>NSIT01000051.1_pt1 | contig 19023 bp, 21 predicted proteins | sample 1450681 | NCBI WGS metagenome assembly NSIT01 (sample SAMN07455404, study PRJNA386592) | invertebrate metagenome | isolation source: Endozoicomonas-like sequences binned from scallop gill tissue | host: Pecten maximus | place: United Kingdom: Lyme Bay MPA | collected 2013-06-01
GAAGAGGATTTTAAAACTTTTATGTCTTTCTATGCATCCTATTATGTTCAGGATAAAAAGAAATCGCCTACAGTAACAACAACTGAATTTGCCGGCAGTTCACCACCAGCACCTCATATCACACAAGAACAAATATCTCATATAAGAAGTTTGTTAAATTCAGATTATCCTGTTGAAGAATATTTATTAACAGAGGCATTAAACCAGACAACAGTTGCTGATTTGAAGCAAATATTGGAACGGAAAAATCGACAGTCTATACAAAATCTACAAATGCTTATTCAAGGAATACAACAATCCCTCAGCGCATCTCAAAAACCAGTTTCTGTCGATCCAACTCTCCGCCAACAAAAAACGGTACCCACTATTCCACCAGAAAATTTTGATCAAGCCCATCATGCATCTTCCACTCGAAGCCCTTATCCACCGATAGTTTATCCGGAATCAAACCCAGCAAAACCTGCAGCTCATAATCTACCCCCCCTAATCTATCCGCATCCGCCTCAAGGCTGCCCTAATCTATCCGATCAGAATAATACAAACACACAGAACCTTCAGGTGGAACAATATACGTCAGCTCATGACGTTTATAGCGCACTACCTTGCAAGCAACTACCCGAAAAACTTCGAGATAAATATGACGCCAGCCAGTTAATTTATAAGGGAGAAACCATAACGGTTATCGGCTTATGCTCAAAAGACCCTTCTCAACCGGCTGCAGTACTTAAATTTGTTGCACTACCGGATACTGATAACAATGACATTTTACCAGAACACATAAAAATATCCTTACGGCAAGCATTACAACAACACAGAGACAGGCGCAACCAACAAAAAAACTTAAATAGCATACTTCCTGATGTATTCAATCCAATCGAAGAACAAGGAGAATATACCGTCCAACTGGATGGCACGACTGAACAGACCCTACAGGATATTATTTCGTCTAAACGAATCCAGAATCTAGGTATTGAAGACACCCTGTTATGCGGTATTTCATTAACCGTATCATGGCATACAGAGCCATGGGGAGCTCCTCTTGATTTAACCAATCGCTATAAGACAACTGAAGGGAATCATCTACTACAGAAAGATATGTACCATATTATTAATGCCTGTCTAGAGGCCTTAGAATATCAACAGATTATGCTGCGAGATATCACTCCCGATCAATTCTTACTAATGCCTGATGGATATATCAAGATTGTTGTTAATCAAAATACGGTACGCACGGTACAAACCTGTGACGACAATATTACCTCTATCAGAGAGTCTGATCTGATGTTAACCACTAGACAAATGGCTGGGAAAGGGACTGATCCTATAGAGAATACATGGCAAAAACTAACCTGTCTGATAACATGGCTAACGCTTGGAAAGCACCCTGTTTATCCTATATACAAAGAGATGTTCCTATTGGAAAACAAAGACTGTAACGTCGTTAATGAAATAACAGAACAGCAAGCGCAGGAACTATGGAATGATTATCTGAAAACAGTAAAAAAGAACAAAGATACGTCGCTAACACAATACGCACTAGAACAGTCAGGAGCGGATCCACAACTGATCGAATTCATCGTATTTCTCCATAGCCATGCTTATTGTTCTCAGGAAAAAGACTTCCCTACCCTGAGAATTATGTATGAACATCCTTATTTAAAAGACCCATCTACGTTGATGACTTCCGGGCAGTTACAACGAAATACACCACTGCCTCCCATACAATATCCTGCGCACTAAATTCTGTCTTCAGATAAAGTGTACTGCAAGCCAAACAGAGTCTGCTTCAGGCTCTGTCCACTCAACCCGATGCCGTTGATGAGCAGGAATAAATAAATAATCACCGGCTTCCATATTAACCAGCTCTCTCTGATCTTCAATCCTTAAAACGGCTCGACCTTTTAATAAAATAACCCATTCATTTTTATTCTGGTCATACCATTCATTTTCAGGCGCTACATGCCCACGGGAAACAATGCGTTCAATTTTTATGGAATGATTATGAAATAACGTCTCAAATAATTCTTTCGGTATCTGACTGGGTATTTGCGTCCAAAGATTGCCTTCAGTATTTTTTTCCATAGTTAACTCTTCTCTATTAAAAGTTAACCTCTTCAACTCCTTTTCAAGAGGTTAACGATTACCTACCACTATAGAAAGTTCTTTTCTTTAACGACTTTCTTTAACGACTTTTTTTACGATCTTTCTTTTCTTTCTTAACATGACTCATCAAGCGACGTTTTTTCTCAACCTGTCGTTTTGTCAGCTGGTTTTTTCGCCCTTCATAAGGATTTTCCCCAGAACGCAATGATATACGTATAGGCGTTCCTGTAATTTTTAACACATGACGAAACGTTTTTTCCAGATACCGCTTATACGACTCAGGCAAAGATTCTGTCTGGTTGCCATGAATAACGATGGTAGGAGGATTCATGCCACCGGCATGACAGTAACGCAGTTTAATACGACGCCCGTTAATCATAGGAGGCTGATGCTGACGTACTGCGTCTTCAAGAATAGCAGTCAACTGATTGGTGGATAATTTACTGGTTGCTGATTCATATGCCTCATCAATCGAGTCGTACAAGTGCCCTACACCTGTTCCGTGTTTAGCCGAAATCATATGCAGTCGTGCGAAATTCATATAACCCAAACGGCGATCCAATGCATCACGCACCGTTTTTTTCTGCTCTTCAGTCATGCCATCCCATTTATTAATGGCCAATACAACCGCGCGACCGGAGTCCAGAACAAACCCCAGCAAACTCAAATCCTGGTCAACAATACTTTCACGGGCATCAAACACCATAATCACGACATTCGCATCTTTAATCGCTTGCAATGTCTTGATGACGGAAAATTTTTCTACAGACTCACTGATTTTACCCCGCCTGCGCACACCGGCTGTATCAATCAGGGTATAATGCTTACCAAAACGTTCATAAGGAATATAAACACTATCCCGGGTTGTGCCGGCCTGATCATAAACAACGACTCGATCTTCCCCCAGCATCCGGTTTACCAGCGTGGATTTTCCAACATTCGGCCGACCTACAACACTGATTTTAACGCCACGGACCTTATTTTCTATTTCTTCATCACAATCACAAGACAGGTCTTCTAATTCCTCTTCCTGAGGCAATACAGCATCGATCATACTGCGTACACCACGCCCATGGACTGCAGCGATACAAAAACAGGAACGTGCACCCAAAACAGCAAAATCAGCAGCGGCCTGATCCGCATCCAGATTATCAATTTTGTTCAAGACCAAATGATACGATTTACCCTGTCTGCGCAGATGTGAGGCAATCATCTCATCTGCCGCACTAAGCCCTGATCTTGCATCTACCAGAAACAATACGGTATCAGCTTCATCAATAGCAGCTAATGACTGTTCCGCCATGGCAGAATCAATTCCTTCCTCATCACCACTGATACCGCCGGTATCAATGACAATATAGGAACTATGGCCTATACGACCTTCTCCATACTGCCTGTCACGAGTCAGCCCTGAAAAATTAGCAACCAACGCATCGCGGGTACGTGTTAAACGGTTAAATAACGTGGACTTACCCACATTGGGTCGCCCAACTAAAGCAATAACAGGAATCATGTCTTTCTATCAGAGAAATTAAGGCTGCCCGAGAATCAGCTGTTCAAATCAGGCAAAACCCTATAATGAGGAAAACGAGCCACGTCCAGACGGCCGGGCTCAAAAAAAATCAACCTAATACAGTATAGAGACTAAACCGTATCATTTACTTGTCAGACTTACTTAAGGCAAACAGTTTCCCATTAGTATCCAGTATATAGAATCTGTCTCCATCAGTAACAGGCTGCGCTTTTATTGCAGAGGAACTCACTTTAAACCGGCCTACCAGACTTCCATCCACCTGAGACAATAAATGCAGATACCCTTCGTAATCACCTACAGCAACTACACTGCTAAATGTCTGGGGTGCCGTCAGCTGACGCCCCTTTAATCTGTCATACTGCCAGCCAGAAGCACCGGTTTTCTGATCCAGCGCCCGCACAACTCCTTGCTGATCAACCACATAAAGCAATCCAAACCCTTCCGCTAACGACTGGAAACCAGATACTGGCTTGCTCCATCGCGTCTTGCCATTATAAATATCCAACGCTGCCACATTTCCCCGATAACCGGAAACATACAACATATCTCCTACTATCAGGGGAGCACCGCCAATATCAACCATTCGCTCCAGCTCGGTACTTCCCTTGGGGACAGACACCCGTGTTTCCCATAACTGAAGTCCGTCTTTCAAACGATAAGCTTTAGCCTCACCATTAGCATACCCGGTAAAGACGGCATCCCGGTCAATAACAGGTGCACTACTGCCTCTTAGAGTCAGTGCCGGCTGCAATACTTTCTGATTCCATATTTCCTTACCGTCGTTGGCTGATAATACAGTAATGACATCATCAATGGTTTTAACAATAATAAAATTTCCGGCTATTTTAGGCGTTACCAAAACTTCACTACTGACTTTATGCTTCCAGAGAGGTTTACCGGATTTCTGATCCAAGGCAACAACAAAGCCATTAATCGTTCCCAGTACGACTTTCCCATAACCCGCATCAATAGCACCGCTGACCTGAAGTTTATCCAGAGGCTGCTGCCATATTTTCTTGCCCGTTTTTTTATCCAATGCCACTACATGTCCATCAACACTGGCAGCAAAGACCTTATCGCCATCCATTGCAGGAACCAGCTGTTCAAACCGATCGTTTACGCCTTTGCCAACATTGAATGACCATACTTCCTGTAACTTAACGGTTTCTTTTTTGACAGACGTCAATTCAGCCGGCTTAACCGTTGTACTATCCTCTGTTGATAGTGAGCTACAGGCAACCAGGCCGATGAAAGAAAACAGGAGCAACAGCGTTCTGAATAAAACCAACATAACTTATCCTTCTTGTGAAGCCTTTTCTGCCGGTGCAAGATCATCCAGTTTCAACTGCAACAGGGGTCTGGATTCGCCATTTTCAGTCGCTATATTTATAGCCTTCTGATAGGCAGCCGCAGCTTTTTCTTTTTGTCCCATGGCTAAATAAACATCTCCGCTGACATCTTCCCGACTGGCAGCAAAAACCTCTTTATTTTCCATTGGTTTCAGAACATCCAAAGCAGCCTGAACATTATCAGTCGATTGCGCCAGTAACACCCTGGCCAAGCGAATCCGGGCAACAAAACCGGCTTCATTATCGGCGTTATGCTTCACCACCCAATCCAGGGACAAGCGGGCAGCATCGAGCTGATTATCCCGAACCTGCTGCTGCGCCCGAAATAATGTAGCGAAAGCCGCATAGAGCGTATTGCTGTAATCCTTTTGGAGCGTAACAACAACATGGTTTACTGTCGAATGCTGTTCTTCCGTCAGAGTCATCCCTGATGCTTCACCCACGGTTTCTAGAAGATTCTGATACAACTGTGAAGCTGCTACTGCCGTTTCATACTGATTTTTCTGCCACGCCTTGTAACCAAACACAGCTACCAGCGTAATCATGACGCCAATGACAGCAGGCTTTCCGTACTCTTTCCAAAGTCGTTTAAGCAGTTCCACCTGCTCTTCGTCAGATTGGTAACTCACTGTTTACTCCTGAAGACGTTGTTTTATGTAGTCCACAATCTCAGACTGCCGGATCTGTTGCTGCGGTTCACCCGTTCGCAGAGACTTGACAAGAACAGTACCATTATTCAATTCATTCTCGCCAACAATCAATGCATAGCGGGCACCAACTTTATCTGCACGTTTCAGCTGTCGTTTCAGATTACCCCCTCCACAATTAAACAACAACTGATGAGATGGCAAACTGTCACGAAAAGATTCACTCAAAGCCATGACCTCTCCCTCTGAATCGTCACCCAAAGCAATAACCATGGCATCTACTGATCGCCTTGCACTGGCAGGAAGTAACTCAAAAGTTGTCAGCAACAGCACAAGCCGTTCCAGCCCCATGGCAAATCCGATAGCAGGAGTCTGCCGTCCTCCCATCAATTCAACCAGAGCATCATAACGACCCCCTGCACAGACAGTTCCCTGCGCACCAAGACTTTCAGTTATCCATTCAAACACAGTTTTACTGTAATAATCCAATCCACGAACCAATCGAGGATTGACAGTAAACGCAACGCCAGCACCTTTCAGGATGGCCTGCAGTTGATCAAAATGCTGACGGGATTCATCATCAAGAAAATCAATCAGGATCGGGGCATTGGCAATAATTTCACGGGTCGTCGGATTTTTACTGTCCAGAATACGCAGGGGATTTATCTTCAGGCGACGGCGGCTGTCTTCATCCAGACCTTCCTCAAACTGGCTCAGGTAATCCACCAGAGCTACCCGATAAGCCATACGGGATTCCAGACTTCCCAGAGAATTCAGTTCCAATTTAACATGATCAGATAACCCCAGCTGCTTCCAAAGCCGTGCGGTCATTAAAATCAACTCGGCATCAATATCAGGTCCCTGCATACCATAGGCTTCCACACTAACCTGATGGAATTGACGATAGCGCCCTTTCTGAGGCCGCTCATGGCGGAACATGGACCCCATAGTCCATAAACGCTGCACCTGATTATATAACAGCCCCCTCTCAATACCTGCCCTAACACAACCGGCTGTTGCCTCTGGCCGTAAAGACAGGCTATCACCGTTTTTATCCAAAAACGTATACATTTCCTTCTCAACAATATCGGTACCCGCACCAATTCCCCGACTAAAAACAGCTGACTGCTCTACAATTGGCGTACGAATTTCATGGTACCCGTAAGATACCAATATTTGTTGAATCTTTTGTTCCAGATATTGCCATGCGGATATTTCTTCAGGAAGAATGTCGTTCATCCCGCGAATGGCTTGCAGTTGCTTGGCCAATTCTTTACGTCCTCTAAAAACCGTTACGCGAACCCTGCAATTTCCTGATACCGATGCCGGACTATAAGTCCTAAATAAATGCGTTCATTCGCTCTTTAAAAAACTAACACCCTAAGAAAACAATACCAGCAGTCCAGGAAAAGCTCTGAACTATACCGTTTCTTTTTCAGCATTCCAATGTCATTAAGAACTCTTATCCCGTTTTATATCCTTTGCTTTCGGATATATACCTTATCTTTTTTTATACGAAGAGCAATCATACAGCAGATCCATTCATTGTAATCACTGCCTAATAATGACTAATTTCTTTTGTTTCCGGAATCAATAGCACATCGCTGCCTGCCGTATTTTCGGGAGTTACATCGGGGTTCGTTTCCCTGACTGATTCTCCCACACTCTTCTCTTCCTCAGTTTCCGGAAGATAACTGTCATCATACAATTCAACATTTTCTTTTGACCCTTTTACCGAATCCAACGACTGACTATTCCACCAATAATATCCTGATACACCCACCAACATCATGACAAAAATACAAAAGCCCACAACAGCAACAGGCTTTCTCGATTGAGGCTGACTATTGAACTTTCCTGCCAAGATTGGCTCATCCTGCCAGAATTCTTTCATAACCTCATCAAAACTGGCAACCAAACGATCAGGATCTAACTGTAATAACCGCGCATAATTTCTTACATATCCCCGAATAAAAGGTGGTTCAGGTAATGATGAAAAATCACAGTTTTCCAATGCCTGCACCTGATTGGGTGATAACTTCAGGTGCTCTGCCACAAACTCAACTGACCATTCCCGGCTCTGCCGGCCATTTAACAAAACATACCCCGGGCGTTGACTATTTTTTTCAGCACCTTGTTCCTGCTGACTTTCTGCAGGTTCATTTATCATGATTCATGGAATTCCGGTAAATTTGCAACTCTTGCGAATAAGGATATAACCGTTCCAATTGTGATGCATAATTGATTTCAGCGTCTTTATTATAAGTTTGTCGGCTCAGTCGAACACCTAACAACAAACTAGCTGGTGTCTGACGGGACAATCGTCTGAACGCATGATAATAATGCAAGCTATCCTGATAATTGTCTTCCTCATAAAACAAGGTAGCCAGAGCCAGATGCGCCCGAGGGAGCTCAGGATTCAGCTGCAACGACTTTTTCAAATGCGCGATTGCCTGTAATGGGTCATTCAGGCGCAAAGCAACAATTCCCAGATTTTCAAAAGCCCGGCTTCTACGGTCATAACGGACATCCGCTGCCGCTTTGGAAAATTGCTTATACGCTTTATCATACTCACCTTGCTGAAACAAAAAGGCACCATAATTATTACGAATATCCGATGCCTCAGAATCATAGGATAGCGCTTTTTTGAAAGCGCGCGAGGCAAGATTCATCTCGCCCTGAAGCTGGTAAGCCAGTGCCAAAACACCATAGGACTCTGAGGAACGGCTGTTAATTTCTAAAGCCCTATTCACGGGTTTCAGTGCTTTTTCACTATGACCTTCCCTAATATACCCCCTTGCCAGATTAAGGTAATTATCCACAGCCTGATATTGCTCTCCCTGCTGGATGCCCCGGTTTTTTCCAGCACACCCTGCCAGCAAAATAACCAATAGAACAAAAAACGGATTCAGCCCTGCTTTCATTTGCATTCTCTTCACAATCCCTGTTGTCCTGTTATCATGCCTCATGCCATTTTGGCACCCGATAAACAGCCCTGCAGTCTGTCCCCGCCCAGAGCATTCCTTTATTTATTATTCTATTTATACATCAACTTGCAGCGTCTCAATAGCATTAACACTTCGCCAACGGGCATTTCGCTTAGTACGGTCATTAATGTTACCTACCAACTGACCACAAGCAGCATCAATATCATCCCCCCTTGTTTTTCTGACTGTTGTATTGAATCCCGCCTGTATCATCTGATCCTGAAAACGACGAATAGCATTATTACTGGGACGGTCATAGCCGGAATAAGGAAAGGGGTTAAAGGGAATCAGGTTCAGTTTGCAGGGAACGCTTTTTAACAGATTGACCAGTTGACGTGCATGCTCAGGCTGGTCATTCACTCCAGCCAGAAGAATATACTCAATAGTTACAACACGATTATTATCGGATAAACCATCCATATACCCGGCTACGGCATCCAATAACTCAGCCAAAGGATATTTCTTGTTGATGGGCACCAGTTCATTGCGCAGTACGTCATTAGGTGCGTGCAGAGAAACAGCCAGAGAAGCATCCGTATATTGCCCGAGTTTTCGCAAAGCTGGGACTACACCGGAGGTACTTAATGTTACCCGCCGTTTGGAAAGTCCGTATCCCAAATCATCCATCATAAGGTTCATAGCGTCCACCACGTTGTTAAAATTCAACAGGGGCTCTCCCATACCCATCATGACGATATTGGTAATAGAGCGATCTTTTTTGGCTGGCACATTGTGCAAATGATCTGCGGCAATCCAGACCTGACCAATAATTTCTGCAGCGCTCAAGTCTGAATTAAACCCTTGTTTGCCGGTGGAACAAAAGCTACAGTTCAGCGCACATCCTGCCTGAGATGACACACATAAAGTTCCCCTTTTTCCATCGGGGATATAAACCGTTTCCACACAGCTGCCACTGGCAACCCTGACAACCCATTTACAGGTTCCATCATTGGAAAATGAGCTTTTTACGACCTCTGGCCCTTTAATCTCAGCGATTTTTTTCAGCCGCTCCCGAAGAGGCTTGCTGATATTAGTCATCACATCAAAATCCCCGGCCCGTTCATGATACAACCATTTCAGAACTTGCTGGGCACGAAATTTTTTTTCGCCAATAGCGATAAAAAAGGCTTCCATTTTTTCTCGGGTCAGCCCTAACAGGTTAACCGGCAGATCAATACTCTCTTCCCGCATCATTACTCCTCAGAAACTACTCTCGCTTCTTGATAACAGATAAAAAATAAATATGCCTTCAGCATAAAAAATGCCTGCTAATGATGAAGCGTCAATATGACGAAGTAGTTTCTCAAAAAAACATTTGCCAGATAATTGCGGGTTATCCGGCAAATACCGTTATTAATAGGTTTTCAATTAACGGGTTCGCGGACAAACATCGTCCGGGCTGAAAAAATAGGCTATTTCTCTTGCTGCAGAGGCAGAAGAATCGGAACCATGCACCGCATTAGCATCAATACTGGTGGCGAAGTCTGCCCTGATTGTTCCTTTATCTGCCTCTGTCGGATTCGTTGCCCCCATTAACTGCCGATGGGACAACACTGCATTTTCTCCTTCCAGAACTGATACGACAACAGGCCCGGATATCATGAATGCCACCAGATCATTAAAAAACGGGCGCTCGCTATGCTCTGCATAAAATCCCTCAGCCTGCTCACGGGACAAGTGCAACATCCTAGCACCCATAATCACTAATCCAGCCTGTTCAAACCGGCTGTAGATCTGCCCGATCACATTCTTTGCTACCGCATCAGGCTTAATAATCGATAATGTACGTTCAATCGCCACAAAAAACCTCCTGACTTTCCTTCCACCACCGCAAATCAAATGCGCATTTTTTTACTACTTGATCTCACCTATTTCATTTTAAGTACTTTATCTCAGGACATTGCTACCACACAATGCATCAAGGGATAGCATTCTGTCACCTAGGCCTGAGACCTTTGAAATAACAATGAAGATTCAAGTGCGATAGGGTATAGAGATACTGTTTCAAATGATACCTTTAAAAAACACTGACACGAGAACCATAGCGTATTAATTCTGATGCGCATTTTACAATCCGACATCGACTTAATTTTTCAGTTCCCCATTAATTATTAGAAACTTAAAATACCGAATAGTTCCTTTTTCCTAAAAATAACAGGCTTGACGGATGAAATCATTAAAACACTGGTTCGCACTGTATGAAGATAATCACCAGCATCCCACTAGACACAATGACTTCCGCTGAGCGATAAAAACTGGCCTCCGAGTAAAACGCAGGCTAATTTTTACCAGAGCCGCATCAGGCACGCCTGAAGAATGATCGGAGGCCAGCGATGAGTAAAGATAGCACCCTTTCCGTCGGTATGGATACTCACAAACAGTCCATTGCCGTCGCCTATATTGGTAGTGACCGTGAAGATGTCGTCCAGGATTTTGGTACCATCGGTACCTTGCATCGCGGCTTTTTTTAATAAAGAGCTTGATCGGATGATGCGCCGGCTTCAGAGCAAAGCTTCAACCCTCTTTTTTGCTTATGAGGCTGGTCCCTGCGGTTATTGGCTTTATCGGTACCTTTGTACCAAAGTGTTTCCATGTATTGTTGCAGCACCCTCTCGGTTACCAAAAGACAAGATTAAAACTGATCGCCGGGATGCCCGAACCCTGGCTATCGCTTTGAAAAACGCCAATCTGACACAGGTCTATGTGCCCAGTGAAGAAGATGAGTCCATGCAGGACCTTATCAGGGCCCGAACGGATAGGGTCAATGACCTGAAATCCGCTAAACAACGGTTGAATAGTTTTCTGTTAAGGCACGATCAGGTTTATCACGGCAAACGTTGGAGCCGCCAGCACTGGCTACTGGTTATCAGAACGCATGTTTGCCACCACAGCCCAAAATATAGTGCTGAAGCAATACATGGATGCGGTTGAAGACCGACAAAACCAACTGGAGTATATGGAAAAGCAGATTGCAGATTGATGATTACCTGCCAAAATGGAGTCGTTATCCAATTGTCCAGGCGCTTCAGTCATTAAAAGGCGTTCGCCGGATAACGGCCATGACCATGGTCGCTGAAGTGATTGATTTCAAACGGTTTGCGAATCCATCTCAACTGTTCTCATGGCTGGGGCTGGTACCATCAGAAAATTCCAGTGGTGGCAAAAGACGACAGGGTAGTATCACCAAGTGCGGCAATACCCATGCGCGAAAGGCTTTGGTGGAATCTGCCTGGAGTTATCGACACCCGGAAAAACTGACACGGGATCTAATGCTGAGGCAGGAAGATCTTCCCAAGCCGGTCAGGGAAATTGCCTGGAAAGCCCAGCTCCGGTTATGTAAGCGTTATCGAACTCTGGTGGCGAGGTTTAAAAACAAGAACACTGTGGTGGTGGCGATTGCCAGAGAACTCTCGGCCTTTATGTGGGAAATCGTCAATAAAGGGCTTGAGGAAGTAGAACCAACCACTGCCTGACCGTCAAAGCTGTCTAAGTTCTGTTTAATTTTGGAGGTTTACTTGTTCTGAAGCTGCAGCCCCGGCCGGTGAGCAGTCCTCGACCTTGTTAGGAGGTAAGGCAGGAAACTGCCGAGCCCTCGCTCCTGGAAAGAGGCAGGCTCACACGACGGATACATGAAAAGTGGTACCTAGCCCACGCATATCAGCTTGCCAGCCGTCGTTGTTTCAGGCTCCAGCCTCAGAACAGGTTCTTTAACGAGTTAACCATCAAGTTCAAACCACCTGCTTGACTGCGGAAGTCATATCAACAAGGCAATTCACCGGATTTGTGTGCCACTTATCGCTTTTTCTGTTTTGACCCTAACATGGGCAATGAATCCCTGGCTGGCCACTGGTGTTATTTTATTAGCCAATTTTTTTTATGTTTTTATGTCTCCATTGCTGGCGGCAGGAATGATTGTCTTCTCATTACTGTCCCTATGGCTAGCTCACCTAATGGGATTTCTGATCGTACCTTTGGCGGCTAGTATTTTTATACTGACATGGATTGTCCAGTTTGTCGGACATGACATTGGGGGTGAAAAACCATCCTTTTTTACCGATCTGCAGTTTCTTCTCATCGGGCCGTTATGGATTCTGGCATGGCTTATAAGTACTGTTTTTCCCTCTCTGTCCAGAAAATACTATGGCTGAACTTGTATGCAAATTAGGTAACTCTTTATCCAGAGTTACCTTTCATTGACCTGAAATCACTCAATTTCTTCCAACCATGCCTGCTGAATCGCCTCTAATACTTTCTCCCCGCAACGATCTTCATTGTCTTCAAACTCATCCAAGGCCATCACCCAATTGCGCAGATCCACAAAGTTAACTCTGGCGGGATCAACATCGGGATGATTATCCACCAACAGCATGGCTATGTCGTATACATCGGTCCACATTAAACCCATCACTTACCTCTACAAACAGCTAAACCAACCATAAATGGTAATTATCCCGCTTTCATAACAAAAATACCGCCTCACAAATATGACACGGTACTTTTAAAGAATAAATCCATTCTGAAAATAACAAATTTATAGCAGAAAAACAGATACTATTACGTGTTTTCCTATTCTTTAATCGCTCAAAACAGCAAAAGCATTTTTTGGGGAATCAATCCAACTTTTTCCAGAACGCGCTCTCCAGGCCCTGGAGACTGAACGGAGTCCTCATTGCTGCTCTGATACCTGATTAATAGTATATTTAGGAATTTCCACAACAAGATCAGCATTGCCTACGATCGCCTGACAACTCAACCGTGATTCAGGCTCTAGCCCCCAGGCTTTGTCCAGCAAATCTTCTTCCAGATCATCTGCTTCATTCAGTGAATCAAATCCTTCTCGAACCACGACATGACAGGTCGTACAGGCACAGGATTTCTCGCACGCATGTTCTATTTCTATGCCATTTGACAGAGCTGCATCTAAAACACTAACGCCTGGCTCAACCTCTATTACCTCGCCTTCCGGACAAATCTCATCATTGGGAAGAAATACGATCCTGGTCATTCTAATACTCCTTCATATCATCAATATTCTGGCCAGCCAATGCCTTTTTAACCCCATGATTCATTCGACTCGCAGCAAATGCCTCACTGGTTGCACTGACCCGTTTGATTTCAGCAGTAATTTCAGCGACATTACTACTTTTACTAATGCGCTCAAGAGAGATTAGATCTGCATTCAATGCGCTAAATTCTTCAGGAGATAACAGCGTTTTCCCATCTTTTTCCAGAGCTATCCGTAAAGCATCAAATAATCGTTCAGCCTCTACTTGCTGTTCTTTTAAACGACGATAAGCCATATCGTCACCGGCATGATCCAAAGAACTTTTGATCATCTGGGTTATTTCATCATCACTAAGCCCGTAGGAAGGTTTGACCGTAATTTGGCTTCTCACTCCGGTAGACAGTTCAGAAGCAGACACACAGAGCAGGCCGTCTGCATCCACCTGAAACGTCACACGGATTTTTGCAGCTCCGGCTGGCATAGGAGGAATTCCACGTAATTCAAAACGAGCCAGAGAACGGTTGTCTTTTACCAGTTCCCGCTCTCCCTGAAAAACATGAATCACCATCGCCGTCTGCCCGTCTTTGTACGTAGTAAAATCCTGAGCACGACTCACTGGTATGGTTGTATTCCTCAGGATGACCTTTTCCATCAATCCACCCATAGTCTCCAACCCTAATGACAGTGGATTCACATCCAGTAAAAGCATGTCATCTCCGGAACGATTACCGGATAAAACTTCTGCCTGCAGGGCGGCTCCAATGGAAACCACACAATCCGGATCAATCGTCGTTAAAGGAGAACAGCCCAAAAACTCAGCCACTTTTTCCCTAACCAGAGGAACCCGTGTAGAACCACCAACCATAACAACATCGCGAATGTCATCCAGCACAACATCAGCATCTCGCAAGGCTTTTCTTAACAGCCTGACGGTTTTATCCACCATAGGCTCAATCAGTTTGTTAAACTCTGAACGATTAATAGTCCCTGTCCAGCCAGCAAACCTAACAGTCACAACATCTTTATCAGTCAACACCTGTTTAACGCGGCAGGCTTCTTCTATCGCACTGCGGAGTTGATGATTATCCAGTTGTATCTCATCCATTTCTGACTGCTGTAAAATCCATAAGGCAAGCGCTTTATCAAAATCATCCCCACCGAGAGCGGTATCGCCCCCTGTAGAAAGCACCTGAAATACTCCCTGTTCCAACCTCAGAATAGAGATATCAAACGTGCCACCGCCTAAATCGTAGACAGCGACATTTCCTTCTTTTTTGCGATCCAGACCATAAGCAATCGCTGCAGCCGTTGGCTCATTTAACAACCGGTAAATCGACAGGCCTGCCAGTTTAGCAGCATCTTTTGTTGCCTGTCTCTGAGCGTCATCAAAGTAGGCTGGTACGGTGATTACCGCACCATCAATGTCCCCATCTAAGGTCTGTGCTGCCCTTTGGGTTAATACCTTAAGTATCTCAGCGGAAACCTGTACCGGACTCACATTCCCCTGCCTGGTCTTGATATAAGGCATACCATTTCCAGAACCCATAAAACGGTAAAGCATAACACCACCTAAGGAATCCAGGTCTTCCATACCCCGTCCCATCAAACGTTTCACTGAGGAAATAGTGTTATAGGCATCTTCCTGAGCCTGAGACCGTGCAGACTGCCCTACCTGAATACCGTCACGGCTATAACAAACAACGGAAGGCAAAAGATGTTGCCCACGCTCATCGGGTAACGTCTCTGCTGCTCCGGATCGTACGACGGCTACCAATGAATTTGTGGTTCCAAGATCAATGCCGATGGCATTTTTTTTCTGGTGAGGTGCCAGACTTTGTCCGGGTTCAGCGATCTGCAGTAGTGCCATACCTGCCTCTTATCTATCCATCAACTCAGCGTCAAGTTCATCCATCTCTGCAGTCAACTTAACCATAAACTGCATCTTTCTCAGTAATGAATCCGCTTGCTGAAAATCCACTTGTTCCCATTGTATATGGTTGGCTTCCCACCACAGCTGAAATTCATGAAAATAGCCATCCGTCTCTTGAGCTACTGTATGCATTAACTGATCCAGAGCCGGGAACGGACCACCCTGTTCACGGATGTCTTCCAGAGATTCCCGAAGTTCCATCTGTTGCATCAAAAATGCGCTATCAGAAACCGTATTGCGTTCCATATCAACAGGATGTCCTGCTAACATTAACAAATATTTACACCGTTCCAACGGAGATTTCAGTGTCTCATAAGCCTGATTAACATATGACGCATACTCAATGGCAAGACGCTGCTGTTGTGCATTAGCATCTGCAAACCTGTCCGGATGTACTGTCTTTTGTAACTGCCTATAGACGGGCACTAATTTCCGTACATCAACATCAGGAGAAACCGGTAACTGAAAAAGCTCGAAATAATTTTGTTTGTTATCCATAACCGCTTCATCGGATAAAGACAGAACAATCCATCAAAATATTAAAAATTGCGGACTATTGCCATAAGCTAGGCAGGCTTAAACATTAAAGCTCTCGCCACACCCACATTCACTGATAACATTAGGATTATTAAACTTGAATCCCTCGTTTAATCCTTCCTTGACAAAATCCAGTTCTGTCCCGTCAAGATAAACCAAGCTTTTTTCATCAACAAAAAGGCTGACATCCTCGTAATTGAACACTTTATCATCAGCTATAGCACTATCAACAAATTCAAATACGTAAGCCATCCCGGAACAGCCAGATGTTCTGACACCTAACCGGATACCGATTCCCTGACCACGAAGAGACAACTGCCGCCTGATATGACGGGCTGCGGCATCAGTCATGGTAACTGCCATGTTACTCGCTCCCAATTGAGACTAATGTAACGAAAAAAACTGAAACAAAAACCAACCAGGTTGTTTGTCAGGCAACCTGATTGGAACGATCAGACTGAAGCATCTGCTGACGTATTTTTACTACGATAGTCGGTGATAGCAGCCTTTATGGCATCTTCTGCCAGCACGGAGCAATGGATCTTGACCGGTGGAAGCGCCAGCTCCTCAGCAATATCTGTATTGCGGATTTCAGAAGCCTGATCCAGCGTCTTTCCTTTCATCCACTCTGTTGCTAGCGAACTGGATGCAATAGCAGAACCACATCCATATGTCTTGAAGCGGGCATCCTCGATAATGCCGTTATTGCTGACCTGAATCTGCAGACGCATCACATCGCCACAGGCTGGTGCACCCACCATCCCCGTACCGACATTTGACGCGTCTTGATCCAACTTACCGACATTACGAGGGTTTTCGTAATGTTCTATTACTTTTTCACTGTAAGCCATGAGCCTATCCTCCAGCGCTAACCGCTCATTAATGGGCAGACCACTCAACCTGACTCAGGTCGACGCCATCTTGATACATATCCCACAAAGGGGACAATTCACGCAGTTTGCTGACAGCATCGCGAATCTTATCCGCGGCGTAATCAATTTCTTCAGCCGTAGTAAACCGACCAATACTAATACGCAGTGAACTGTGTGCTAATTCGTCACTTAATCCTAAAGCCCGAAGAACGTAAGACGGTTCCAGACTGGCAGAAGTGCAAGCTGAACCAGAAGAAACAGCCAGATCAGTCAAAGACATCATTAATGACTCGCCTTCCACATAAGCGAAGCTGATATTCAGGTTCCCACTTACACGCTGTTCAATACTGCCGTTAATATGGACTTCTTCTATGGTGCTCAATTGGTCAATCATACGCTGACGCAAATTCAGGATCCGCTCGTTATCGGATGCCATTTCCTCTTGGGCAATACGACAAGCTTCTCCCATACCAACAATCTGATGAGTCGGTAAAGTGCCTGAACGCATTCCCCGCTCATGACCACCACCGTGAATCTGTGCTTCAAGGCGTACACGAGGCTTACGGCGAACATATAGGGCACCAACCCCTTTAGGACCATAAACCTTGTGTGAAGACATGGATAACAGATCCACTTTCATGGTTTTCATATCCAGTGGCACTTTACCCAAACTTTGAGCCGCATCCACATGTAAAATAACCTTACGTTCACGGGTAATCTCACCAATAGCAGCCACATCAGTAATCACACCAATTTCATTATTGACCTGCATCAGACTGACCAGAACCGTATCCTCACGGATAGCATCACGAACGGCCTCAGGTGTGATAATACCCTCACTGTTCGGTGAGAGGTAAGTCACTTCAAATCCTTCACGCTCAAGCTGTCGACAAGTATCAAGAACCGCTTTGTGCTCCAGCTTTGAAGTGATAACGTGTTTACCTTTTTTACTGTAGAAATGAGCGGCTCCCTTAATAGCAAGGTTATCGGATTCCGTCGCTCCGGATGTCCAGACAATCTCCCGAGGATCCGCATTAATCAGATCTGCTACCTGTCGCCGACCGTTCTCTACCATCTCTTCTGCTTTCCAGCCAAAAGCATGGGAACGAGAGGCAGGATTACCAAAAACCCCATCCACACCCAGACACTGACCCATTTTAGCAATGACCCTATCATCTACTGGAGTCGTTGCTGAATAATCAAGATAAATCGGTAGTCTCATTATTTCATATCTCCACGCGGCCTGACCGAAAGTTGTATTAAACAGATTAAACAACCCATCAGGTGATTCGCTGACAAGAATTTCTGGCTTGAAAAGCCTTTCAAATATAATTACAAATAGCTTCTTGCCAGACAGCCTTCAGTCAGAGCAACAACGTCTATCTCATTATTGTTACTTTCTTTCTGTTTTTGCCTGTTAGCTACGTCCTGAACATCGCGACGAGCCATAAGATCAGCCAAGCTAATGCCTGACAGAAATTTATGAATCTGGTCACTGAGATCCATCCATAGATAATGTGTCAGACAGGTTGCTCCCTTCTGACAGCCGCCATCTCCCTGACAGCGCATTGCATCAACACTTTCATCAACAGCATCAATGACAGAAGCTACATAAATATTCTGGCATCTTCGGCTTAATTTATAGCCACCCCCCGGACCACGGACACTGCAGACAAGCTCATTCCGGCGCAGCTTGGCAAACAGCTGTTCCAAATAAGAAAGCGAGATACCCTGTCTTTCTGAAATATCGGCCAGTGCAACCGGCCCAGAACCCGTATTCAGCGCTAAATCCAGCATTGCTGTTACCGCATAACGCCCTTTTGTTGTCAGTCGCATAATGACCCTCTTTTCAGCTTAACTCCTTGTTAATTCACCATTAAGCAAGCGTTAAACCAACGGTATATCTCCAAACCATAAAAGTTATCGTATGGCGGTAAGTATGAAATACCTGACTAAAACAGTCAAGTATTGTTATCCGCAGACTTATCTCGGTTTCAGGAGAGGTGTATAAGCAAAAAATGCATATTTATGGTGAAGAAAGGCAGGATCACCCAATGAC
>NSIT01000052.1_pt1 | contig 18921 bp, 17 predicted proteins | sample 1450681 | NCBI WGS metagenome assembly NSIT01 (sample SAMN07455404, study PRJNA386592) | invertebrate metagenome | isolation source: Endozoicomonas-like sequences binned from scallop gill tissue | host: Pecten maximus | place: United Kingdom: Lyme Bay MPA | collected 2013-06-01
GGTATGTTATAGAGCTAATATAACTAAAAGTCTATAGTAACCTGTTGATTATCCTGAGTTTTATGGTTTGTTTTTTTGATATTTACCATAGGTATCCTGACAGCTATGTCCTTTGTTTAACTATTTTTTTGTTAAAACCGGATGATCAGTATTACAGACTTATTTGTCGGTTGGAAGAATAAAAAGTATCGGGCTCCCTTTCGCATAATAAAAAAACAGAAGTGGTTTTTTAACGGTATATTTGTTCATTCATAAAAGTGTGACACTTTGACTACAGGTATAGCAGCCAGTCGATTTGGGCTATCCTGTTAGCTTTTGATTTTCAGGAGCTGTATTTCATGATTTTACTGCTGTATTTGCTGTTAGGTTCTATTGCAGGAATTCTGGCGGGGTTATTTGGTATCGGCGGAGGATTGATTATTGTTCCTGCGCTGGTTTACAGCTTCAGCTTGCAGGGTATTGATCCGGAAGTATTGACCCATCTGGCGATTGGCACTTCACTAGCTACTATTGTTGTGACATCCATCAGCTCTATCAGAGCGCACAATAAGCATAAAGGCGTGTTATGGCATCTGTTTTTCTGCCTTGTTCCTGGCATTATGTTGGGATCATGGTTGGGTGTCTATACGGCCTTTCAGCTGGATGGTGCAATCTTGCAAAAAATATTCGGTGTCTTTGCATTATTAATGGCGATACGTATGTGGTGTGGGTTTTCTGTTTCTGAGTCACAAATATTACCTAAAGCGCCATGGCTGGCAGCTTCAGGAGGATTTATCGGCTTTTGTTCCAGTCTCTTCGGAATAGGAGGCGGGTCTATAGCGGTACCATTGCTCAGCCGATTTCATATTCCCATGTCCCGTTCTGTCGGAACCGCTGCTGCCACCGGGCTTCCTATCGCTGTTATTGGTACGCTGTCTAATATCGTTCTGGGATACGGTGATCCGCAGTTGCCGCAGTTGGCAACAGGTTTTGTTTACTGGCCTGCATTTGGAGGAATTGTTGTAACCAGTTTGTTTTTTGCCCGTTGGGGGGCAAAGTTAGCCCACCGGAGTTCACCGTCATTGTTACAGAAGTTATTTGCCGTGTTCCTGATGTTGGTTAGCATAGATTTTCTGTTGGTATCCTGATGGAGTCTTCATCGATTTATAGCGTTGGCCGTGTTTGAAGGCTTGAGTCTTTGATACACTCGGAATCGTGTATTGTTTCCTTTAATTTCCGGAAGATTAATGTGATTGCTTATCCTGCTATTGATCCTGTTGCTGCCAGTCTCGGTCCTCTTAAGGTGCATTGGTACGGGTTGATGTATCTGATTGGTTTTGTAGCGGCCTGGTTGTTAGGCAACTATCGTGCTAGAAAATCCAGTGGGTTGTGGACATCCCAGCAGGTGGGTGATCTGATTTTTTATGGGGCAGTCGGTGTGGTTGTGGGAGGACGCATAGGGTATGTCCTGTTCTATAACTTTGGTTATTTTCTGGATCATCCTCTTTGGCTGTTCAGTGTCTGGGACGGGGGAATGTCATTTCATGGCGGCTTGTTAGGCGTATTATTGGCTATGATGTGGTATGGAAAAAAACTGCATAAAAGGTTCTTTCAGGTTACAGATTTCATCGCGCCTTTGGTTCCTTTGGGGTTGGCCGCCGGTCGGATAGGCAATTTTATCGGCAGCGAATTGTGGGGGCGTGTGACCGATGTTTCCTGGGCTATGATTTTTCCGACAGATCCCCTGCAACTGCCCAGGCATCCTTCACAACTTTACCAGTTTGCCCTTGAAGGAGTGGCGTTATTTATTGTGTTATGGGCTTTTTCATCAAAACCTCGTCCGCGCATGGCAGTCTCCGGTTTGTTTCTGGCAGGATACGGCGCTGCAAGAATTGCCGTGGAGTATTTTCGCCAGCCTGATGCCCAGTTAGGATTTGTTGCTTTTGACTGGCTGACCATGGGGCAGTTATTGTCGGTACCTATGGTGATTGTTGGTATAGGAATGATAATGTGGGGATATCGGCATTATCCGTTTAAGAACGGTATGAATCCAGATGATATAAAATGGTTAAAAGATAATCGATAATAAAAATGACAGACAGAAATTGCAGGATGGCCAGTTCTTCGTTAAACGAGCAGGGTATTGTCCTGACCTCTCGTTTTGTCAGGGGGTTACCGCTGCAGGGAAAAACAGCTGGTATACTGGATGAGTTGGTCTCTGTCTTTTATGATACTCATCCCCGTCGTTTCGATTACCAGCGCTGTCAGTCCTAACCGGTTTCTCTTTCCGATGAAAGTGAGGCTAAGGCGTTTTGGATCCGATTAAAAGTGATATGGAAATCTTTTGACTGGAATCTTAATCGTCAAAGGTAAGTGATGGCCTGCCATTTTTATCACAGTAAATTCATTCATGAGAATGAGGCTCCTTGTCGGTTAATACTATGATGAACTGACTGTCGTTAATTTCTGATGATGTAAAGCCGGCCAAGTGGAGTAGCTGTTTCGTAAGGATTCTAAAAATGATTGGGGTAACGTACAATGTCGACTCTTTATATGTGGTAATACAGGTAAATAATGACTTCTCTTTTTGTCCGACAGTTAACAACCCTGGATTTCAGCTATCTCTGTCCTGAACGGGGGCTGGTAGGAGAAACATGGCTGGTAGATGTTGTGTTGTCGGGTGTATTGAACCAGCAGGGAATGGTGTTTGATTTCGGGTATGTTAAACGGCAGATTAAAGCCGTTTTGGATACACTGGCCGATCACCGTTTGCTGGTGCCTGTGGAAAATAAAAATATTACAGTGAATAGCGATAGTGGTCGAATCAGTGCACAGTTGGTAACAGAAAAGATCGGTGTAGTTGTTTGCAAGGCTCCTGAAGAAGCCGTTTTGTTAGTGAACCAGCCTCTCATTAATCCTGAAAACCTGACTGCATTTCTTGAAAAGAAAGTGATGGAAATCCTGCCGGATAATGTAGAAAAGATTGAAATTTCCCTCTATCCGGAGGCTATTACGGGAGCTTTTTATCACTACAGTCACGGATTAAAAAAACACGAGGGGAATTGCCAGCGCATTGCCCATGGTCACCGGTCCGCACTGAATGTTTTTGTTGATGGGAAGGATGACAACAAACTGGCTCAATACTGGGCTGACACATGGAAGGATATTTATATCGCCTCTGAAGAAGACTTGCAGGCAACGATGAGTTATCAGGGAATTATCTGTTATCAACTGGGTTATCAGGCACCTCAGGGGAATTTTCAGTTACTGATCAGCGCTGACCGTTGCTGCCTGTTCGATACCGATACTACGGTAGAGTTGATTGCAGAACATATTGCCGGAGTACTGTCTCAGAAAAATCCCGGAAAGCGTATAACGGTTCAGGCTTTTGAAGGCGTTAATAAAGGAGCTATTGCTGAAAGGCAGGAGTCATCCGTCGGTTTTTCCTCTTAAGCAGACATTTCACTGCTATCTTAATTTCCTGATGTTTTTGAATCTGTTGCTGCAGGGTCACGGTATTGATCTTGCATTCCCGAATTCTCATCAGGAGTACAGTCATGTATCGTTACTTTTCTGCTTTTTGTTGTTTTCTGGTATTTCAGGCCTTTGCTGAACCTAAGGTTGCCTTGGTCACCTGAGGTTCCCGGGGGATAGGTCTGGAAGCCGTGAAGTTGCGGGCATCCGATTCGGACGAGTACATCATTTCTGCAACGTACTCAAATCCGGATAAAGAATTGCCCAGAATTCCAAAAATTCTGGATGGAAAAGTAACGTTTTTAAGAATGGATTTATCGAACCCAGGGTCTATTCAGGAAGTGTTCAGTACTATTTTCCGCGATTACAGCCGTCTTGATATTCTGGTTAACAATGCAGCCGCCGGTTTTTATGGGCCGTTACAGGATATGAAAGTGGAAGCTATCGAGCAGACCTATCAGATTAATCTTGTGGGCCCAGCCCTGGTTTTACATCATGCGTTGAAACTAATGACGTTTTCCGGTGAAAAGCGTAAAGATCCCGCGACGGTGATAACCGTTTCGTCAACCGCAGGTGCTGTCGGGCTTCCTATGATGGATGTTTATTCCAGTGCCAAATTTGGTTTGGAAGGGTTAACAGCTGCTTTGGCCGGCTATATGGGGGAGTTGGCTAACGTACGGTGTCGGGTAATAGAACCGGGTTTTACCCAAACGAAGTTTGCGGAGCGGGGTGATTTTCCTGATGTGATTTCATCGATACTCCAGGAGTTCTTTAATAACTTTAAGGCAACGCTGGATAAAGGCTTGAGTAAAGGCCAAACGCCTCAGGAAGTTGCAGAAATGATTAACGATGATAGAGGATAAAACCGGGAGTGCACCGTTTAGGATGCAACCTAATAAAGAAAGACGAAATTTACTGGAGAAGCAAGGTGTGGATTTAACAGGACAGTCACTGGTTATAAAAGGACCTTTAGATAAAGTCTATCCTGTCCGGCCGGAGTAATCGCTCTTGTTGGCTTCAGTAGCTATGCTTAGAGAATAGTTTTATGTATTTTGAGGAGCCCTTTCATGGATGGTATGCCGGAAAACAACAGAGATATTCAGTTTAACCGTGGGTCATTGAGGACTACGGGAAATGATCCTGAATTGGGCATCAGCGCTGAGGAAAGTACTGAGCAACAGACAGACAGTAAAAAAGAGATTAATGACCTTAAAAATATGATGGAAGGACTGCGGGAGCATTCATTGCTCAATCCTGAGCTTCAGATGCTGGTATCCAGTGTAATAAGCCAGTTGGTACCTGCAGGTGAACCTCATAAAAGGTTTCAGAATATATCAACAGATAGCCGCTTTTTATCTGTTGATGGCGTGGAATCGCCTGGCCCGGCAAACAGTTATCGTGCTTTACGTCAGATGCAGGATATCTTTTCAAGAACCAGCCCGGTACTGCAGCAGTTAATGGATTATCTTTCGCTGTCAGGAACATCCCGTAAAGATGACCTGTTGAACCCTGGACTGGAATATGAACAATTGATGACGACGGTGAATAGCTTTATTGCACGAATGAAAAATACAGATGCTTTGGTTAAGGCACATATTCAGGAGAGTCTGGATAAGGAAGGTTTACGGGAACAGATGGCACCTGAAATCCAGTATCTTGATCCGGCATTAATTGTGATAGAACGTTCTCTGCAGTTAGAAATAGCCCGTATGGAATCTGAAAAATAACAGTTGAGTTGACAGTCTCAGGTGACTGCTTTTATTTCATCCAGTACTTCCGGTGATAACGATCTTTTATTTTGTCGGCGATTTTGAGTGTATACTGCCTTCAATTTCAATGAGGTGCCGTTATTTTATGATTCAGGTCATAGAGACAGATGTTATCGTTTTTGGCGGCGGGATTGCCGGTCTCTGGTTGTTTCGTTGTCTCCATAACCTTGGCTATAAAGTGATATTGCTGGAGAACAATGCACTGGGCGGTGGCCAGACCATTAAATCACAGGGCATTATCCATGGCGGAACAAAATATACCCTGTCAGGGACTCTGACAAAGGCGTCGCAATGTATCGCCGGTATGCCAGATCGCTGGAGAAAGGCATTACAGGGTGAAGCAGATGTTGATTTACAAGAAGCAGAAGTGCTTTGTCCTGCCCATTATTTGTGGTCTCCGGGAGGGCTTGGGTCTCGACTGACGACCTTTTTTGCCAGCAAGGCGCTAAGAGGCCGAGTAGATCAGTTGAAGGCTAAGGATTTCCCTCCTGTCTTTCAGCATAAAAATTTTCGGGGAAAAATTTATCAGTTGAATGAAATCGTGCTGGATATTTCTTCCGTTGTAAAAGCCTTATCCCAAGGGCTGGAAAATTACATCATTAAAACGGACTGGAACAAAGACTGCCGTCTGGTTACGGAACATAACCGGATACAGTATGTTGATATCCAGCAGGCAGGATTGCACATTCATGTGAATGCGAAAAAATATGTGACAACTGCCGGAGAAGGCACACAGCCACTCATGGATATGTGGGGTATTAAAGAACCGGAAATGCAGGTTCGTCCACTGCATATGGTTATGGTTCGTCATCGCTACCCTAATCCACTTTACGCTCATTGTATCGGTACAAAGGCGGTTCCAAGAATGACTATTACCAGCCATCCTGATACGGATAATCGATGGGTATGGTATCTGGGTGGTGAGATTGCTGAAGAGGGCAACCAGCGGTCTGCCGAGGAGCAAATTGAGGTGGCACAGAAAGAACTGAAAGCTTTGTTACCCTGGGTACCGATGGATGATGCTCAATGGGGCACTTTGCGGATTAATCGGGCTGAACCCAGGCAGCACAGTTTACTGCGACCGGATGCAGCATTTTGTCAACCGGTAGATAACAGCGTGATTTGTTGGCCAACCAAGTTGGCGCTGGCGCCTAATCTGTCCGATCAAGTTCTTTCCTTATTACGGAAATCCGGCGTTATGTCGGGTGGAAATCAGTCTTTTCATATGCCGGAACAACTGGAGCATCCGGATATAGCCCCGTCTTTCTGGAGTGAGTGTTTTGCTTGAACAACGTGTAATGGCAGGTACAGACCTGCGGGTTTCTCCTGTTGGTTTGGGAACCGTTAAGCTGGGGCGTGACCAGCAGGTTAAGTATCCCCACGGTTTTGTTATTCCTGATGATCGTGCTGCAGCGAATTTGCTGGATATAGCTCAGGATTTGGGGATTAACCTATTAGATACCGCACCGGCCTATGGTAACAGTGAGGAACGTTTAGGAGGCTTGTTAAAAGGACACCGCCAAGACTGGGTGATTTGTAATAAAGTGGGGGAGGCCTTTGAAAACGGTCAGTCTCATTTTGATTTTTCGCCTCACGCTCTTCGTGAAAGCGTTTACCGGAGTTTGAAACGCCTACATACGGACTATCTGGATATGGTGCTGGTACATTCCAGTGGTGATGATCTGGCTATTATTAACGACTCCGGCTGTCTTGAAACGGTTGCTGAACTAAAGCGGGAAGGGCTGGTTCGGGCTGTCGGGATGTCAACCAAGACCGTTGAAGGTGGAATTCTGGCGCTTGAGCACTCGGATATTGCTATGGTGACCTACAATCTGGATTCCACTCATGAAAAGCTCGTTTTGGATTATGCGGCTGATCACAACAAAGGTATTTTAGTGAAAAAAGCGTTTGCCAGCGGGCACGCCTGTTTGAGAGGACAGGATGCCGTGCATGAAAGCATGAAGCTGGTATTTTCTCACCCGGCGGTTTCTGCCACTATTATCGGTACAATTAATCCGAAACACCTGAAGCAGAATGTCCGGACTTGCGAAGCCGTATTGAATAATTGATTGACCTCTATGTATAGGCTGACAACCATTCTGTCATCTGGTTAACCCATGCCGGATGCTCATTCAGGCAGGGAATCAGTTCAAGGGATTCTCCGCCTGCTTCCATAAAGGTTTTCCTTCCTGCTATGCCTATTTCCTCAAGTGTTTCCAGGCAATCTGCTACGAAAGACGGGCAGATCACCAGCACTTTTTTGTTTCCCTGTTGGGCGAGCTGGGTCAATACGCTACTGGTTGTTGGTTCCAGCCATTTTGCCCGTCCTAAACGGGATTGGAAGGCGACTGTGTAGCGTCCTACTGGAATGTGAGTTTTTTCCACAAACCGTTCAACGGTTTTCATGACCTGGTGACGATAGCAGGTGGCATGGGCGGAAGATTTTTTCTTGCAGCAGTCAGGAGATGACAGGCAGTGTTTGCGGGTGGGGTCGTCTTTTCGAATATGACGTTCTGGTAGCCCGTGGAAGCTGAATACCAGATGATTGTAGGGTTTGTCCAGCCATGGTTGTGCGCATTTTACCAGTGCGTCAATATATCCTTCGTGGTCGTAAAATACCGGATGGGTAGTGACAGAAAGTGACAGGGATTTTCTGTCTATAATGTTCAGTGCTTCATCAACGGCTGTCTTGACCGTAGACATAGCGTAGTGAGGATACAAGGGAAAAAGAAGAATATCTTGTATGCCCGGCGTATTAGCCAGCTTTTCCAATGCTCGTTCCATGGAAGGATGTCCATAGCGCATGGCTATTTCTACCGGTGCGTTAATACGAGAGGCAATGGCATCAGCCAATTTCTGGCTGTGGGTGACCAATGGCGAGCCTTCCGGTGTCCAGACAGATTGGTAGGCTTGGGCAGAACGTGCCGGACGGGTGGGTAGAATAAACAGACTAACCAATAGCCTTCGCAATAAAAAAGGCAAATCAATGACGCAGGGATCCATAAGAAATGTGTTGAGGTAGGCTCTTACGTCCTCCTCTGAAGGTGAATCAGGAGATCCCAGATTCACCAGTAAAATCCCACGGCTTTTCATTAGAGAACCTCATTTATTTATCCGCTGCGCAAACAGTATAAACGAGTCCTTTTGTTACGCTAAGGGGATTATATCCATCCCCTCTTGTCGCGGTTTATTTTTTATCTCGCTTGTCCTGATTGTAATGGAGCAGGGCAGCTTAACGGGCATCATCAATCCCATTGTCTGGAGCGGCCGGCAAAGTAAAGCAATATGAAGCCGAATATTCCGGAAATAACCGATCCCGTTAAAATACCCAGACGATCCGCAACAATATAACCCGTAGTGACATCATCGAAGGCCAGGGAGCTGATAAAGAGGCTCATAGTGAACCCAATCCCGCATAAAACGGCAATGCCATACATTTGAAACCAGTTCGCGCCCGAGGGTAAGCGTGCCATACCCAGTTTAACAGCGATCAGAGTGAAACCAAAAATGCCCAACTGTTTGCCGATAAACAGGCCGGCTATTATCCCCATGGGAACCGGGTTTAAAAGGTTATTGAGCATAGCCGTATTGATTTCCACGCCTGCATTGGCAAAAGCAAAAACAGGTAAAATGAAGTAATTTACCTTGCTGTGCAGGTGATGTTGTAATGCCTTAAGGGGAGAGCGTCCCTGGCTGTCATGCAGGTTAAGAGGAATGGTCAGGGCGATCATGACCCCAGCCAGGGTGGCGTGAATGCCGGACTTCAGGATACAAATCCACAGCAGAGTACCTACCAGCAAATAAGGGCTTAGCTGGGTTATATCCATGCGGTTAAATATAATAAGAATGCCAAAAAGCACTGCGCTGGCCAGAAGAGGAAGAGTTGCAATATTATCGCTGTAAAAAAGAGCGATAATGATAATAGCTCCCAAATCATCGATAATGGCCAGAGCCAACAGGAAAATTTTTAATGAAGGCGGTGCGCGGCGTCCAACTAGTGCAAGAACACCCACTGCAAAAGCGATATCTGTAGCTGCAGGAATGGCCCAGCCCTGTGCTGCAATAGGATCCTGATGGTTAAAGGCGAGATAAATGGCAGCAGGAACCACCATCCCTCCAATAGCGGCAATACCCGGTAACATGGCTTGTGCAGGGGTCTGCAGTTCTCCTTTCAGCACTTCATACTTAACCTCAAGACCTATTAACAGGAAAAACACCGCCATAAGCCCGTCGTTGATCCACAGCAGTAAGGGTTTATTGAGTTCCATTGCCCCGATACCGATGTGAACCGGAACCTCCAGAAGCTGGTTATAGTATGGAGCAAGCGATGAATTGGCCGCCAGTTTTGCCGCTATAGCAGCTGCCATAAGCAGAACGCCGACAGCGTAATCTTGCTGGATAAATCGTATAAATCTTCTGATTAGCATGGGAGTTCCGGTTGGGTCATACCTGTAACGAATAGAGAGCTTTGTTCAATGGTAACAATCTTTTTTCTTATTATCGTTAGTAGTCGAGTAAAAAAATGTGTTATTAACTCTCAGCCGTTAATATTTTCTTTATAGGCTTAAATAGTGATCACTAAACAGCAATATGTGTTACGACATTACAAAGAAGTGGAGACAGTTGTTTTACTACCTGTCGTTACCCTGTCCAGCCCCGCAATATCCTGATAAGTCATGATATGGGTAAAACCCTGTTCTTGAAATAAAGACTGCACAGACTGATGCTGGTCAAAGCCGTGTTCTACCAGAAGCCATCCTTCAGGGAGTAACTGTCGGGATGCCTGTTGAGTAATAAGTCTTATGTCGTTCAGTCCGTCATGACCAGAAGCCAATGCTATTTTTGGTTCAAAACGTACATCGCCCTCTCTCAGGTGATGATCATTGTTACAGATGTAGGGTGGATTTGAGACAATCATATGCAGCTTTTGTCCTATTAACGGATGACACCAGCTGCCTTCAAGAAACTGTACCGTATGGATGTTATTACACTGTGCATTATGACGCGCTGTATCCAGTGCTGCAGCACTTTTGTCCACGGCCCATATTTTCCAAAGAGGCTTTTCCCGGGCCAGGGCTAAAGCTATTGCACCAGAGCCTGTTCCTAAATCTGCCACTATCGCGTTGTCTGGTATATTACAAGCCAGAGCACGTTCCACAAGCAATTCCGTTTCCGGTCTTGGAATCAGCACACTGTCGTTCACCTGCAGTTGCAAACTCCAGAAATCCTGAGATCCGGTCAGGTAAGCAACAGGGATACCCTGTTGGCGCTGTTCAATCAATTGCTGGAACGACAGAATCTGTGTTTCGGTTAAAAGCTGTTCAGGCCAGGTAAACAGATAGCTTCGGGGTTTTTTCAGAATGCTGCATAACAGTAACTCGGCATCCAGCCGTGATGTTTTACTGTCAAGCAGCTTTCCGGCAGCCTGGCTTAATACATAGGCAATAGTGCAGTCGGGCATTACGAAGCATTTTCCTGAGACAATCCAGCCAGAAGATCGGCCTGATGCTCCCGTCGCAGGGCATCCAGAACCGGGGTTAAGTCACCTTCCATAATTTCCGGAAGGCGGTGAAGAGTCAGGTTAATGCGGTGGTCGGTGACACGTCCCTGAGGATAGTTATAGGTACGTATGCGTTCAGACCGGTCTCCACTGCCGACCAGAGATCGTCGGGCATCACTGAGTTCTTTGGCAGCGGCTTCATCCTGGGCATTTTGCAATTTGGCTGCCAGCCAGGTCATGGCTTTAGCCTTGTTTTTGTGCTGGGATCGTTCATCCTGGCACTCCACCACAATACCTGTGGGCAGGTGAGTAATACGAATGGCAGAGTCTGTGGTGTTAACGTGCTGACCGCCGGCACCGGAAGAGCGATAGGTATCTATTCGCAGGTCTTCCCGGCGAATATCCACAGCGGCTTGCTCGTCTGGTTCTGGCATAACAGCAACGGTACAGGCCGATGTGTGGATGCGACCTTGAGATTCTGTTTCCGGTACGCGCTGAACACGATGGGCGCCGGATTCAAATTTCAGGTGGGCATAGACATCGTTGCCAACGATACGGGAAATAATTTCTTTATATCCGCCGTGCTCTCCGTCGCTGGCGCTGAGGATTTCTAAGGTCCAGTGCTGTTTTTCAGCATATCGGGAATACATGCGGAATAAATCCCCTGCAAATAGAGCCGCTTCATCACCACCGGTTCCGGCACGGACTTCCAGAAAAGTATTACAGCTATCCCGGATATCTTTAGGTAAAAGAAGTAACTGAAGCTGATTCTCTAATGCTTCTAACTGATGTTGGCAGGACTGGATCTCTTCTTCAGCCAGTGCGCTTATTTCGGGATCGCCGTCATCCACCATTATTCGGGCATCACTCAGGTCAGAGTGTACCTGACTGTGCTGGTTATAAACGGTTACCACCGGCTCCAGCTCAGCGTATTCCTTGGAAAGCTGGCGAAACAAGGGCTGGTTACTGATGGTTTCTGCATCGCTGAGTAAGCTGGAAAGCTCTTCAAAGCGTTCGTGCAGACTGTCCAGTTTGGCAAGAATTGAGTCGTTCATGAAAAATTACAGCGTTTCCGAGCAGTGTTCTGGGTGGTTTGATGCGGAAGAAGGCGGGTTCGGTTCATCGTCAATTCCCAGTAGTTCGGTAGCCCACTGTAATTGATCCTGATGGCCTTCTCCGGCCGCTTTTTTTAGTTGAATACTGGGAGTATGCATGATCTTGTTGGTAATGGATCGGGCAAGCATGGTCAGTGCCTGTTCAGGAGATGCCCCTTTTCCCAGATAATGCATGGCCTTTTTCACTTCTCCGTCCCGTATGACTTCTATGTTATCCCTGTATTGGCGCAATATGCTTACAGCACTCAGGGACTGAAGTTGATTCATGAATTCCCGGGAGGACTGTTCTACCACATTTTCTGCCTGGTTTGCAGCTTCCTGACGTTTTTTCAGGTTATTTTCAATGACATTATGAAGGTCATCTACGGTATAGAGAAAAACATCCGGCAATTCCGCTACCTCAGGTTCTATGTCTCTGGGGACTGCAATATCAATCATAAATATAGGACGGTGTCGTCTTGCTTTCAGGGCTTTTTCTACGGCTCCTTTGCCCAGGATAGGAACCGGGCTGGCTGTAGAAGAGACAATAATATCAGCGTGCTGAACCGTATCCGGTAATGCGGATAAAGGAATAGCGGATCCATTAAACTGGGCGGCAAGACGCTTGGCATGACTCAAGCTGCGATTGGCAACAATGATGCGCTGAATACCCTGTTTGTAAAAATGGCGAGCTACCAGTTCTATGGTCTCTCCCGCACCGATCAGCAATACGGTATTGTCACTGAGGTCAGCAAATATTCGCTGTGCCAGACGGGTCGCTGCATAGGCAATAGAAACCGGTTGCTGGCCAATGGCTGTTTCTGTACGCACTTGTTTTGCTGTGGTAAAACTTGACTGGAACAGCCGGCTGAGTAATGAGCCTGTGGTACCGGCATCTTGGGCAATGGTGTAGGCCGTTTTTAACTGTCCCAAAATCTGTGGTTCTCCCAGAATCATGGAATCCAAACCGCTGGCTACCCGCATGATGTGGCGCACGGCTTCCTGTTCACAATAGAAATAAGTGTGTTCCGGCAACCGAGTGTACTGTATATGATGATAGTCACTTAACCACTGGAGTACCCGTCGGTGATCCATATGACGGGTACAGTACATTTCTGTCCGGTTGCATGTGGATAAAATAGCAACTTCACGGGTTTCAAGAAAGTCCCTTGCACTTTTCAATGCCTGTGGTAATTCTGCAGGGGGAAAAACCAGTTGTTCTCTCAGACTTACTGGGGCTGTCTTGTGATTGATGCCAGCGGTAAGATAGCTCATCAGACTCCCGCTTCGTTATTACTGTTAGATACCAGCAGTTTCATAGTTGTTGCTTGATTAGACCTGTTTTGCTGTAGAGCCGGTTCATTGTGCAATGAGTTGCCAGTCACTGTAAACTATTGACGTATTATGGTAAGGGATATGCCATGATGGTAAATAAAGTCTACGCTCCGGTTATTGCCCAATAGTCAGAAAGGATAATGGTATGGCATCCAGCAACAGGCGCCTACTCGTATATGTGTTATTGTCAGTCGTATTGTTACATGGTTGTTCTACCTATTTTACGAGGGTCGGTGATAAAGGCACAGGAGATGCTACGGTAACCGGGCAAGACAAGGCAGAAAAAACGGAAGAATCTGCTACGACTGATTTTGCACCCGATACCCTTTACGATCTGTTGGTTGCTGAGCTCAGTGGGCAGCATCATCAGTACGATGTTGCGCTTGGAAACTATCTGAAACAGTCACACAACACCCGAGACGCAGGAGTAGCAAGGCGTGCGTATGATATTGCTGTTTATCTTGGTGCTTATCAGGCATCTCTTGATGCAGCCCTTTTGTGGGTCGATATTGTCCCTCAGGATATCGATGCATTGCAAGCAGCAGCTAATGAACTGATTCGGGACGGAAAACTGGAAAGGGCAGCTGTTTTTATGAAAAACGCCCTGAGGCTGGTAAAAAAAACCAGCCGCGACAGCTCTGTTTCTTTTGATATCCTGGCAGCTAATGCAGAAGGGTTATCTTCAGATGAACGGCTGAGTCTTCTGACAACCTTTGATGACATATTGAAAGATTATCCAGCAGAGCCTTCCGTTATTTTAGGCAAAGCTATTTTGCTACAGCAGGGAAAAAATTATCAGAAAGCTTTGCAGCTGTGTGATCGTTTGATTCGTCGTGACGGTAATTATGTCGGGGCATTGATTGTCAAGGGTCGCATTTTGATTCAGCTGGAGCAAATTAGTAAGGCAGAAAAGCTTTTTGCTACTGCAGTTCGAAAAAATCCGGGGCATATACAACTGCGGCTGCTTTATGTCAGGGTGTTGATTCAGCAGCAAAAAAGCGCTGTAGTCAAGAAGCAGCTTGGTCAGCTTTACAGAAAATATTCAGACGATGAGGAGGTATTATTGTCCATTGCCATGATGGCTTTTGACAGTCGTTTACTGGAGGAAGCTGATCGTTATTTTTTGCTGCTATTGAAAAACAAACGCCACAGAGGTATATCAGCTTGGTATCTGGGACAAATTAATGAGAAAAAAGGCCAGCTTCAGGTGGCAATTGATTATTATCTTCAGGTGACTCCGGGAAAACGGTTTGTTATGGCGCAGTTGGCGCTATCACGTCTGATGGCGGAATTGGGGCAGCAGGAAGATTTTATCCATCATGTTCATAAGGCAAGGATACGTTATCCTGTTTACGCAGTTTCTCTGTATTTGCTGGAAGGTGAGGTGTTGATCGAGCAAAAATCATACAGTGAAGCGCGAAAGATTTTGAGTGAAGGGTTGGAGCGCTATCCGGACAATGTGAATTTACTTTATTCTCGGGCTATAGCCCAGGAAAAAACGGGTAACCTGTCGGGGCTGGAAACAGATCTTAAACAAATTCTAACTATTCAGCCTGATAACAGTGCTGCGCTGAATGCGCTTGGGTTTACGCTGGTGGATAAAACGACACGACTGGCTGAAGCTCGCCAGTACATTGAAAAAGCTTATGACCTGAACAGTCAGGATCCGGCCATTATAGATAGTATGGGCTGGCTGTTTTATCGGTTAGGCAATTATGACAGAGCCCTGAAGTTTTTAAAGGCGGCCTATGAACAATTTCCGGATCCTGAAATTGCAGCGCATCTGGGAGAAGTCCTGTGGGTAAGCGGACAGGTAAATGAAGCGCTGGCCGTGTGGCAAACGGTGCTGAATGCTTTTCCTGATAATGTTATGATCCAGGAAACGATTCACCGGCTAGGCGCACAAACGGTATATCGTAATGCATCACAGGATAGCAGAGAATCATCAAAGGTTTCCAGGACACCCGAAGAAGCGGGCCATACCAAAAATCAGAGGTGAGATGACGTTAAGGAACACTGATTCATGAAACAGGTTGTTGTTGCGGGGTTAGTGATAGTGCTTGCTGTTATGTCAGGCTGTTCACTTTTTAGACCAAAGGCCCCCGTAATGAGTGAGCAACAGAAACATAATGCGTGGGTATTGAAGCAGCAGCAACTGGCTCTTATTGACACTTGGCAGTTTTTTGGACGGATAGGGGTTAGAATTCCTGGAAATTCCGGTTCTCTTTCTATTGAGTGGCAACAACAAAATGAAGACTACACCTTGTTTTTGGACGGTCTTTTTGGGCAGCCTGTGGCTCATATAAAGGGGGGTCCAAAACTGGTAACAGCTGTTCTTAATGGTAAGAAAACCCTCACAGATACGGATCCGGTCCGTCTGATGTATCAGATGACCGGATGGCAGCTACCAGTCAATTACCTGTCATTCTGGATTCGTGGTATTCCGGTTCCCAATCTGGCGACTCAGGTTATGCTGGACGATCAGGGAAATTCGGCATCTTTTCAGCAACAGGGGTGGCGGGTGGATTACCATGGGTATCAGAAAGCGGACAGTCTATGGATGCCTTCCCGGATACAGATCAAGCGGGATAATATTCAGTTAACTCTGGTGATTCGTAACTGGCAGTTGGGTTAAAGACCTGTATGTCATATAAGCCATCAAGTAATCTATTGCAGATTGTGATTTTAGGATGAAGTTTATGCGTGGTACATGGGTCTTGCCTTCGCCAGCAAAGGTTAACCTTTTTTTACGTATCTTGGGCAGGCGGCCGGATGGCTATCATGAATTACAGACACTTTTCCAATTTCTGGATATTGGAGATAGGCTGAGTTTTGAAGAAAATAAGAAACTGGAGTTGATTACTGAGATTCCCGAATTAAGCAACAGTCACAATCTGATTATAAAAGCAGCCAAATTATTACAGTCTGCTACCGGTCGTGAGTCAGGAGTCCGCATTATATTGGATAAACAATTACCAGTGGGTGGGGGCGTCGGTGGTGGAAGTTCCAATGCTGCAACGGCACTGATAGGGTTGAATGCTTTTTGGGAACTGGGTTTAACAACGGCTCAACTGGAGGAACTGGGAATAAAGTTGGGTGCGGATGTGCCTGTCTTTGTTCGGGGACAAAGCGCATTTGCAGAAGGCATTGGTGAAAAGCTGACGCCGATGGAGCCACCGTGTTTATGGTATGTTTTGGCGATTCCTGATGTTCATGTCAATACAACTGAGTTGTATCAGCATTCTGAGCTTCCCAGAAACAGCTGTCCTGTATCGAAAAAAAACGCGTTAATGATGTCGGTTTGGCAGAATGATTTTGAAGTATTGGCACGTAAACTGTATCCAGAGGTTGATAAATGCTTTTCTGTATTGGATAATTTCGCAGACATAAGTGCAGGACGAGCGATGTTAAGCGGTTCTGGTGCTTGTGTCTTTATACCATTTTCTAGTCGGGAAACAGCAGAGCAGATTGTGGTTGAAACACGATATTCTGGTATCAGAGCCCTTGTCGTAAGAGGGGTTAATAGTTCCCCGCTTCATAGAGCGGTTGCATGTTATCAGGGAATGTGAAGAGCATCATGGTAGTTTCTGCTTCCTGTCAATGCAGTCTGTTTCACTGGGGTGTCGCCAAGTGGTAAGGCAACGGGTTTTGATCCCGTCATGCGCAGGTTCGAATCCTGCCACCCCAGCCATCTTCTATACTGTTTCTTTTTTTATATCCTCCTACGCCTACGATCAAAGCAAGGTATTCTCTCGTGTCGAAAATGATGGTGTTTGCAGGCAACTCAAATCCGGAGTTGGTCAACAAGGTTGTCAGTCACCTGAATATTCCCCTGGGAAGGGCTGAAGTTGGCCGTTTCAGTGACGGCGAAGTTGCTGTCGAGATCCAGGAAAATGTCAGGGGACGGGATGTCTTTCTCATCCAGTCAACATGTGCGCCCACCAATGATAATCTGATGGAACTGCTGGTCATGGCGGATGCCATGCGTCGTTCCTCTGCTGTGCGTATAACTGCAGTTTTACCCTATTTTGGTTATGCTCGTCAGGATCGTCGACCCCGTTCCGGCCGTGTTCCTATCAGCGCTAAGGTCGTCGCTGACATGATAGCGGGTGTGGGTATTGACCGTGTTCTGACAGTAGACTTACACGCAGATCAGATTCAGGGTTTCTTTGATATTCCTGTTGATAATATTTATGGTTCAGGCGTATTGCTTGATGATATCGAAAAACAGAATTACGAAAATGCTCTGATTGTTTCTCCTGATCATGGTGGAGTGGTTCGTGCCCGAGCCGTAGCCAAAAGACTGAATACCGATTTGGCTATTATTGATAAACGGCGACCAAAGGCCAATCAGATTGAGGTTATGAATATCATCGGGGATGTAAAGGGACGTACCTGTATCCTTGTAGATGATATGGTAGATACGGCAGGAACGCTATGTCAAGCGGCTGCTGCCTTGAAAAGAAGTGGTGCGGATAAGGTATATTCTTATTGTACTCATGCGATTCTGTCAGGCCGAGCCTTGGAAAATATCACCCATTCAGAGTTGAATGGATTAGTTGTCACTAATACGATTCCATTAAGCCCGGCTGCTCAGGCTTTGAGTAAAATTCGTCAGATGGATATGTCTTATCTGTTGGCTGAATCTGTCCGGCGTATCAGTAATGCTGAATCTATCAGTGCCATGTTTCAGTAATTAATGAGGGCTGTTTTAAAAAAGAGCGCTTTAGTGCTCTTTTTTATTATCTGTCTGTTTTTTGTCTGGAACACATTGTATTTCTTATGACTGGTACTATTTTGAATGCTGTTGTGTAGTTGTAGCAAGTATGTAATCAAAATCGTCAGTAACGTAAGAAAATGAGAGTGAAAAATTTTACTGTATCCATTGCCGTTTTTTTACAGCTTTTGATTATTGATGCCTGTGGGTCTGGTCAGAATAATTCATGGGATAGCCAGAAGTATGCGCGTCATGGTCAGTCTCAAATGATGGATGCTCAGGCAGTCATCTCTCAGTTGCCTGATGATAAATTGTCCAGGATTTTGGATGTTGGCTGTGGAACAGGAACCAGTACCCAATTGCTATTGGATCGATATCCTCAGGCAGAGGTCACAGGTATCGATCCGAGCCAATCCATGATTAATTATGCAAACCATCGATTTTCTTATAACAGACGCGTTCAGTTACTAAAATTCTCTGCTGAAGATTATATTGCAGAGAAGCCTTATGATATGGTTTTTTCCAGTTTTGCACTACACTGGATACCTAAAGAGTCCATGCCTTTGGCTTTAAAGAATATCGGGCGTAATTTACGCAATGGTGGTATTTTATGCTGTATTTTCAGTTCATCTAAAGTAGGGTTACCTTTCCAGAGAGCTCTTGATAAAACATTGTCCGATAGGTGTTTTCTAAAACTTTTTTCAAAATTTAAAGATCCTCAGGTTTTTTATACGGTTGATGAATTTCGTTGTATTCTTGAAAAAGAAGGTTTTTTTATTAATGAAATAGGGTATTTTTTTAACAAAAAAACCTACCTAAGTATAGAATCTCTAAGAAAATGGGTAGGTCAGTGGTTATCTTACTCAAGGTACCTGGTTTCAGTTTCTCATTATGAATATAAAAAATTTATGGATGTGTTAATGAAAAATTATATGACAGAATCTAAGCAAGTATCAGGTAGTCCTGTTACGTGGGGAGAATATGTTTTGATAGCTAAAGCTAAAAAAACAGTGGATAAATAAGGGGTATAATTATTTTTTCTTACTATTTAAG
>NSIT01000053.1_pt1 | contig 18655 bp, 13 predicted proteins | sample 1450681 | NCBI WGS metagenome assembly NSIT01 (sample SAMN07455404, study PRJNA386592) | invertebrate metagenome | isolation source: Endozoicomonas-like sequences binned from scallop gill tissue | host: Pecten maximus | place: United Kingdom: Lyme Bay MPA | collected 2013-06-01
CTTATTAGATGAATAACCCTGTTGTTCACTCCTGTAAAACCTAAAGAAAATATGTGGATCTCCTGTGCATAAAAAACCATTTATCCACAACCTAATGTATCCAGTGGTTTATCCACAAAGTTATACAATACTTTTTATTAACAGTATTCACATTCAGAAAAATATCTCTAGAACCTTATAAATAACAGGTAAAACATATAGTTAGATTAAATAAAAAACACAAGGAAAATTTTTATCCACAATTTTTATAATAAGAACAAAATATTAACAGGTTGTCTGCCATCATCAACTTATGATCTGATAGTAGCAGACAACCTGTTGATATCATTATCATTTACCCACACAAAATGTTGAGAAAATTTTGCCGATCAAGTCATCGCTTGAATAAACACCCGTAATCTCTCCTAAAGTAATCTGAGCTAACCGAAGATCTTCAGCCAGCAACTCCCCGGCAGCGCCCTGTAGCAATTGGGATTGTCCGTTAATCATCTGCTCCCGGGCTCTGCGTAAAGCATCCATATGCCGACGACGGGCAGAAAAAGTTCCTTCTATAGCTCCTTCAAATCCCATACAGTCTTTAAAGTGTTGTTTTAGTATATCCAGACCCTGATTATTTTTAGCACTTAAACAGATGACAGGAACGCCGTTTTCAATGGAAATTTTTTCCGCCTCATCCGTTAAATCTATCTTGTTACGAATAACAGTAAGTTTTTCGTTAGACGGCAATCGATCAATAAATTCAGGCCATATATCATGGGGATTTTTTGCAGAGGTGGTTGTACTATCAACCATAACCAAAACACGATCAGCGTCTTTTATTTCCTGAAAAGCACGTTCCACCCCGATTTTCTCAACTTTATCACTGGTATCTCTGAGTCCAGCAGTATCAATGACGTGAAGAGGCATCCCGTCAATAAGAATATGTTCTCTTAAAACGTCACGTGTCGTTCCTTCAATATCGGTGACAATAGCACTTTCTTTTCCTGATAACGCATTAAGCAAACTGGATTTTCCCGCATTAGGACGACCAGCAATCACTATATTCATGCCATCACGCAGGATAGCTCCTTGTCCGGCCTGATGTACAATATCATCCAGTTGGGATAAAAGTTTTTCCACCTCACAAGCTATTTTCCCATCGGACAGAAAATCGATTTCTTCTTCGGGAAAATCGATCGCTGCTTCAACGTACATACGCAATTCTGTCAGTGCATCTACCAAGCTGTTCACTTTACAAGAGAAAACTCCTTGTAATGAGCGCATGGCTGACCGGGCCAGTTGCTCGGATGTGCTATCGATCAGATCTGCAATGGCTTCCGCCTGAGTAAGATCCATTTTATCATTTAAAAAAGCACGTTCTGAAAACTCTCCCGGATTAGCCTGACGAGTTCCCATACTAAAAATATATTTCAGCAAAATATCCATGATGACAGGGCCTCCGTGCCCTTGGAACTCAAGAACATCTTCACCGGTAAACGAATGAGGGCCAGGAAAAAATAAGGCTATTCCTTCATCAATAACCTCATTATCCGCATCAAAGAATGCACTAAAACGAGCATAACGAGGCTCCAGCTCCCTATGCAGCACAACCTCCATTACCCTCCGGGCATCCGGCCCGGACACCCGAATAATACCAACTCCGCCACGTCCCGGAGGGGTGGCTAATGAAGCAATAGTATCTTTGTTAACGGTCTCAAGCGTAGACATAATACAACGAAGATCCTGAAAATGATGGCACAGTCTAATCAAAGACACGAACTTTCGCTATTCGTGTATTGGGAAGCGTTGTAAAGGGGTTTGCAGATCTAGGCTTACCATTATGCAATATAGACACATCAAGCCCACAAGTGCTTAAAAAGGGCCACAGTACCAATTCCTAGTAAGGTCATCAACAAAGACCCCATGACATGGAAAAGAATCCCCATAGCACCACATAGCACTCGCCCTCCCTGCAACAAAGCCACCATTTCTGCGGAAAAGGAAGAAAATGTGGTCAAAGCCCCCAGAAATCCGGTGATAACCATCAATTTGAATTCCGGGGCAACAGACGGGAAGAGATTAAAAAGGGATAATGCGATACCAATAAGATAACCGCCTAGTAGATTGGCAAATAAAGTTCCGACAGACATAGAGAAAAACAGGGAATGTTTCCCCAGTTCTGCCAGCACAATGTTCTTCCCCAGCCACCAACGCAGATTGGCCCCTGCGGCAGCACCAATAGCAATAGCAATTAAGGAGCGAAGCATACGTTTATTCTCCTGAGTAACAAGAAACTTTATACGGCAAACAAAAAAAATGGTAAAAAAAAAGTTTAATAAAAAAAAGCGGACCTGAAGAGTCCGCTTTTTTCAACACAAATTATTTATGTCAGTTGCTTTCTACTTCGAGCCTGCGGGTAATAATATACTGCTGAATAATAGACAAGGTATTATTTGTTACCCAATACAGTACCAGACCGGCGGGAAACCAGAGGAAAAAGAACGTAAAAATAACCGGCATCAGTTTCATCACTTTTGCCTGAGTAGGATCCGGTGGTGTAGGGTTCAGCATCTGCTGCAGGAACATGGAAGCACCCATAATCAAGGGCAGGATAAAATAAGGATCCATCTGGGATAAATCCTCAATCCATAACAACCACGGAGCCTGACGTAACTCAACCGTTTCCTGCAATACCCAGTACAATGCAATAAAAACAGGCATCTGAACAAGAATAGGCAGACAACCTCCCATGGGGTTGACCTTTTCTTTTTTGTAAAGAGTCATCATTGCCTGAGACAGTTTTTGCTTGTCATCCGCATACTGCTCTTTCAGGGATTGCATCTTTGGCCCCAGTTTTCGCATTTTTGCCATGGAGCGAAAGCTAGTGGCGTTAAGCGGATAAAATACAGCTTTTACCACAACGGTCAGTAAAATAATTGACCATCCCCAGTTGCCAATGAATGACTGAATCCAATGCAGCAACTTGAAAATAGGCTGAGCTAGGAACCAGAGTATGCCGTAATCTACCGTCAGTTCCAAACCATCAGCCAAGGATTTCAGGTTATCCTGAAGCTTTGGCCCAGCATAAAGAGTTGCGCTCACCTGTACTGTTGAGTCTGGCTTGACCTCTATCAGGTTTTGAAAACCAACAAAGTAATAATTTTCACCATCAGATTGAGTCGTGTTGGTGTAATAATCGTGGGATGTTTGTTGATCTGGGACCCATGCTGTTACGAAATAATGCTGGAGCATCGCAGCATAGCCGCCCTGAACAGATTCCCTTAACGGCTCTTTGGAAAACTCATCAAAAGGAAGCTTCTGATAATTTTTCTCATTACTCTTAACGGCGGCTCCCAAATAGGTATTCATAGGAGCGTTAGAGTTTTTCCGTGAAGGATCTTCGGAGCCATCGCGCTTTAACTGAGCGTAAAACCGATCCTTCCAGGACGTTTGAGTGTTATTCTTGACAATGTAATCCAACTTTACATCATAGCTACCGCGTTCGAATACGTAACGCTTGGTTATATCAATACCTTTGTCGTTTCGAAATAAATCAACAACAATAGAGTCTTCACCATCTTTTAGTTTATACGTCCCTTGTCTTATATTGTAAACCGCTTTTCCTCTCGAATCGGTATTAATAAAACCACTTTGAGCTACATATGTTTTCGTTGCATCCTTTGAAAATAACTCTGGGTGATTAACAAGCAATTGGAAATCAGGAGCTACCTCCCCTTTTTTAGGTAAGTATGCAGGGTACTGGGGTAGGGAAAGGTTAACAATATTACCGCCAACAGGATCAATACTGACGTTTAATGCATCAGTTTTTACCTTGATCAAAGAATGAGATTCTCCAATAATGTGATTACTGGCTATCTCTGTTGTACTGCTGACAGGAATATCTGCACGGTGCTTGTCAGATGCTTGATTAACTGACGAAGAACTGGAAACAATAGCATCGTCAGGTGATGGTGCCCGTGAATGATAATCATCATTCCACTGCCTTAGTGTGAAAACACCAACAACAGCAATAGCACCTATCAGGAGTGTTCTTTGCAAATCCATGATTTACGAGCCACAGAAACAGGTTGATGGGATAAACAGTTCAAGTTTTTCTGCTCAGCGAAACAGTCAGGGCCATCCGGAACAGGATCATATCCACCCGGATGCCATGGATGGCAACGCAATAAACGTCTTATAGCAAGTCCACCACCCCGTATAAAACCATGTCGTCTTATCGCTTCCTGAGAATAACTGGAACAGGAGGGGTAAAAACGACAATGTCTTGACATTAGAGGACTGATACAGAATTGATATACTCTTATCAGCCCGATAACCAGAACACCAGGCAAACGGGTTAGTCGCGCTATCATAATGCTTACAGCCTGTCTGAAACGATTATTTCTATTTAAATAAATCGTGTATGTGCTAGAGAAAATGATACAGACGATAACACATACCAACTCAGGGATGAACAATCTTCCTTACAAGGATATTTTGCATCCAAAGTTATCATCACATTATGGCAAGCTTTTGTTGTTAGGCTGCTGACAACTACTTAACCTGAGCTTTTCAGTTTTACTATTCTACAAAAAACATACAGATACGAATAAGAACCAGACAGATAATTATTACCCTTTATCCGAGCGAAAAGCTGTTTGCGAATACCGATTCAGACGTTGCCATTGACAATTCAGCAACTGATACATTTCGGTACCTGAAAGCTCTTTTGCTCCCTTACGGATTAAAACAACAACATCGAGAGAATCTAATTTATCCTGATGAATACGAAACGTTTCCCGTATATATCGTTTGGTTCTATTTCGAGCAGTTGCCATATGTATATGTTTTTTAGCCACAATCAGCCCTAGCCTGGGATATTGCCTATTATTTCTTCTGGCAAGAATCAGTAACTGCTTACAGGAAACTTTAATTTCAGTCTGGTTAAAAACCTGCCTGAAATCCGATGCCAGACAAAGCCGCATTTTGCGGCTAAAAACAAAATCCACGTTGACAGCTCCTGTTGTTATCAGGCTGTCAAACATTTACGGCCTTTGGCGCGACGACGTTTAATAATTAATCGTCCATTTTTAGTCGCCATACGGGCACGAAAACCATGATCGCGTTTCCGCTTTAAAATACTGGGTTGGAATGTTCTTTTCATCGTTTGATACCGTCTTAATTTTGCAAAAGGGGATTATTTTAAGTAATCGATCATTTTACGTCAATTTTTAAAAGTTATCCGATGATTATTTTTTTACAGATAAAACAAATTCAGTGTAGAACCCATAAGTTTTTTCGCAATATTTCTTGAATAAATCGTTACGCTGGAAAACCAAATTAATTAAATAATTCTCTTATATGATTGATTAAGATTTTATTATATTTATTAATATTAGGGAGACAGTTATCTGTGGATAAAGTCCTTTATCCCTTATATAACATAGCATTAAGGCTGTGTGTGACTCTGTTTAAAATATGGGGAAAATGTGTTATTTAGCTGGAGATTACCTGCGGATAAAAAGCTGTTTTATACACAAGCAAAAGAAAACCCAGTTAATTCACAGTTTTATAAGAAGGTTTTACCCAAGTAACTAACAAAGATATCCACAGGGTGTATTTCTTCATTTTTTTCTTTCTTAGAGGCAGTGGGTTGATCGGATTACACTATTTTATACACAGGAAAACCCTGAAAAATAAACCAGATAAAAACGTAAAAACAAGGTGTTAGTGTAAAAATGTGGATAACTTTTATGGAACAAGGTATTATTTGATACTGATTTGTTTGGCCAAGTGTATTATATACACAGGTTAACAACAGGCTTTCGCTTTACCCGTTTTCAGGAGAGTGCCCGTGCCTCTGGAGCTCTGGCAAAAATGCATTGATATTCTTCAGGATGAATTATCTTCCCAGCAGTTTAATACCTGGGTTAGACCTCTTAAGGTAATGGGAGATGATCATGATTTGTGTTTGCTGGCACCGAATCGGTTTGTTGCTGATTGGGTCAGAGAAAAGTTTTTACCTAGAGTTGAAGAGATTATTGAAGAACTCACTGTTAGTGGAGAAGTTCCTGCTATTGCTCTAGCTGTTTCAAATAGACGTCCTAAGTCTCTTAGTAAAAGATATATGTCGTATAGTAAAAATCAGTCAGGTTCTTTTGAAACCACGAAAAAAACAGATGTTTCTTTTAATAAAAGCAAGTCTCTGTCGTTTGATTTAGTGGGTGACAATCTGATTGATGGTGATAACAAAAATAAAAGTCTTTTGTCTTCTGTTGGGTTAGTGTCTTCAGAAAAAAATAAAAACAGTAAACTGGAATCTTTAGAAAAAGTTGTCAGTGCAAGCAGTAGTGTTTCTATGGAAAAACCAGTAAAAACAGAATCCATTGAGGTGCTTAATGATGCCAGGGTAATAGGGGTAAAGCCTGCTCCTGTTCGGCAGGTAGAAGTTGAAGGATCGATAAAACATAACAGCTCCCTGAATGTTCAGTTTACGTTTAATTCTTTTGTTGAAGGGAAGTCAAATCAACTGGCTTTGGCTGCTGCTAAACAGGTCGCTGAAAATGCGGGGTCTGCTTATAACCCATTATTTCTTTACGGTGGGGTCGGGCTGGGGAAAACCCATTTAATGCATGCTGTCGGTAATTCTCTGGTGCAACAAAATCCCAATGCCCAGGTAGTTTATCTCCATTCGGAGCGTTTTGTTGCGGATATGGTTAAAGCGCTGCAGCTTAACGCAATTAATGATTTTAAACGTTATTACCGGTCTGTGGATGCTTTATTGATTGATGATATCCAGTTTTTTGCTGGAAAAGAGCGCAGCCAAGAAGAGTTTTTCCATACTTTTAACGCGTTACTTGAAGGTGGTCAGCAGATGATTTTGACTTGCGATCGCTACCCGAAAGAAATCAGTGGTGTGGAGGAACGCCTAAAGTCCCGTTTTGGATGGGGCCTGACGGTTGCTGTGGAGCCTCCGGAGCTGGAAACCCGCGTCGCTATACTGATGAAGAAAGCAGAACAGCAAAAAATTAATTTGCCTCATGAAGCGGCTTTTTTTATTGCCCAGCGCATCCGTTCTAATGTCCGGGAGCTTGAGGGAGCATTGAAACGTGTTATTGCCAGTGCGCACTTTATGGGACGCACAATTGATATAGATCTCATACGGGAATCACTGAAAGACTTACTTGCATTGCAGGATAAACAGGTCAGTATTGATAATATCCAGCGTACCGTAGCCGAATATTACAAGATAAAGGTTTCTGATGTCTTATCCAAGCGACGGAGCCGTTCGGTTGCCAGACCACGACAGATTGCCATGGCTCTTTCCAAAGAGTTGACGAGTCATAGTTTGCCTGAGATCGGGGATGCCTATGGTGGCCGGGACCACACGACCGTGTTGCATGCTTGTCGTAAAGTGAAAGAGCTGGTAGGTGAAGATGCTGAAATCCGCAGTGATTATAAAAATCTGCTGAGATCTCTGACAAGCTAAATAAAGAAAGGTACCTGATAATAGAATTCATCAGACATCTGTTATCAGGCGCAAGCGTTTAACCGGAAGGATTTGTTGCTCCTTCCCCGATTTTTAAGAGAAAGGAAAGCGATGAAATTTACCATTAACCGGGAAGCATTGCTTAAGCGACTGCAATTAGTAGCTGGGGTTGTAGAGCGCAGACAAACTTTGCCTGTGCTTTCTAATATTCTGGTCGTGGTGGATGAGAACCGTTTGTCCCTGACGGGGACAGATATGGAAGTAGAGTTAGTCGGGCACGCGGTGTTGGACGATGTTTCTGAAAGTGGTGAAATTACTGTACCCGCCAGAAAACTGATGGATATTTGCAAGTCATTACCTGAAAATACGCTGATCGAATTTTCTCTTGATGACCAACGAGTCCGTTTAAAAGCCGGACGTTCCCGTTTTACATTATCGACATTGCCCGCCAGTGATTTTCCTAATACAGAAGAAGAATCCGACTCACTGACTTTTACGATCAATCAGGCCAGTCTCAGACGACTTATTGACCAGACCGGTTTTGCTATGGCTCAACAGGATGTCCGTTATTACCTGAACGGTATGTTACTGGATGTGCAGCAAAACCAGCTACGCTGTGTAGCAACGGATGGTCATAGACTGTCTATGTGTACAGTGGAAGCGGATATTTGTCAGGACAGCAGTCATCAAGTGATCGTTCCCCGTAAAGGTATTCTGGAAATGGCTCGGTTGTTGACTGAAGGCGATGACAGTGTGCGAATTTCTCTGGGGGCTAACCATATCCGTGCCACAACAGGTGATTTCATTTTTACCTCTAAACTGGTTGATGGCAAATTTCCGGATTATTCCAGAGTGTTACCCCGTGGCGGAGATAAAGTGCTGGTTGGAGATCGCCAGCAGCTTCGTCAGGCATTTCAGCGGGCATCAATCCTGTCTAATGAAAAATATCGAGGCGTCCGTCTGATACTCTCTGATGGCCTGCTAAAGATTGTTGCCAATAACCCGGAACAGGAAGAAGCTGAGGAAGAGTTGCCGTTATCCTATGAAGGCGAGAGTATGGAGATTGGCTTTAATGTGAGTTATTTGTTGGATGTGCTTTCAGTATTATCCGGAGACTCTGTGAAGGTAACGCTTTCCGATCCTAACAGTAGCGCACTGTTGGAAGAAGTAGAGGGTGGAGACTCTCTGAATGTTGTCATGCCTATGCGTTTGTAAGATGCTGACATAAATGCTTCAGGAAATTTCCGTTACGCTTCGGTTTTTTTTAGCCCTTGGGTTACAAGGCAACAGGGACGTTGTGAGTCGGCTATGAGTATTCAAACGCTGGATATTACCAATATCAGAAATATTGCTTTCGCATCCCTTAAGCCCTCTTCTGATATTAATGTGCTCTACGGTGCCAACGGCAGTGGTAAGACCAGCGTACTGGAAGCCATTTATATGGTGGGATTGGCTCGCTCTTTTCGAAGTAGCCGAATCAGGCCGGTAATCCGGTCTGGCCAGAATCGCTGTGTGGTTTTTGCTCAGGCTGGCAAAGCTATAGGTGTAGAAAGGAATCTGGGAAATGACGGGTTTCTCATCAAAGTAGCCGGAGAACGAGTTATGTCATTGGCAGAGCTGGCTCAACTATTACCGGTGCAGGTGATTAACTCTGATACGTTTTCTTTATTGGAAGGGACTCCATCCGCCCGTCGTCATTTTTTGGACTGGGGTGTGTTTCACATGAAACAGTCCGTTTTTTTCCCTGCCTGGAAGCGATTACAAAAGTCATTGAAACAGCGGAATAGCTTGCTGCGACATGGTAGACTATCCTCTTTGGAGTTGGCCTCATGGAATCATGCTTTTATCCGTTCTGCGGAAGTGATTGATGAGCTGCGGCAAACGTATATTGAGCAACTGACGCCGGTGTTCCTCCGCTTGTTGAATGAGTTATCTGAATTCGATGATATTTCGATCAATTATTACCGTGGGTGGGACAATAGTGTGTCGCTCGAAGAAGTGCTGCAGGCTGGTCTGGAAAGAGACCAGATATCCGGTTATACCCATGCTGGTCCACAAAGAGCTGATATCAAGATTCGCCTTGGCAAGATAAGCGCCATCGACCGGCTTTCCCGAGGGCAGATAAAATTAGTGGTGTGTGCCTTAAAGCTGGCTCAGGCAACACTGTATTCATCGTTGCAGGATAAAAATTGTCTGCTATTGATTGATGATTTACCGTCAGAGCTGGATAGTGTTCATAGAAAAACATTGTGTCAGTTATTGCAAAAGCTGGCATGTCAGGTATTCATTACCTGTGTAGATAAAGAGACTTTGGCTGATTGCTGGCTACCTGGTAGTGATATTCGGGTGTTTCACGTGGAACAGGGGCAGGTTAATGCAGTAGAAGCGCAAACAGGATACGCCAATTGCGGTCATAGCGAATCGCTGGAGACAGAATATGAGTGATCAAAAATACGATGCATCGAATATTAAAGTCCTGAAAGGGCTGGATGCAGTGCGAAAACGGCCGGGAATGTACATCGGTGATACGGATGACGGCACGGGACTGCATCATATGGTGTTCGAAATCGTGGATAACTCCATTGATGAGGCGCTGGCGGGCTATTGCGATAAAATCGATGTCATTATCCATGCGGATGAATCTGTTACGGTAAAGGATAATGGCCGGGGTATTCCTGTAGGAATGCACCCTGAAGAAGGTGTGTCGGCTGCAGAGGTCATCATGACCGTTCTCCATGCCGGTGGTAAGTTTGATGACAACAGCTATAAAGTTTCCGGTGGTTTGCACGGTGTAGGGGTTTCTGTAGTCAATGCTTTGTCCCGGGAATTAACCCTAACGATTCGCCGCCACGAAAAGGTGCATCAACAGGTGTACGTTGAAGGGGTTCCTCAAGCTCCGTTAAAAGCCATTGGTGAAACTGATACGACCGGAACAGAAGTTCATTTCCGGCCGTCTGAGAACACGTTCAGCCACATTACTTTCAGCTATGAAACACTAGCTAAACGGTTGCGGGAGCTTTCTTTCCTGAATTCCGGTGTTTGTATTCGCCTGAGTGATGAACGCAGTGATAAGGCCGATGAATTTCATTATCAGGGCGGGTTGAAAGCCTTTGTCGAATTTTTGAATAATAATAAAAACAGTATTAATAATGTCTTTCATTTCACGACCACCCGTGATGACGGTATTAGCGTGGAAGTAGCGTTACAGTGGAATGATGGTTTTCAGGAAAATATTTTCTGCTTCACCAATAATATTCCCCAGCGTGACGGGGGAACCCATCTGGCAGGATTTCGTGCAGCTCTGACCCGGACGCTGAATAACTATATTGAACGGGAAGGAATTCTGAAAAAACAGAAAATATCCACGGCCGGAGATGATGCTCGTGAAGGGTTGACGGCTGTTCTTTCCGTTAAAGTACCTGATCCGAAGTTTTCCTCTCAGACTAAAGATAAGCTGGTGTCTTCAGAAGTAAAAACAGCTGTCGAACAAGAAATGGGTAAAAGTTTTTCCGATTTCCTGTTGGAAAACCCCAAAGAATCTAAACTGATCGTCAGTAAAATGCTGGATGCAGCCAGGGCTCGTGAAGCGGCGCGTAAAGCCCGTGAAATGACCCGTCGTAAAGGAGCTCTGGATATTGCCGGTTTGCCCGGTAAACTGGCAGACTGTCAGGAAAAAGACCCTGCGCTTTCTGAAATATATATCGTGGAGGGTGACTCTGCTGGCGGTTCAGCTAAGCAAGGACGTAATCGCAGGACTCAGGCTATTCTTCCATTGAAAGGTAAGATCCTTAATGTGGAAAAAGCCCGTTTTGACAAAATGTTATCTTCTGTGGAAGTGGGGACATTAATTACCGCATTGGGATGCGGTATCGGGCATCAGGATTTTAATATCGATAAACTCCGTTATCACAATATTATCATCATGACCGATGCCGATGTGGACGGCTCTCATATCCGTACGTTGCTGCTGACGTTTTTCTTCCGTCAAATGCCTTCTATTATTGAGCAAGGGTACGTCTATATTGCACAACCGCCGCTTTATAAAGTGAAACGGGGTAAGCAGGAACAATACTTGAAGGATGATATTGCTCTGGAAGATTATCTGACCCAGGCGGCTCTTGAAAATGCCGGATTGTATGTGAATGACCATGCTCCGGCTATTGCAGATGCGCCGCTGGAAGAGTTGGTTAAGGCATTCCGGCAGGTCGAGGGTGTGATTAAGCGTATGTCACGCCTTTATCCGGTGGACGTCCTCAAGGAAATGATCTATTTGCCCGCTGTTTCCATTGAAGATCTTCACGATGAATCTTTGATGCGTCAGTGGACTGAACAGTTGGCTCAACGGGTTGAGCAGTTGAGCCTTTCCGCAACACAGATGTATTTTGATATCACTGAGGTTAAGGAATTGAATAGCTGGTTGCCGAAAGTCCGGATTATGTCCCATGGCATTGCCCACGACTATCAGTGGGACAACAAATTTTTCGCCTCCACTAACTATCAGGCAATTGTCGGGCTTGGAGATCGCTTGCAAGGATTGATAGAAGAAGGGGCGTATGTTCTTAAGGGCGAGCGAAAAAAAGCGGTATCCAGCTTTGAAGAAGCGTTGACGTGGTTGATGACAGAATCCACGAAGCGCCATAATATCCAGCGTTATAAAGGACTGGGCGAGATGAATCCTGATCAACTCTGGGAAACTACAATGGATCCGGATGTACGTCGTATGCTTCAGGTATCCATTGAGGATGCGGTTGCTGCAGACCAGATTTTCAATACGTTGATGGGCGATAACGTAGAGCCTCGTCGGGACTTTATCGAAAGTAATGCTCTTAAAGTAGCAAATTTAGACATATAAAATTTGTTATCTTATATAGTTATCATTATTAAAAGAGCTGTTTTTTTTAGCTGTATTTGCCCATCCTGGGGGCTTAATTAGATCTAAGTTCCCAGGGTTTTGTTTTTTTTCATCTCTTAGAAACAGAAAATAATCCAAAAATAAAAAAAATTATTCCAATTATAAAGAAGCTAACGCATTTTCTACAGGTTTCTTTATCGTAAAAAAGATCATGACATGCTGTATTTACGCTATTTTATATTTTATGTGCAGAATATAAGCTTTAAATCAATCAATATTATAAATATCCGTGCTAAAAAAACTGTTTTTTGGGATAAGCTTTTTACTTTGTTTATCTGTAGAATGTGCAGATGATAATAATGGTAAAAAAAAACCTCAACAAGAGGAGTCACCTATTTGGTGTAACACTCACAGTATGGGGAATAGTTTTTCTTCTCCGGTACGAGATAATGCCGGGGTTTCTGAGGGTAATAATGTAACTTGTGGACAATGTGGTCAGGTTGCGGGATGTGTTGACTTGGTTTCAGATAGTGCTTATTGTCATGACTGTATGAGTGCACAGCTTAAAAAGCATTCCTCTTGTTGTGTAACAATAAAAAAAACTAATACTGCTTGTTATTTTTCAAATAATACCCCTGTTAAAACGCTCTATAAAAATGGCTTACAGGTAACTATGTTTTGTAAAACATGTGTTGATTCCCCTAGTTGTGAATATATTGTGTCAAATGTTATTAACAATATTTTGGTTAGAAATGGGGATTTCTTGCGTGAAATAGAGTGCTTTCATAACGAAGTGCTGTTTTTTCATGGAAAAAAAGTAGCTTTTCGAGCGATGGATATAGAGGACGATAGCCTGTTTGGTCGAATAGAAAATTTGTTTAACCAATGTGAAACAAAAAATGAGTTGAACTCTGTTTTTCGCTCATTAAGTCGACATTTCCATCCTGATAAACATTTAAGTAACAAGAAGCGTTATGAAATAATTTTTAAAAAGGTGTCTCAGTTTAAAAATAATTGGACAGGTCGTAAGGTGCCCTCTTTTTCTTCTTATCAGTCAAAGACATATTCAAGACCAGAAACTACTAAAAGTCATTGTTCATATAATTTCGAAGAAGATTGGCCGTGGTATAAAAAACAACGCGAAGAACAAAAAGAGAAAAAAACATACGGAGAGCAACTACAAAAAGAACAACAAGAGAAAATAAAACGTTGGAGAGATGGTTTTCATAAAAGGGTAGAAAGTACGCTAAATGTAACTTTTTGTTATCCAGATAGTGTTAATAGGTTTTATTTGATTTTTTTAGCTGAACTCAATAAATCTGTCCATCCTGAAAAAATACACCAAGATAAAAAAAGGGCAAGGGGGCAGTATCAGCCTCCCGACTGTAAGTGTGAGGATTGCCTTTATCTTTGGAATGTCTATTTTAACTTAGTAAAAGAATTTAAAGAGCGAAATATAGATCAAAATGATTTTGAAGAGACTCAGGAAGCAGAGTCACCAGATACAGAGGCAGAAGGAGAAGGAGAAGGAGAAGGAGAAGGAGAAGGAGCAGGAGAAGGAGCAGGAGTAGGAGTAGGAGTAGGAGCAGGAGCAGGAGTAGGAGCAGGAGCAGGAGCAGGAGTAGGAGTAGGAGAAGGAGAAGGAGAAGGAGAAGGAGAAGGAGAAGGAGAAGGAGAAGGAGCAGAGGAAGAACCAATAATAAATATTAGGTATATCGGCTCAAAAACAAACCTGAGAGAGTTGATCTTAGGTATGCCTAAATATTATCGGCCTGATAAAGCAAAGGAAATCGTTTACGCTGATGAACTTCCTGTTTATATCATACCATCGGATATTTATAACAGAGTACTGTTATATCAAATAGGTATGGATGGTTATCGAGAATATATCATTGATCCAAATAATGTTAATAGAGAATGGATTTTTGACTATGAAGTGGTTGGTGATAATTTTATAAGAAATGGCTACCTCATTTGTCAATTTTCTATACGGGAAATTGATTCTTATCTGGAAGAGTTTAACCAGTCTTTTTCTGTTTGTTCTACAAAGGAAGAAATAACTTCTACTTTTAAGAGTCTTTTTTCATGTTATGCAGAAGATAACGTTGATGTTAATTGTGATGAGGTAACTGAACTTTTACTTCAACGACATGAACATTATCGTGAATTATGTAAAGAGTAGTCCACTGCTCTTTTAGTATTATAATATAAATCCCGTTTTAATAGGATTTATAAAGGTATTCTATGTATCAAGAGTTGGTGAAGAAACAGTTGCAAGAGGCTACACAGGTATTAGAACGCTTTTCAAGCGACGATAACAATGTTGTAGCCATTGATCAGGCTGCACAGTTGATGGCTGATGCTTTTCAACATAAAGGCAAAGTGTTGTCCTGTGGTAACGGTGGTTCTCACTGTGATGCCATGCATTTTGCTGAGGAATTGACAGGCCGGTTCCGTGATGACCGCCCAGCTTATCCGGCTATAGCCATTTCAGATCCCAGCCATATCTCTTGCGTGTCCAATGATTTTGGCTTCGACTGTATTTTTTCCCGTTATATTGAAGGAGTAGGATGTCCCGGAGATGTTTTGTTAGGTATCAGTACGAGTGGGAATTCTGCCAATATTATCCAGGCCGTGAAGGCAGCCCGGAAAAAATTCATGAAAGTAGTTCTTTTGTCAGGAAAAGATGGTGGAAAGATGGCTGGTATGGCCAATGTAGAAATCCGGGTGCCGCATTTCGGTTACGCCGACCGTATTCAGGAAATCCACATCAAGGTTATTCATATTATGATTCAGCTGATTGAGCGTTATATGGCGGAGTAATGCTCCAAGCCGTCATGATGACGGAATTAAGACAGCGCCTTATCAATCCATTCCCGTGCTGATGTTGTGATATCAGCGGGGCTTCTGCCCTTTATATTAATAACCGGGCCAATAAAAACATCGATGGTTCCGGGTGTTTTAATCAACCCTTTTCTGGGCCAGAACTTTCCAGCATTATGGGCAACAGGTATCACATCTTTCCCTGATGTAATGGCCAAAGAAGCACCTCCCCGGGAAAATTTACCCAGTTTTCCACAGGGATTACGGGTTCCTTCAGGAAAAACAAGCACACTGATATTTTTCTTTAGGGCGGCAAGACCTTGTTTTCTGACCTGTTGTATGGCCAGACGGACATTACTGCGGTCGATGGCAATAGGGTGCGTAAGGCGCAGGGCCCAGCCAAAAAATGGAATAATAGTTAACTCCCGCTTGAGCACTTGTGTTTGGGGAGTGATCAGTGTTTGAAGGAAAAAGGTTTCCCAGGCGCTTTGATGGTTGCTGATTATCACGCAGGTTTTTGCCGGCAGGTTTTCCTGTCCATGAATTTTCCAGCGAAGGCCACAGGTCCAGCGGCAAAGCCAAATGGCTACCCAGCACCAGATCATGACTAGGAAACGGTGGCGTTTGTGCAGGGGGAGCAGGCAGACCGGGATAAAGGAAACTGTTGTCCAAACCAGTGTCCATAATATCAGCAGCGTATAAAAAAGAATATTTCGTATTAACATGAAAAAATCAGACATTCCGCGTTTCCTTATAACAGCTGGGAGCAGAATTCAGACAAACTGTTAAAAACAGGTATGCAGGATAATTCTGGGTTTTGGCTTAACTGTTGTTGTGTTTTTTTCCCGTTGCCTGTTTTTACCAGAGCAACTTTACAACCTGCAGCTAATCCTGCCTGTAGGTCTTTCAGGGAATCTCCTACCATCCATGAATGTTCCGGTTTGATGCCTTTCTCTTTGCACAGTATGGATAACAGGGTAGGAAGGGGTTTTCGGCACAAGCAATGATCGTCAGGATGGTGAGGACAATATTTGATGGCAGCGATCTGTCCGCCTTTAGCCCTTACTGCTGCGATCATTTTATTGTGTATGGCGTTAAGTGTTTCACGTGAAAAATAGCCTCTTCCTATGCCTGATTGATTGGTGGCAATACCGATAATAAAACCTTTTTGACTGGCCATAGCTATGGCTTCAAGGCTTCCGGGAATAGGAATCCATTCTTCTACCGAGCGGATATAATGAGGTGAATCTTCATTAATTACACCATCACGATCCAGAATAAGAAGTTTCTTCATAAGTGAAGGCTGTTGTTGTTACCTGGTCGGTTAATAATAAATTGTGTTGTCGTTATCAGGCCAGTAGGAGACGTTAACCTGCACATAAAAAATGTGCGACCGGTAGTCGCACATTAGCATAGCATTTTAAGATCAGGATTTCTGTAACAAGGATATATCCGCTACTTGCAGGAACAGGTTGCGTAACTGTTGCAACAACGCATAGCGGTTCATGCGAACGGCGTCATCTTCTGCATTCACCAGAACTTTGTCAAAAAACGTATCTACCGGTTGTTTCAGAGAGGCCAGACAGGCCATGATAGCTTCATAGTCGTGAGACCGGATCATAGAGCAGGTTTCTTCCTGCTTATTGAAAAGCGCTTCTGCCAGGTTTTTTTCTTCTTGTTCTGCCAGTAAAGAAGTGTTTACTGAATCAGGTACGGTAGACTGATCTACTTTGGCCAGTATATTGGAAACTCGTTTATTGGCTGAAGCCAGTGCCCGGGCCTCATCACATTGACTGAACTGGTTGATGGCCCTTATGCGCTGGTCAAAATCCAGAGGAGCTGTAGGGCGCAATGCTTTTACGGAGAGAATAACTTCGGTAGCAATGCCTTCTTCTTGATAGGCGGCCATGAAACGATCCAGTATATAATCCACTGCAACTGTTGGAAGACTATGTTCTTTGGGTAATGAAATTCCTGTATTACGGTAACTGGCGAGAGCCTGATTGATCAGATCCGTCAGGTTCAGGTCAAGAGTTTTTTCAATCAGGGTACGAAGTACACCGATACTGGCCCGTCGTAGGGCAAACGGATCCTTGCTTCCGGAAGGAATCATCCCAATCCCGAAAATGCCGGTAATGGTATCAATTTTGTCCGCCAGAGATACGGCGCAACCGGTCAGTGAAGAGGGTAGTCGGTCACCGGCAAAACGAGGTAAATACTGTTCATTTTGGGCCAGGCTGACTTCTTCGGCTTCACCATCGTGCTGGGCATAATATTTACCCATGATGCCCTGAAGTTCAGGAAATTCCAGTACCATTTCTGAGGCCAGATCGGATTTACACAGTTGTCCTGCCCGCATGGCCTGTTGTGGGTCGCTGCCGATTTTTTTAGCAATCCATCCGGCCAAAAGGGAAACCCGTTCTGTCTTGTCAAAAACAGAACCCAATTGTGCCTGAAAGACAATGGGTTTGAGTTTATTACGACGGGCTTCTTGAGATTCCTTGCGATCCGTATCAAAAAAGAACCGGGCATCTGCCAGACGGGGACGAATGACTTTTTCGTTGCCGGTAATAATTTGCTGGGGATCCTTACTTTCAATATTCGCGATGGTAATGAAGTTGGGCAGCAGGTTTTCGTGTTCGTCTACCATGTGGAAATATTTCTGATGTTCTTTCATGGAAGAAATCAGTGATTCAGCCGGTACGGCCAGAAAATCTTCATCAAATTTTCCGGCAAGGGCAACAGGCCATTCCACCAGACCAGTGACTTCGTCCAACAGTTTTCTGTCGATAACGGCGTTGCCGCCGACCTGTTGGGCAACCGTATGCACCTGTTTTTGGATCTTATTGCGACGCCGGGTAAAGTCCGCCATGACATACCCTTTGTTCAAAAGGATCTCTTCATAACGTGCAGGTTCCGAAATAGTGATGGCATGATTGGCATGGAAACGATGACCAAAAGACTGGTTGCCGGCTTTCAGGCCCAAAATCGTACAGTCAATGACATGTTCACCCTGTAGCATCACTAACCAATGCGCGGGACGGACAAATTCTTCACGACGGCTACCCCAGCGCATTCGTTTGGGAATAGGAAGTTCGACCAGAGATTCTATGACCATTTCCGGCAATAACGAAGCGGTTTCCTGTCCTTTTTTAACACTACGATAGATCAGCCAGCTGCCTTTACCGGTTTCCAGAGTATCCAGTTGCTTGACGTCAACTCCTGCAGACCGGGCAAAACCCATCGCTGCTTTTGAGGGATTACCGTTCTCATCGAAAGCAGCTTTTAAGGCGGGACCACGGCGTTCTGCAGACTGGTCAGCCTGTCGGGTATCCAGTCCTTTTACCCATAAAGCCAAACGTCTTGGCGCGGCGTAAGAGCGAAAGTCATCATAAGTAAGCTGGCAATGATCCAGTCGGCGCATGATGCCTTGTGAAAACGCATCGGATAAATTTTTCAGGGCTTTAGGAGGTAACTCTTCCGTTCCCAGCTCAAACAGAAAATCCTGCTTG
>NSIT01000054.1_pt1 | contig 18609 bp, 15 predicted proteins | sample 1450681 | NCBI WGS metagenome assembly NSIT01 (sample SAMN07455404, study PRJNA386592) | invertebrate metagenome | isolation source: Endozoicomonas-like sequences binned from scallop gill tissue | host: Pecten maximus | place: United Kingdom: Lyme Bay MPA | collected 2013-06-01
GCGTATAGGAGAGGAGTGGTAAGTTTGTAGTCAAGAAAAAAACTGAAATTTGTAATATTAGTGAAAGGATAATTGTTGATTTCCTGACAATGCTCAACAACCTCAGTTTCTGTGATAGTACAGCGGAAACGATTGGCTTTTGTTATGAGAGAGCGTTGATAGTCTTTGAGAGTTTCTATGTTTTTGTTGTAGGAAGATAACATAAGCCATGCGGAGACGTGAGGTTCATTCCAATGCTTGTAATAAGGTAAATTCTCAGAAAAGCGAAATATACCAAGACTATTATTACTGAATGTAACGATCGTAATAATTAATAATCGCAAGAGAGAAAGGCTACTATAAATTTCTTTCATTGCCTTTTTTATAGCGTTAATGTTGGTTGATGATTTTGTTTTTAACAAAGAATCGTAATTGTAGACAATAAATTTTCTCGGGATTAGAAAAATTGGATAATAATATAGTTCTGACTGGAACTTGAATCAGGCATATGTCAGTTAAAACATACGCCTGAAATAGCATGGAATGATTAATAAGCAGAATTAACCAGTACTTCTTCACCTAAGTTGCCATTTTTAGGCAGGGGCTGGTTACTGGAATTAGAAGCACGCAGAACTCTTATGGGACGAGCATGTATAGCATTGGCGGAAGTTATATCTTGGTCTGAATCCCCATAATATACTTTAATATTCTTAGATTTCAGTTGATTGATTTTGTTCAGGTCTCCGGCAAAAATAACAGGTTGGATGTCTTTTAAATGAAACATTTCCTGAAGCGTTTTTGTTACCGTTTCATTTTTTGAAGCAGGACGGCCTGTTACAAAATAAATCCTATCGCCTCGTTGGGTGTGCATATTAATCAATGCGCGGGCAGATTCTTTGGGAATGCTGAAATCATCCCATCCGCTGTTCATTTTTTGCCAGAACTCGTCATTGTTTAGGTAATCGTTACTGTCAGGAGAGTAAGTACGTTTGCCGAGGACAAAGCCGGGAGATGAGAATAAGACGGTATCATCAACATCAAAGCCTACTGCCATGGGGGCTTGTCCCTTAAGGCTTTCTCGTATTTGTTCTACAGAAACCCAGTGAATGGCTTGTCTTTGCTCAAGTTGGGCAGTGGTGATACCGGTTGTATTGTTATTTAAGGAACCTGTGGAAGCGACAGCAATCTGTCCGGCAAGGGATAACGCCAGAGCGGCTGTTAACGCTAGTTTTTTCATGGTTATACGATGTCCCGATAAAAGGGTGAGGAAAAGTTTTTTGAGAAGGATAATCTAAGTATCCTCACCCTGATATAGGTATTGTCCCGATTCGTGAGATGATTCAGCGGACTGTAGAAATGCGGGGTTACTTGTTGTACCGTTTGCTCGATTCAGCATCCAGTTAGTAATAGGTGATGTCTTCTGGTACCTGAGGCTCGACGAAGGTACCTGATTTTTTTTGCACAATTTCAAATGCTTTGTCCAGCGCACCGATGGCTGCAAACTTCCCTCCTGATCTTACAAAACGACAAACTGATTCTACTTTAGGTCCCATGCTGCCGGCAGCAAAAGGAAAATTTTCAAAGGCTGCCGGGGTTGCTGTCTTGATTTTTTGGGAATCAGGCTGACCAAAATTAGTTTCTACGGCAGGAACATCCGTTAATAAAATAAGGCCATCAGCCTTGAGCCCTTCCGCCAATACAGAAGAAGCACGGTCTTTATCCACAACTGCTTCAACTCCCTGTAGTTTTCCACTGGCAGTTTTTGTGACTGGAATACCGCCACCGCCACCACAGATAATAGTGATGTCTCCGGATGAGACAATATGCTTCAGTGAAGGCAACTCCAAAATAGCCTGAGGTTGGGGTGAAGGAACCACACGACGGTAATAGTTACCGTCTTCCTTGAGAGTCCAGTCAGGATGGGATTCTCCAATCAGTTCGGCTTGATCTCTGGTATAAACAGGGCCTACAAATTTGTCCGGATTATTAAAGGCAGGATCTTTGGGATCCACAATTGTTTGGGTAGACACCGTACATACTTTTTTACCCGGCATGTAGTTGCGTAGTTCCTGTTCAAACATGAAGCCGATCATCCCCTGAGTCTGGGCACCCAGGGCATCCAAAGGATAAGGTGTTACTTCACCATAAGCTTCATTCATTAGAGCCAGTAAGCCAACTTGAGGGCCATTACCGTGAGTCAGGATAACCTGATGTTCCATGGCAACACGAGAAATAGATTCAGCGGCCATACGAATATTCTCACGCTGAACCGAGGCCTCAAGAGGCTGATTACGTTGTAAAATAGCATTGCCTCCAAGGGCGATGACAATAAGCATAATTCACCTTCTGTTTTAGATTTTCTGTCTGCAGGCAGAAAATATCCGAATACGAAAAGCCTGTTGGGCTGAAATAGGGTGATAGCTGATCGTTAATGAGGGGAGATTATCAGCTGTGATGATCTCCCTCACCTGTTGTTAAATATTAAGTATCTTTTGAAGATTAGCCATTATTTTTAAACATCTGATTGTAACCGACAGTGATGTTTAAAAGATTAATGAAATACAATCGGCTAAAAAAATGATTAGTCTCCCAGTGTAGCTACAAGGATGGCCTTAATAGCATGCATACGGTTTTCAGCCTCATCAAAAGCAATACAGTAGTCGGATTCAAAAACATCCTCAGTGACTTCAATGCCATCAAGGCCGAATTTGTCGTAGACCATTTTACCGATGGTGGTGTCCGTATTATGGAAAGCCGGAAGACAATGCAGATATTTTGCATCCGGGTTGTCCGTGGCTTTCATAACGCTCATTGTCACCTGATAAGGCTTCAGCATTTCAATGCGCTCTGCCCATTTTTCTTCCGGTTCACCCATGGATACCCAAACATCTCCATAGAGAAAATCAGCACCTTTCACGGCTTCTGTTATATCCTCTGTAAATACCAGTTTGGCACCAGTTTTTTGGGCAATTTTCTGACATTCATCAATCAGCCATTTTTCAGGGAAATAACCTTTAGGTGCTGCGATACTCATGTCGACACCCATTTTGGCGCAGGCCACCATAATGGAATTACCCATGTTGTTTTTGCCGTCGCCGGGATAACACAGTTTCATTTCCTCCAACCGCTTGCCTTTACCGTGTTCCAGCATGGTCATGAAATCGGCAACCAGCTGGGTGGGATGGTAGGTATCGGTCAGCCCATTCCATACAGGAACTCCTGCGTATTGACCCAGTTCTTCCACGGCATCTTGTGAAAACCCCCTGAATTCAATGCCATCATAAAAACGGCCTAATACTCGGGCAGTGTCTTTGACACTTTCTTTGTGACCCATTTGAGAACCGCCACTAATATAGGTGACATTGGCTCCCTGGTCGTAAGCAGCCACTTCAAATGCACAGCGGGTTCGGGTAGAGGTTTTTTCAAAGATCAAAGCTATGTTTTTGCCCTTTAGCCGGGGTTGTTCTACGCCGGCATACTTTGCCCGTTTCAGGTCACGGCCTAAATCCAGCAGAAATTGAATTTCCTTAGGGTTGAAATCTAACAATTTAAGGTAGTTACGATGGCGAAGGTTGTAAGGCATGGGAATCACCTCATAGTAATGAATAAACTTGCCTACTAACTAAAGAGAGCATGTGCTGACCAATCCAGCAGGTTGCTCCGAAAAAACCACGTAATAAGATAGATTCAGTAAAAGTTGTCGGGTTTCAATAGCGCGAGAGCGCTTTACAACAGAGATTCAATGTAAAAGTAAGTGAATGTGGCTATATGCCATCACGTTGGATAGGGCAACTCATACAGCGGGCTCCTCCGCGCCCTCGGCCCAGGTCTTCTCCGGGAATAGAAAGGACTTCAATACCTGCTTCCTCCATTTTCTTGATGGTGTTGATATTGCGTTCATAGCCAATGACTTTACCGGGAGAAACAGCCAGTACATTATTAGCATCATTCCACTGCTCTCTCTCCGCTTCGAAAATGTCACCTCCTGTGGGAATCATTCTCAGCTGGTCAATGTCCAGCACTTTAGCTAGAGCTTTAAACAGTCCTCCTTTTGCTTGTTGGGTGACTACTTCTTCCTGATTGCCCGGTGTTAATTCCCAGCAAGGACTGGTATCAAGATTGATGCCCGGATAATAACTGAAGCAGTCGTGTGTCATGTGAGTAAACACTGTATCGAGATGCATACAGCTCCGGTCTTTGGGCAGTTGAATGGCAATGACTTTCTTAGCCTGTCCTGTCTTGAAAAGTGCCTGCGCCAGATTCTCAACTCCCTGAGGTGATGTACGTTCCGACATGCCAATTAGTACCGATCCTTTACCAATAACAAGCACATCCCCGCCTTCAATGTTGGCATGGTCGTAGTTGGTGTCGTTGTCACCGTAATAAGTAATAAAGTCAGAATCTTTAAAGGTAGGATGAAATTTATAAATAGCGCGAAGATGAATAGTCTCCCTTTGTCTGGCCGGTTTTGCCATTGGGTTTACCGAAACTCCGCCGTAGACCCAGCAGGAAGTATCACGGGTAAATAAATGATTAGGAATAGGGTCGATAACAAAATCGGTATCCTTCATCATGTCCAGTGCCATACTAGGTATTTTTTTTTGCAGTTCACTGACGGTCATCCCACCGATCAGGTGAAAAGCCATATCATCGAAGCCCATGTCGTTGAGCGTTGCGAGTACCTCTTGCTGAAGGGTATGTCCGTAGCGGTAAATGGTGAATTGCCTTTCCATCAACCATTTTTTTGCTTCGGGAATAGCTAGGGTTTCGGCCAGTAAGGTATGGAGAACGAAAACCTCAACACCGTTATCTTTTAACACTTTCTGGAATGCGTCATGTTCTCTGCCTGCCTGTTCAACACGTAATACATCATCAAATAAAAGATCTTCGCAGTTAGAAGGCGTTAGTCGCCTGAGAGCCAGTTCAGGACGATGAACCAACACTTTTTTTAGCTGACCGATTTCGGAACCTACATGAAACTGTGCCATTGTTCACCTCGTTGGCTACCAGAAAAAAGTAGTGTTCAACAGAATTAAATAATAGATGCTTCATGCGTTTTTTACATAAAAAGTTATCAGATAAAAAAGAAACTTTTCGTGTTGTGGATAGAATTACCTACACTTAACAATGCGTCGTTTTTTTATATTGTTTCGTTACCCGGTATTTGTTAACTCCTGTCTAGATTCCTTTCTTGAATAAACTAAAGGTGGCTTGATCATGAAGCAGTTCAGGTTTCCGTCAGCGTATACTATTTTATTTTGCATCATAGTTTTCGTTGCCGTGCTTACGTGGTTTATCCCGGCGGGGCAGTATGATGTAGAAATGAATGAGGCACTGGGAAAGGACGTTCCAGTTGCTGGTACTTATCATCAGGTTGAGGCTAACCCCCAAGGCGTAGAAAGTGTTTTGCTTGCTCCGGTTTCCGGTTTTTATGATCCTGACTCTTACGAGGCAACAGCCATCGACGTTGCCTTGTTTGTACTGATTATAGGCGGCTACTTAATGGTTGTTACGAGTACGGGGGCTATTGATGTAGGAATAGCAAAGGTGGTTAATCTTTTGAAAGGACATGAGCATCTTATGATTCCCATATTGATGTTTTTGTTTTCATTAGGGGGAACCATCTATGGTATGGCAGAAGAAAGTCTGGCTTTTTATCCATTAGTTCTGCCAGTAATGATCGCTGCAGGATACGACGCCATGACGGCGGTTGCTGTCATTTTAGTAGGGGCGGGTGTAGGGGCGCTAGGGTCGACAATTAACCCTTTTGCAACGGTTATCGCCTCGAATGCTGCGGGAATCAGCTTTACCGATGGTATTATCCTGCGGTCGGTGATTTATGTTCTGGGTCTGGCCATCTGTATTGCTTTTGTGATGCGCTATGCCGCACGGGTGAAAACTCATCCAGAAACATCTGTTGTTGCCGGTATGGCACAATCTAATAGAAAGCACTTTCTGGCCAATTTTAAAGGTGGTGATGACGCAGAAGAGTTGACCGGGCGACAGGGAATTATTTTGCTGCTGTTTTTGGTGACATTTGTTGTGATGATTTATGGAGTGTCTGTCATTGGCTGGTGGATGCCCCGTATGTCGGCACTTTTTATTGTGTCGTCTATCCTGACGGCGTTTGTTGCCGGAATGGGAGAAAAAGAGTTTACGGATACTTTTGTAGACGGTGCTCGGGATCTTCTGGGTGTAGCTCTGGTTATCGCCATTGCTCGTGGTATTGTTACGATCATGAATGACGGAATGATAACAGACACCATATTATTTTGGGCTGAACAAGGTGTAAGTGGATTGTCGTCTGTTGCTTTTGTTAATGTGATGTATTGGATTCAGGTTGCCCTCTCGTTTTTTGTCCCGTCCAGTTCGGGGCTTGCAGTGCTTTCCATGCCTGTTATGGCACCGTTAGCGGATTTCTCCAATACCGGGCGCGATCTGGTTGTGACAGCGTATCAATCCGCTAGCGGACTGGTGAACCTGATTACGCCAACTTCTGGTGTGGTAATGGGGGCTCTGGCTATTGGCCGTGTTCCTTACGACCGGTTGTTGAAATTTATCTGGCCATTGCTGGTCATACTGACCATCTTTATTCTGGCATGCCTGAGTATTGGGTCAATGATGTAAAATAGCTTTTTTGAGGCATCCTTTCGTAGCGCCGTAAGGCGCTACTTGTAATTTGTAATAAGGCGGGAGCAAAAATAATTTCAGGGTTTGCGAACAAATTGTTCAAGGGTTTCGCCTGTTAATGCATCAACCCGCACTATCCGCTGCCGTTTCAGGTTATCTGTAAAAAAAACTGTTCGTATCAACCGGTTCTCCTTTTGCTCCAGTAAGGTTTTGTTGACACGTTTGATATTGAAGCGGGGTTTAAGTTGTGTAAGCAGCTTTTCTACATTCATAGCATCAACTTTATCAGGAAGCTTATAGGGTTTGTTCTGGGTGATTTTGGCCGAGTGCCGGTTGACGGTCATGACGTGCAGTTGGTTGTTTTTAGAAAGGGCGTACAGAACCCGGAGGGTTTCTCCTTTTTTTTCCCAGGAAGAACTAATGACTGTTATAGAGGGGTGATTCTTTCGTACAACCGTCAGCAGGACAGCCATATCGTGGTCGGCTGAAGCTTTTTTAGCCTGACTCTGTGACTGGGGATTGCCGGTAGTTGAAGAAGCTGTTGTTGGTAGGTATGAGACAATGGGCAAGGAAAGTGTTATGCAGATCGCACTGGATCGTAACAGAAATGATTTCATGGGAAAGGCCGGATAATTTTGACTGAATAAAACAAGAACGGTGTGAAGAATTATCTCTATTAGAGTAGCCGATTCCAAAGAGTTTGCCAGTTTATCCCGTTTGTTATTTTTCTTGTAGCTTTAACATTAAGTGTGGTGAATATGCCAGGGGAAAGCTCGTTAGTAGTGAACTTGGCCTTTGAATACAAGGCCGTTTGTAAGCAGTGCAATATTTATTGGTATAGCATTGAAGAAATGACAGTAAGTTGTATCCATAGGTAGTCTGGAGTAATATTTTGCGATTGGTTAATATATTGAGGGAAGTGATATGCGCCAACCGCTCGTCGCTGGAAACTGGAAAATGAATGGAGATTCTCATTCTATTCGGAGTCTTCTGGACGGAATTCTTTCCGGTCTCAAAACCGAGGCTGAGGTTCTTGTTTGTTCACCGTCTGTTTATATTCAGCAGGTTCGTGATATGTTAACAGGAACGCCGGTCAAGTGGGGTTTGCAAAATGTATCTGGTCATTTGTCAGGTGCTTTTACCGGAGAAACCTCTCCACTGATGGCCAGTGACATGGGATGTAGTTATATCATTGTCGGGCATTCTGAACGTCGGGCCTTGTTTGGTGAGACGGATGACGTCGTAGCAGCTAAATTCTGTGCTGTCGTGGATCAGGGGCTGGTTCCTGTATTATGTGTCGGGGAGTCGTTGGCGCAGAGAGAGAATAATGAAACAATGCAGGTGGTTGCCAGTCAGATTGAGAAAGTATTGGATACGGCAGGAGAATCCCGTCTGGATAATTTTGTTATTGCTTATGAACCTGTATGGGCTATTGGAACAGGAAAAACTGCAACTCCTGAGCAAGCGCAGGAAGTTCATGCTATGATTCGCCAGTTACTAGCTCATAGTAGTGCTTCCATGGCTGAAAAAACACGGGTTTTGTATGGTGGCAGTATGAATGCTGGCAATGCTGTCGAGCTGATGAAGCAGGCAGATGTGGACGGTGGCCTAATTGGTGGTGCATCGTTAAAGGCAAACGAATTTCAAGCGATCTGTCGCGCTGCAGGATAGTGATGGAAACTATTGTTCTTATTGTTCATGTTATGGTTGCAGCTGCCGTTATCGGTCTGGTGCTTATTCAACAAGGGAAAGGCGCAGAGGCTGGGGCCAGCTTCGGTGGTGGGGCTTCTCAGACCGTATTTGGTAGTCAGGGTACATCAAGCTTTTTAAGTAAAACAACGTCTGTTTTAGCGTTGGTTTTTTTCCTGACAAGTCTTGGGTTGGCCTTGTATGCCCGGCAACGGGCCGATGTGATGAGTACGGATGGTATTCCTTCTGTTATTACGGAACCCGTTGCTCCTGTAGTAAAGGATAAGGGTAATAGTGACGTGCCGGAAGCTGTGCAGGATTATGTAAAACCACAAGCTGATGATGTGCCCGTGGACAAAATATCGGCAAAGAGCGGAGATGAGAAAAAGGTTGTTGAAAAACAAGAACCTGTGTTAAAGTCTCAACCCGTTAAAGGTACCGGGGAAAAATAGGCTTCGGTATTCAGATAGCCGAAGTGGTGGAATCGGTAGACACGCCATCTTGAGGGGGTGGTGTCCAATCGGACATACGGGTTCAAGTCCCGTCTTCGGCACCAGATATGAATGATTTAGCCATTGATGTTATGGGTAATCATGCTATAAAAGATAGGATTACGGATAGTCGTCTTGTGAGATTTGTGTTTAAGTAGTATACTAATTTTATTTTGATGCGGGGTGGAGCAGTCTGGTAGCTCGTCGGGCTCATAACCCGAAGGTCGTTGGTTCAAATCCGGCCCCCGCTACCACTATCAATAACCCCTTTCGCTTGAGGGGTTTTTTGTTAAGTGGCGAAGTTGTATGTAGCAGCGATAATGATTTCGCATGCTGCATGAGAGCACAGGGCTATTTAGCCCTTTTTTTGTTTTTGTAACAGGTGTTTTCGTCGTGGCAGGAAAGAAATCGCAATTAGAAGACCTGGTTGAACCGGTAGTTCTCGGCTTGGATTGCCAGCTTTGGGGGATAGAGTATCTCTCTCAGGGTAAACATTCGTTACTTCGGATTTATATTGACCGGGATGATGGGGTTACGCTGGAAGATTGTGAGAAAGTGAGTCGACAGGTCAGCAGCGTGCTAGATGTAGAAGATCCTATTACAGACAGGTATACCCTTGAAGTGTCTTCTCCTGGAATGGATCGTCCTTTATTCACGCTGGTACAGTATGAAAAATGGACGGGGGCTCATGTTGCTGTTCATTTAAGGGTGCCTTTTGAGGGGCGTCGCAAGTATCATGGCGTGATCCGGGGAGTTGAAAAGCAGGATGTGGTCATAGGTATTGATGAGACAGAGTATCTTTTACCTATCGATACGATAGAAAAGGCTCATGTAATACCACAGTTTGATTAGCTTTTTTTAGCAGGCGTAAATTCATTGTCTGCTTGTAGTGGGAGTACTGATTAATCCTTCGCTGCATTCTGGTGTTTCGATTTTGGAGAATTCAGAGAGTTATTTATGGCAGGTGGTTGTGAATTAGCTTTATGCAACCGCAGACAGAAATAAAATGTAATGTGATGTGCTATTTGGGGATACGCTGAATGCTTTGAGCTCAGGCAGAATGACCGGTCGAGGCTTTCAGGTGTCAAATGCGCCAGGTGGATTGTGTTGTTATCCATTTTTTCTGGCAGCAAAGGCGATTGCTTTTGGGTATCGGGCAGGATAAGACCTACGCACCCAAGGCGCAGACTGGTCAGCATAGGCGAGGCAAGGCATGAGTAAAGAGATTCTGTTAGTCGTAGAGTCTGTTTCTAATGAAAAGGGAGTTTCTCCTGAAGTTATTTTTGAGGCAATGGAAATTGCTCTGGCAACAGCAACAAAGAAGCGCTACGAGAGCGATGTTGATATTCGGGTAGCGATTAATCGTTCTACGGGAGATTATGAAACTTTCCGTCGGTGGCTTGTGGTCGCGGATGAAGATTTTGAATTTCCCGGTATGCACCTGACCCTTGATGAAGGAAAAGAAAAAGACGAATCATTGGAAATCGGTGATATCTGGGAAGAGCCTGCTGAGTCTGTCGGTTTTGGCCGGATAGCTGCCCAGACGGCTAAACAAGTGATTGTTCAGCGAGTTCGGGAAGCAGAACGTTTACAGATGGTGGAAGCTTATCGCGATAAAATCGGTGAGCTGTTATCCGGTACCGTTAAGAAAACAACAAAAGACAGCATTATTGTTGATCTGGGCAATAATGCGGAAGCGGTGATGCGCCGAGATGAAACGCTGGCCCGTGAGAATTTTCGAATGGGCACACGCGTTCGGGCTTTTCTTAAGGAAATTTCAACGGAAGGACGGGGTCCTCAGTTAATGTTATCTCGTGCTTGTTCCGGCATGTTAATTGAATTATTCCGTATTGAAGTGCCTGAAATTGCCGAAGAGGTGATCGAGATAAAGAGTGCTGCTCGCGATCCCGGTTCCCGGGCAAAAATTGCAGTAAAAACCAACGATGGACGTATTGATCCTGTTGGTGCCTGTGTAGGTATGCGTGGAGCTAGGGTTCAGGCCGTCTCCGGCGAATTAGGCAATGAACGTATTGATATTGTTCTGTGGGATGAAAACCCTGTTCAATATGTAATAAACGCCATGCAGCCGGCGGAGGTCGCTTCCATTGTTGTTGATGAAGATTCCGGTTCTATGGAAATTGCGGTCAGTGAGGATAACCTGGCGCAGGCTATTGGCAGAAATGGACAGAATGTTCGTCTTGCCAGTGAATTAACAGGATGGATCCTGAATGTAATGACAGAAGGTGCTGCCGAGGCTAAACAGCAAGAAGAAGCAAGCCAGATGGTAGAGACCTTCGTTGAGCAGTTGAATATTGATATCAAGTTGGCGCGTGTCCTAGTTGAGGAAGGTTTTTCCAGTCTTGAAGAAATAGCTTATGTTCCTGAAGAGGAAGTGCTGGCTATTGAAGGAATGGATGAGTCTGTTGTGAATCACCTTCGCACTTGCGCTAAAGACAAGTTACTGACTCAGGCTCTTGCTCAGGATGATTTGCGCAAAGGCGTTACTCCTGCAGATGATTTGCTGGCTATGGATGGCATGGATGATGATCTGGCTTATGCTTTGGCAAGCCGTGGCATTATCACCATGGAAGATCTCGCGGAGCAATCCGTTGACGAGTTGCTGGAAGTAGAAGGCATCGGTGAAGAAAAGGCAGGTGAATTGATTATGACTGCTCGTAAGCCATGGTTTGAGGGAGCTGAGAGCTGAGTGGGCCACTGAGAGGAGAAGTGTGAATGGCAGAAGTAACCGTAAAACAACTCGCAGCAGTGGTCGGCACTCCGGTCGAGCGGTTGTTGCAGCAAATGCAGGATGCCGGCTTACCGCATACTGAATCATCGCAACCGGTAACAGACCGAGAAAAGCATGCATTGCTTGCTCACCTGAAAAGTAACCTGGGTGAAAAAACCGGAAGCAGCACGAAGATCACTGTGAAGCGAAAGACTGTCAGCAAGATGCAAGTCTCTGGCAGTACTGGAAAGAACAAGGTTGTTAATGTTGAGGTACGCAAGAAGCGTACTTATGTGAAAAATGAGCCGAAGGCGGCTGAAGAGAAGAAACGCCCGGATAACCGTAAGCCTACAGAGGCCAGAAAAGGAGTGGATTCCAAACGGCGTGGCGGCCAGGTGCGCAGTACTGCCGATGATAATCGTCAGAATCGCCGTAGTACTCCCCAGAAGCGCGACGAACATCGTGCGAGCAGCCATCGTGGACCTGCAGCCGGCTATCCGGAGATGGTTGTTACACCGCCGCCGGCTCAGGACGATGCGCGGAAAGCCCGTACCCGTCGTGGTAAAAAGGATCGTCGGGATATAGAGGATCGTTCTCCACGGCGTGGTGACCGTCGTAACGGGAGAGATCGGGATAACCGTCGGGATGATCGTCGCTTTAGTCGTCGCTCTCGTACAGTAACGCCTGAATCTATAGCTGCTCATGGTTTTAATAAGCCAACAGCACCTGTTATTCATGATGTGGCTATTCCGGAAACGATTACTGTTTCTGAGTTAGCTCAGAAAATGGCAGTCAAGGCTGCTGATGTCATCAAGGCCATGTTCAAGATGGGAACAATGGTTACTATTAACCAGGTCATTGATCAGGAGACGGCCTCCATTGTTGTTGAAGAAATGGGACATAAGTTTCATTTGACAAAAGCGGATGCCATTGAAGATACACTGATTGACAGTGAATCCGATGAGCATTTTGATGCTGTTTTCCGTGCGCCTGTAGTAACCGTAATGGGACATGTTGACCACGGTAAGACGTCTCTGCTGGACTATATTCGTCACAGCCGTGTTCAGGCAGGAGAGGCCGGCGGTATTACACAGCATATCGGGGCGTACCATGTGGATACGCCGAAAGGCATGATTTCATTTCTGGATACCCCAGGGCATGCTGCATTTACTGCAATGCGTGCACGAGGTGCTCAGGCAACGGATATCGTTATCCTCGTTGTCGCTGCTGATGACGGTGTGATGCCGCAAACGGAAGAGGCGGTTCATCATGCTAAGGCAGCGGGTGTTCCTATTGTCGTAGCAGTTAACAAGATTGATAAGGAAGACGCTGATCCTGACCGTGTGAAAAACGAGTTATCCGCTTTGGGAGTCATTCCTGAAGAATGGGGTGGAGATGCTATGTTTGTCCATGTTTCCGCAAAAACCGGTGAAAATGTGGATAACCTGCTTGAGTCTGTCCTGTTGCAGGCAGAACTGCTTGAGCTGAAAGCGGTTTCCGAAGGCTCGGCAAAAGGTATCGTGATTGAATCCAGACTGGATAAAGGTCGCGGCCCGGTAGCCACCGTACTGGTGCAGTCCGGTTGCTTGAAGCAGGGAGAGAATATTCTGGTCGGTCAGCAGTACGGTCGTATTCGTGCCATGATGGATGAGAACGGAAAAACCATCAAAGAGGCTGGTCCTTCCATTCCTGTAGAGCTTCTGGGATTAGGCGGTACACCGGATGCTGGCGATGAGATGATCGTCGTGCACGATGAACGTAAAGCTCGCGAAATTGCGTTGTTCCGACAGGGTAAATTCCGTGAGGTGAAACTGGCCAGACAGCAGGCAGCCAAACTGGAAAATATCTTCTCAAGTATGGAAACTGAAGAGAAGAAAATTCTGAATATTGTTCTGAAGACCGATGTTCGTGGTTCCCTGGAGGCATTGACAACCTCTTTGGAAGAACAGGGCAATGACGAAGTTGCTGTTAAGGTCATTGCTGGTGGCGTGGGTGGCATCACCGAGTCTGATGCTAACCTGGCTTTGGCTTCCAGTGCTGTTATCGTCGGATTTAATGTTCGTGCCGATGCCAGTGCCCGTAAGATTGTAGAATCTGAGGAACTGGACCTGCGTTATTACAGTGTTATTTATGACATTATTGATGATGTTAAGAAAGCACTTAGCGGGATGCTGGGTTCCGAAATCCGTGAGGAGATCGTCGGTGTTGCTGAAGTACGTGATGTCTTCCGTTCTCCGAAATTCGGGGCTGTTGCAGGTTGTATGGTGGTTGAAGGCATTATTCATCGTAATGAACGTATCCGTGTATTGCGTGATAATGTGGTCATCTATGAAGGAGAGCTGGAGTCCCTGCGTCGTTATAAGGATGATGTGAGCGAAGTCCGCAGTGGTATGGAATGCGGTATTGCAGTCAAGAGCTATAACGATGTGAAGGTAGGTGACAAGATTGAAGTGTATAAAACCACTGAAATCCAGCGAACCGTGTAAATTGGTTGTTCTGCTGTATGGTAGGAGGATCAAAGACCTAAATCAGGCATCTAATTCGTTTTTTGAATAAAGGTGTTTTTGGTTATAGAAAAAGAGCCTGTGGTTGACGCTGCAGGCTCTTTGTTTTGTTTTTAGTTTTTCTGGTAGTTTATTTTTGATGTGCCTCAGGTATTATCGCTGAGACATTTCATAGCTAAGATGGTTTCCATGGCCAAAGAATATAGTCGAACTCAGCGTGTTGCAGATCAAATCCAGCGGGAGTTAGCCCGCATTATACAACGGGAAATGAAAGACCCCCGTCTGGGAATGGTGACAATTAGCGGTGTCAGTGTCAGTCGTGACCTGGCGTTTGCTAATATCCACGTTTCTTTTCTGGGTGTTGATGAGCAGGCCGTCATCGATGAGTCTGTTCAGGTGCTGCAAAAAGCAGCCGGTTTCATGCGTAGCCAGTTGGCTCGTGCCATTAAGTTGCGAATTACGCCTCAATTGCGTTTTTTCTACGATAACAGTATCCGCCGGGGTGCTTATCTGTCGTCATTGATTGATCAGGCTGTCACTGAAGACCAGAAGCATCATTGTGGAGAATAAGTTATGGCAAGAGGTAGGCGTGGTCGTGGCCGTCCGGTCAACGGCATTGTTGTCGTGGACAAAGCACAGGGTTTGAGTTCCAATGACATGCTTCAACGCATTAAGCGATTATTTGGTGCGGCAAAGGCTGGTCATACCGGCAGCCTTGACCCTCTGGCAACAGGGGTGCTTCCTATCTGCTTTGGGGAGGCGACCAAGTTTTCCCAGTTCTTGCTGGAATCCGATAAAGCTTATCGTGCTACAGTCAAGATGGGAGTTAAAACCTCTACGGGCGATGCAGAAGGTGAGGTAATAGAAACACGGCCGGTACAGGTGACAAAAACCGATGTGGAAGCGGTGCTATCCCGTTTTGTGGGTGAGTTAGAACAAGTGCCCAGCATGTATTCGGCATTAAAGTACAAAGGGCAGCCGCTGTATAAGTTGGCGAGGGAAGGTATAGAGGTTGAGCGGCAGGCACGAAAAATTCATATTTACCATTTGTCATTACTGTCGTTTTCTGAAGACAGTTTTGATATTGATGTGGCCTGCAGTAAAGGTACTTATATCCGTACGTTGGTTGAAGACATCGGCGAAACATTGGGTTGTCTTGCTCATGTAGAGGCTTTGCGTCGTGTGAAAGCTGGCCCTTATGGTATTGATCAGTCTTACACGCTAGATGAACTGTTTGCTTTACGTAATGAAGGGCGGCATAAGGCGCTGACCCAGGAACAGGCAGAGGAGTTGGAGGCCCTGATGGCGCGGGTTGACGAAGTTGGTCGGGATAGTCTGGACGCGGACGAACTTGAATTGATGATGGCGTTATTGCGTACCCGTAATCAGGGTGGTCTGGCGTTATTAGATGCCTTGTTGCAACCTCAGGATTCAGCGGTTTCTCATTGGCCAGAGGTACGGTTAGGTGAATCGTCTGCATTTTTTGTCAGTCAGGGGCAACCCGTTCAGGTACCGGGAGCCCCTGTGTCAGGGCATGTAAGGATATATGGTCACTGCAATGATTCCTCAGGGGGGGGGTTTATGGGCGTTGGCGAGATTAATGAAGACGGGTTAGTCGCTCCCAAGCGATTGGTTAAAATAAAGCATTAATGATGCTGGATGTTTTCTGCTTATCTGATCCTTCGGAAAGATATTTGCCGGGAAAGGTTATGATACCGGAAGGTTATCGGAAAAGGTGACTGGTTAGAGCGGAAAGTTAGTGCTAAAATGCATCCTTATTTTGATGGCTGGCTGTAAATATGCACGGTCATGCCAGATCTTATGATGCATATTCTCAGGAGAAATAGTAATGGCGTTAACCACTGAAAAGAAAGCTGAAATCCTTAAAGACTTTGGTCGTGCAGAAGGCGACAGCGGCTCTCCTGAAGTTCAGGTAGCGTTGTTGAGTGCTAACATTGAAGGACTGCAGACACACTTTAAGGCAAATCATAAAGATCATCATTCCCGTCGTGGTCTGATCAGAATGGTTAACCAGCGTCGTAGTCTACTGGACTACTTAAAGCGCAAAGATGTGAATCGCTATCGTAGCCTGATTGAGCGTTTAGGCCTGCGTCGCTAATTTTGCAGTATGCAACTCAGACACAGTCGTCTAGCTGAGTTCTGCTATCAATGCACCGTCATCTACGCTTTGTAGTTGGCGGTGTTTTGTTATTGAACCTGTTGGCTGCGTAATTGTGTAATAAAGTTGCTAAGGTGATTACCTGTAATGGCCAACTGCCTATAGGGGTGCAATCCAGAGTTTTGTTATCTCACTAACAGGCTTCCGGATTGCATCCATCTCTCCGGTGGTTTAGGGGCGAGTCAGGTAAAATTGTTATTTGATGACTGATAAAGGAAAGCAATGTGAATCCTGTAATCAAGACATTTAAATTCGGAGACCAGGTTATTACCCTGGAAACCGGTCGTATTGCCCGTCAGGCAACTGGGGCTGTTCTGGCTAAAATGGATGGTTTGGCTGTTCTGGCAACCGTTGTTGCGGCAAAACAGGCAAAAGAAGGACAGGATTTTTTCCCACTGTCTGTTCATTATCAGGAAAAAGCGTATGCTGCCGGGCGTATTCCGGGTGGCTTCCTGAAACGGGAAGGCAGAGCTTCTGAAAAAGAAACTCTGACGTCACGGTTGATAGACCGTCCTATTCGCCCATTATTCCCGAAAGGTTTTCAGAATGAAGTGCAGGTCATTCCTACTGTGTTGTCTGTAGATAAGAAGAATGATCCTGACATATTAGCCATGATTGCCACTTCTGCTGCATTGTGCATTTCAGGTGTTCCGTTTAACGGACCGGTTGGCGCTGCACGGGTTGGCTTTAGTGAAGAAGACGGCTATTTGCTGAACCCTTCTTATGAACAACTGAAAAAATCTGAGTTGGACATGGTTGTAGCCGGTACCAGCGATGCTGTGTTGATGGTGGAATCTGAAGCTCAGGAATTAACCGAAGATGAGATGCTGGGGGCTGTATTATTTGCTCACCAGGAGTTCCAGCCGGTTATCGAAGGTATCAGGGCTTTTGCTGAAGAAGCAGGTAAGCCACGTTGGGAATGGGAACCGGAAATAGAGAATCCGGCCATACGAGAAGCCGTAAAAGGTGCTTTTGAGCAGAAAATTTCTAATGCTTTGCTTATCAGTGAAAAACAGGTGCGTAACAGCACTCTGGCAGAATTACGCAGAGCTGCTGTAGACCAGTTCGGTGGTGAGGAAGAAGGTCAGTTTCCGTCCTCTCAGGTTGCTGATGTGTTTAATGCATTCGAGCGTGATATGGTACGGAAAAATATACTGGACGGTAAGCCACGTATGGATGGTCGAGATAACCGTACCGTGCGTTCTATCCATGTTGAAACCAGTGTGCTGCCTAAAACCCACGGTTCAGCCCTGTTTACCCGTGGAGAAACTCAGGCTCTGGTAACAACGACGCTGGGAACCTCCCGCGATGCTCAAATAGTGGATGCCTTGGAAGGCGAATACCGTCAAAATTTCATGGTGCATTACAACTTCCCTCCGTTCTCCGTCGGTGAGTGCAGTCGTCTTGGTGCTCCGGGGCGTCGTGAAATTGGCCACGGACGATTGGCTCGTCGTGGTATTCAGGCAGTATTTCCTGATGATTCTGATTTCCCTTATACGGTAAGGGTTGTCTCTGATATTACAGAATCTAACGGCTCTAGTTCTATGGCTTCAGTCTGTGGTACCAGTTTGTCACTGATGGATGCAGGGGTTCCTCTGAAAGCGCCTGTGGCTGGTGTTGCCATGGGACTGGTCAAAGAAGGTGATCGTTTTGCTGTCCTGACTGATATATTGGGTGATGAAGACCATCTGGGTGATATGGACTTTAAAGTAGCTGGTACCGCTAATGGTGTGACCGCTCTGCAAATGGATATCAAGATTCAGGGGATTACTGAAGAAATTCTGGAAATTGCTCTGGGACAGGCGGTAGAAGGCCGCATGTTCATTCTGGGTGAAATGAATAAAGTCATTAGCGAGCCTCGTACTGAGTTATCACCGAATGCACCGATGACCATGAGCTTGAAAATCGATCAGGACAAGATTCGTGATGTCATTGGTAAAGGTGGGGCGACTATCCGTTCTATCTGTGACTCTACTGGTGCATCTGTTGATATTGCTGATGATGGTACTGTGAAAATTTTCGCACCAGATCAGTCCTCTTGTCAGGCAGCTTACGATAAGGTCTTTGGTATCACCGCCGAAGCGGAAATCGGCAAGATCTATGAAGGCACTGTGACCCGAATCGTTGAGTTCGGAGCTTTTGTTAATATTCTGCCAGGGAAAGATGGCCTAGTTCATATTTCACAGATCGCTGACCACAGAGTTGAAAAGGTTGAGGATTATGTGAAAATGGGTCAGACACTGAAAGTCGTTGTTACAGACATCGATAGCCGCGGTCGTATTAAATTGAGCATGAAAGCCGTTGCCGCCGCTGAGGCATAAATTTTAGATTTTCTGATCTTATTTGCTTAATCAATAAAAAAAGGCGAACCATTCAGTTCGCCTTTTTTTATGGGCGTGTTATTGTGCC
>NSIT01000055.1_pt1 | contig 18056 bp, 20 predicted proteins | sample 1450681 | NCBI WGS metagenome assembly NSIT01 (sample SAMN07455404, study PRJNA386592) | invertebrate metagenome | isolation source: Endozoicomonas-like sequences binned from scallop gill tissue | host: Pecten maximus | place: United Kingdom: Lyme Bay MPA | collected 2013-06-01
TAGAGTTGATGGTTTATGTCTCAGACATGCCACTAACAAGATATAAAAAAAGGCTTATATTTCTATAAGCCTTGAATTTACTGGTGCCGGCACCAAGAATCGAACTCGGGACCCCCTGATTACAAGTTAGTGAAGTAGATATAAAAACCACTAAATACAGGGCATTCAAGAAGAATATAAATACCTAAAATTAATTGTATATGAGTAAGTTATGTCACAGTTATGACACCTTAGCTGTATATTTATTAATCAAAAAAATAGTTTTCATGTCTACGCTCTTCCTTTCTAATACTCTTGCATCTCTATATTTTCTAATGCTTTATATCGTGATTTATGCAAAATATGTGCATATCTATCCACCATTTTATCATCTTTCCAGCCCTGCTCTGCTTTAATGATATCTTTGTTAACTCCGTGGTTAATAAGATCAGTTGCCCAAGTATGTCGTAAGTCATGCCATCTAAATGATGGCGGAATAGATGCACGTTTTTTTACACCATTCCATCGTTTTTTAAATTCTCCCCAGAATTCACCATAACCATTATGAAATACAACATTTGAACCTTTAACCCTTTTTCCATCCATTATTTGAAGTAATTTTTTGATTCTAGGTGTAATAATTGTTTCTAAACTATCACCGTTTTTGGTTCTAATCATCCTTTCAGAACGTTTTGTATTATCTATTAATTGAATATCTTTTCTTTTTGGAATAAAAATATATCCAGGTATAAATATTTTCTCTCCATTATTTTCAATAACTTGCTCCCAAACCACTCTATCCCAAGTCAATCCTATCAAGTTTCTTTGTCTCCATCCAATATAAGCACCTCCCAGGATAAGATATCCAAACATTTCATCTGCTTCTTCAACCAAACAATCTAACTGTTTTGTAGTAATATAATTAATAATTCCTTTATTTGGTTTTGCTTCATTAATATACGAAGATAATTCTTTATCTGTCCATCTCCAATCATTTTTTGCACAATTTAAAATAGTTTTAACTAATGTTTGCCTCAAGGAAAATGTAGTTTCAGAAAAAGGGCCTCTACCTTTAACAGACTCTAATTTTTTTAAAAGAAGAATATCTGTTACCATTTCTCTAGGTTTAGGATAATCACCTTCTGTTGGTGATGGTTGCTCATACCATATTAATGAATTATTCTCTTTCCTTAAATGAAAAATTTTATTTTTAATATACGACCTTTTGACAACCTTCTTTAAATCTATGATATAAGATTTAAACCCTGCAACAATTCCGTTTTCACTATCATCCAAATTAAGATCCTCTAATCTCATCCATTCACCATTCATCAAAAAAGGCCATCTTATAGCTTTAGCATTAGATAAATCATCAACATGTGATAGTTTTGTGTCGCTAGTTTCTTCTAAATATCGTATTAATGCCTCTCCGAATGTTCTGATTATTTTTTCTCCTTTCATAGCTTTTTGTGAATTAGCTATTATAACTTTAAGATATTCCTCACATTCAGCCGCCGTATTAAAAGTTGCTCTAGTTCTTTGTATATTCCATGTTAAATCCTGAAAATCAAATTTATATTTCCAGCCATTAGCTGTTTTTACCCGTTTCCAAGGATTAGACCGTGAAGACTTCATATCATTTACCAAACAAAGTGTTTAACTTTTTTGAAATTTGTTTTTTTGATGTGTGTTTAACATCAACATAAAAAATCTTATGCTTATTTATTGAATGCTTTGATGTTTCAAGAAAGTTATTTAATTGACTTTCAGAAATACGAAGTGATTTTCTACCTCTACCAACAGCTTTACCTAATGAATAATATTCTATCTTTCCGTTGGAAAGTAAGGCGTAAACAAAATTAACCGATACTCCCAAACGTTTACTTACGTCCTTTGGAGAAAGCAATAGAGAACACATAGAAAAAACCTATCGTAACCAATAATGTGATAGTAAATATCAATAAACAAAATAACATTTGATCGTAGACGATAGGATAACTAAAATTATTGTAGTATTCAAATCTACATGCTAAGATTTCCTACACATTTTTAGCTTTTATGACTAGCATATCTATGAAGATTAACATTTTTTCTCGGAATACATTGCTTTTGCAAACCTTTCCAGTGTTTTTTTATCAGATTCAGACAATTTTTCGTAAAAAGTTAACCATTCAGGTAAGAATAAATCTGATACCTCACATTTCAGAACAGAACAGATTCTTTTTAGGGAATCACTGGTATAGCCCATATCCCTTTCAATACGTCCAACAGTAGTGAAATCAATCGGTGGATCGCATAACTCGGCTAAATCTCTCAGTGAAAGACCTGCTTCTTTTCTAAGTTTTCGTATTCGTTTACCCGGATTATCCATTATTTGCCTTCATTAAAAAGTGCTATTTTATTGGTCATGAACGCTACAAAATTAAAATCAGATATTTAAAGAGTGTATTTTATGCAAAAAAGTACTGATATGACAGTGCAAACTGCAAGGAACAACACAGTCCTGCAAGACTTACTTAATATTAAAATACTCCCCAATAATGAGTTACAAAATAAGCTAAATATACAGCGAAGTACTTTAGGTAAATGGAAATCAGGTAAATGGTATCCAAACAGACAAAATGCCAAAGAATTGATAAGAATTTTTAGGGATTTAGGTATAATTATTGATTATAACTCTATATATGGTGATATTAACTATACGGATGAAGAACTATGAGTATTCTAAATCCATTAGACATATATCCTGAGTTTAAAACAGTTCTCTGTGATTATATTCCGTCTCAATTACGTGAATATAATCAGTTTATCGTATGGAAATTAGAAAATGCTCCAGATAAACAAAAGCCAACCAAGATCCCTTATTCACCTAAAACATTCAAAAAGACCGGGTGTAACGAAAAGTATCGTGATACCTGGGGACATTATGAGCAAGCTGTAGCAGCATTCAAAACAGGCAAATTTACAGGAATAAGTTTTGCTTTAACGGAGAAAGATCCTTTTGTCGCTATAGATTTGGATCATTGTGTGTCTAAAAGTGGACAGCTATCAGCTTTTGCTGATTCAACTTTAGCACTGATTAATAGTTATACGGAATATAGTCCCAGCGGAACAGGATTACATATCCTTCTTAGCGGGGAAAAACCCGGCAATAACTGTAAAAAAATACTCAGTGAAGGGGATATTGAAATCTATGAACACTCACGATTCATAACCTTAACAGGCCATTGGTACAGTGAATTGGAAGTTATAAAAAAGGCTAATGATGCTCTTAGCCAATTATATTTTCAAATATGGCCAGTTAAAGAAGATCCAGATAACAAAAAAAGTTATAAGCAAATAGCCCCCCTACAAATGGATGACTCGGAGTTAATTGAAAAAATTCATCAAAGTAAGAACGGCCATAAATTTGATGCACTCATGGCTGGTGATACATCATCTTACGCTAATGCAGATAATGAAGGGCGTACCGAAGCAGATCTTGCGTTATGTATGATACTGGCATTTTGGACACAAAAAGATGCCATACGGATGGAGCGAATTTTTAGGAGTAGTGGATTAATGCGGAAAAAATGGGATCGTTCTTGCGGAGATATGAGTTACGGCGATAAGACAATACAGAAAGCTATATCATGTACAAAAGAAGTCTACAGCCCAAAAAACATAATCTCTATCAATGAAAGTAGAAAAGAAAATTATGAATACGATGATACTGAAGAAAGGGCTTTACCGGAAAAGCCGTTATTTGATGCCAATAACGTCCCTTGGCCTGATCCTGGCGCTTTGTACCGTATAAATCCTATTAATGGACAGTTGATTTTTCATGGTGCTGGCACTGATTCCGGTGGAGTTATAGCCTTATCCCCTATTTGGATACATGCTATTGCCAAGAATATTTTTAATGAATACAGTTTGGTGGTTAAGTTCTTTGATTACAACAAGAAGGAAGTAACTGTCTGCTTCCCTACTTACATGCTGTCCGAACGAGTAGGCGCTATAGGGAGGCTTATTCGCAATTTGGGAATGCCCTTAATTTCTGGAAAGGAAAGAAAAGTAAATAGTTACTTAGACAGAATGGCGTACCGTTGTAAAAATACAGGTTGGATAGCTGAAAAAATTGGATGGTTTGAAGGAACGAATCCCCCTTGTTTTGTGCTTCCTGATAATATTTTAGGAAACCATAGCGGTCTAGAAGTTTTCTATCAGTCTAATTTGCAGCAGGAAGCTATGTCTTTTAGCCAGATAGGTAGTCTTGAACAATGGAAAAAACACGTAGCAGATTCAGCAAAAAATAACCCTTTGCTAATGTTTGGAATACTATGCGGATTTGGTGCAGCATTAACAAAATTAGTAGGCGGAGAGTCTGGCGGATTCCATTTTTATGGAACAACTTCATGTGGGAAAACGGCTGTTGCCCAAGGTGCTGCTAGTGTTTGGGGAAACGCTTCAGATCCCCAGGTGTTTTCAGAAAAGACAAGTATCCGGCGATGGAAAGGCACTGTCTCAGGATTGGAAGGCTATGCACAATTACACAATGATATTGTTCTATGTCTTGATGAAATTGGCAATATTAAACCTGAAGATTTAGGGGACACTATTTATTTACTAACGAGTGGTATTCCTAAAGCACGATCACAAATAGAAGGCGGGATAAGAAAACAATCTACTTGGCATACTATGTTGGTTTCTACAGGAGAGTTAACAGTATATCAAATAATGAAGTTAGCCGGTGAGTCAGAAAAAGGGGGACAACGACATAGATTACCAGATATTCCTTGTGATACGACGGATAAGGGGGTGGTGGAAGATCCTGTTTATGATACCAAGAATAAGAGAGGAGATTTTATTACAAAATATAAATTTTTCTGTGGAAAATATTTTGGTACTGCCGGCCCTAATTTTATTAATTATTTATTAGATTTAATCAATAAAAATGGCATTATTGAATTTTCTGAAAAAATCATGAAGTTAGTTGAATCTATCGACCAAAGGTTACAAAAAGATATAAATTTACCCAGTGAAGGTAAAAGGCTTATAAGAAGATTAGCTATTATCAGTGCTGCCGGCTGTTATGCGGCAAACGCGGGAATTATTAGTAAAGATGATGGGTATATTTTAAAAACAGTGATGACTGTTAGAAATTTATGGATAAAAGAATCAGAAGGTTATCTATCTGAAAATGAAAGAGCATTAGATGATTTTAAACACAACGTCTTAACTAACATGAATTATTTTGAAGATATCACTAACAAAGATAGTAGGCTACCATCAAAGATTTATGGTTATATAAACTCAGATTATATAATGGTATTAGTAAAATCTATGGAAGATTTATGTGGCATACACTCGTCTAGAAACATATTAAGAGAACTCAACAAAAGAAATAAAATTACATTAGGCGAAAGCGTTAAAGGAAAACATAAAATAAGCAAAAGGCTATCCGTACCACATAAAAAAGAAAGACCAAGATGTTATTTTATTTATCGTGATTTTTTCGATTAATTATTTATTTTTATAAACAGGAAAGTAAAAAATATGTATAATTGCTTATTTTTTATACGCGCTTTTCCCGTAAAATTAATATCAGTTTGATAGTGCTGTGAACACTATCAAACTGAGGTCAACCCTGATTACCTATAAAATATCAGGTTTAACAAGGAGCTTACATCTGTGCAAACTAATCAGATCATAGCTCTACTTTCGGAAGTATTCAATAATAACTTTTTTATAGTAGCCGTAGGATTAGGCTTAATTAAGTTATGGAGTTGTTGGATGCAATGTAAAAAAATTTCATTTAAGTTTGAAAGCAAACGAACAGAAATTGAAATTAACTTTACTAGAAAGTAATAGAGTTATTTTGGGCAGGGATGCCCATCTTAACATAGAGGTTTAAATATGGTGTTTGTTTTATCTTTGATTCTTGGCACTTTATTTTATTTTGGTTGTAGCTATTTAAGTGATTATATTATTGAACCTTTTTTAAAAAAGAAAGATCAAAATAAAAAATAGTTATTTTGATTTGTGGCCAGAAAAAAATCTGGTCATTTTTTTATCATGTAGGTAAGATTATGACAAGTAAAGAAGTTAAAAATATTCGTATCAGTTTAAACCTAACACAAAAACAACTAGCTGATTTATGTGGATGTACTTTACGAACTTACCAAAGGTGGGAAGAATCTGGAGTTAACAGGCATGTAGAAAGACTATTAATGTTAATGACAAGCGAAGAGGTACGTAAATTAGCAAGTAGATTATAAATTCTTTATCTTATATTCGTAAATTGCTTTTTTGTATTCAGTTATTGACATTTTTTTAGATTCTTTATTTTTACTCACAATAACACTAATAGGCATACCTGAATCAGGATTCTTTATTAATCCGTTAACAATTCCTATTGGTGTTAAATCACCGATTAAACAATCTGTCCTATATTTTTCAGTCTCCTTATATAATCGTTTTACTTGACGGGCAATAATTTCCAGTTCATCGGAGTTTAATAATTTATGAATTTTTTTCAGCTCTGATTCATTTAGAGACTGCAAACTTAATAAACACGAAGATAAATTAAGTAAAATTTCCTCAAGCATAAGGGTAAACTCTTATTAAAAAATATACAATTATTCTCACATAACCGAATTAACTATATCGTAAAACCAGAATTTTAAAATCATAGCGTAGATATAATATCTACATATTAACCTATCTGTTTATATCGCTCAATAAAAAAACAACAATTCCTTTTTTATAAAATTAGGTAGCCATCTGGCCACCTTTTGGACACCAAAACGCAACAATAAAAAACAGCTAAAACCCTTATAAAATAAGGGAATTATTATTTTTTGGCTACGACGGCTACGTTGGCTACCATTTTTTCACTGACATAAATATTTACAAAACAAGTTCATTTTAATTTTATAAAAAAAATATTCGATATATATACCCTAAAAACAGGTAGCCAATGTAGCCATATATAATAATAATTATATATAACCTATATATATCAATACATACAACGATTTTATCTCTCAAAAAACAAGTAGCCAATAGGTAGCCAATAGGTAGCCATCCGGCTACTAAATTGAAAAACAGTAACTTTTCTTATAAATTAGCGATGGAATCCACTATAATATTTACTTCTATGCCATAATTTCTATACACAAATAGGTTTTCATGCACTAGCTCGGATTAATCAAAAGATTTCAAGATGAATAATCACGGTGGAGCAAGGATAGGATCAGGAAGACCTAAAGGCGGGATGAGCCACATAAAACGATTGCTTGTTAAAGCGATTACGGACGGATTGGCTCATGCAGGCAGCATTCAACACCCTGAATTAATGAATGGCTGTGATAAAGAGGAACAAGCGACTAAAACGGCAACCATGATTATTTCCGATATGGTTCGATCAGGTCAGGCAAATGATGTGATTAAAATTCTATCTTTGATGGCAACGAAAGAAACCGATACAGAAAGTAACGTTAAAAACACCCTGGCGAATGCGTTATCAAAATTGCCTCAGCCTGGGAATAATGACCGGAATTTAACAAGTCAAGTCGCGGACATGTCACAAAACCCAAATGAAAAAATGAATAGCGTTGATTTTATTGGGATAGAAGACAATAGACCGTCTAATGGTAATTTAGATGGTCGTGAAAAACAGCCATTTTTTTCACCTCAAAATTCTTTATTGTTGGATAACGCTGAATGATAACCATTATCATATGCATTGTTATTATCCCATTTTCACACAGTACCAGCGAAGGGGATACCCCCCCTTCCCCTCCATCACATATATTTATAGGTCTGCACAAAAAAAATTTGATTTTTTCTAAACCGCATAAAGAACTGAACTGATTTCTCTTATGAACCCATCCCACACAATCATAAAATGCCGGTCGCTGGACGAAGAAGAAGCATTAGCATGGCATTGGCATGATGGGGCCGGATTAATCATTGATGACATGGTGGGTTATGAAAAAGATCAGGCTTTTTTTTCGTGGATTTTACGCCGATGGCGTGTTGATCCCATCTGTTTTGCAGTAGAGGCATTACGGACAAAATTAATGCCCTATCAGGCTCATGTATTATTGGATTTAGCGAATGCACCAATGGAACTGTATCAGTTTTATGGACTGGATTCCCGAAATGCAAAATTACAGGTATTGATTCCTTCCGGTCACGGCTTGGGAAAAACCCGAACCTTAGCCGTGGGTATTTGGTGGATGTTGTTGACCCATATGTATTCACATACCTTATGCACGGCTCCCAGTAGCGCACAACTGACAGGCCGGTTATGGGGTGAGATCAGGAAATTATACCGACGGCTGAAAAACCACTGGCCGGACATTGCTAATGACTGGGAAATTCAGGGAAGCAGTATTGTCCATGTCAACCCGGATTATGGGGATTGGAATGTAGTGGCACGAACGGCACGACCTGAAAAACCGGAAGCCTTGCAGGGCGCACATGCTTTAGATGATGACAACGCCGACGGGCAATTAGCCGAAATTTTCCACGACGATGAGCCTCCACCGGCAGCCGGGGGAATACTGGTCGTCATCGAGGAAGCCTCCGGGGTGGATGACAGTATCCGAAAAACTCTGGAAGGGGCCTTGTCCGAAGAAGGGGCCAGGTTATTGGCGCCGGGAAACCCAACACGGCCAGACGGTTGGTTTGCGGACGATTGCGAAAGGACACAGCGTTATGCCGTGCATACACTGGACTGTCGTCAATCCGACCGTACAAAAACCTATTATCTGCCTTTTAGGGATACATCCGGTCGAGTCCAAGACCTTTACTTATGCGGTTTTGTCTCTCCCCAGTATTGGGAAAACATTCTGGCGGATTGTGATTGGGATGAAGATGCAGATTATTTCCGTGTTCGTGTCCGTGGACTGAAACCCCGAAGTGCTTTGTTGAACAATATAAAATCTTACTGGATAGACAACGCCCAACAACGGAAAAACGATGAAGAAAGTAAAGCAAAACCCCCGATCATCGGTTTGGATTTTGGCCTGACATCAGACAAACATGCCTTAGCCGTTCGACAGGGTTTTAATATGCTGCACGGGGAAGAGTGGTTGCCTCATGATGAGCCTTCACAAATCACACTGGAAGCAGCAAGAAAAGCCATTGATACCCAAGAGATTTTTAAGGCCCGCTATATCATCGGTGACAGTAATGGCGTGGGACGGGGTGCAATGGAATATTTGACCCAGTATTACCAGGAACATAACAGTTATGTCCGGGTGATCCATTTTAATGCCGGAAAAGGCGCATTAGACAATAACCGCTATTCCCGTCGCCGAGATGAGATGTGGCATAAATACGGACGGAAATGGGTAGCTAATCCTGCTTGCAGTTTATTAACCATTCCCGGATTGAAGCAGCAATTAACCGCGCCACAATATTCAGAAAGTAACAATAAGATTTACGTGGAAAGCAAAAAGGATATGAAAAAACGCGGTATTGATTCCACCAATCTGGCGGATGCGCTGTTAATGACCTTGATGGTTTATGCTGCCGACAACGATACCCAACAGGAACCGAAGAAAAAAAGTTCCGTCGTACCCAATATTTTCCAGAAACATTTTGACCGACTGAGACAGGCCCGACAAACAGGAACGTATATCCGATGAGTTTTTTTAGAGCTCCCGATAATGATCCCCAGGAAATAGCCGCATTGAAAGAATCGTTATCTCTTGATTTGAGAAGGCTGTCACTGATTTGTGGCATGCTGACAGCTCGGTTTAATAAGCAGCCTGAAAGCTGTAATGAAAACGCCCGTGCTTGGTTAATCGGTACGGTACGAAAACACATGAACGATACGATCAACCAACTAATAAAAGATGGTGACGACCATGCCTCAGGTTAGCACCAACATCTGGCAAAAACGCATTGAGGCCGCCAGAAAAAGAAGGGATCTTTATGTTACCCGATGGCAGGAATTTTGTCGTTTACATACAACGGCCCAATGTTATTTCAGTACATCAGAAGAATACCGGCACTTATTCAGTTTATCCGATTCTGACACGGTTTTTTTAGGGCTTGTCTTCCGTAACATTGAACAGACATTAGGTTATCTGGAAATGGACGATATTGGTGTAACCGCCAGGGCTACCAATTATGACCGCCCACTGGATAATGTGGATACCAATAACGAGTCGGTTGTGGAACAGGCATTATACGAGAGCCTGAAAAAAAGTGGCTTGATTAGTGGGACAGAACGACTGGACAGGATAAAGCTGGATGCGCTGCTATGTGGTCATGGCATTGCATTCAGTTATTGGAATATGCTGGAAGAAGAAGTCGAAACTGATCGGGTTCCTGTTTTTACAGATAATAATGGCTTACTGGAACCGAAAACCGATAAAAACGGCAACCAAAAGTTTGTCGTGGAAAAAGCTAAGGAAACCATCTGGGAAGGCGTTGTCGATGAACGTATCAGTCCTTTGGAGTTTTTATGCAGCAGTACCGCCAATAGCATTGACGAAAGTCACTGGCTGGGTTTTGAGCGTATCATACGAATAGCAGACTTACAGCAAGACCAACGTTACAGCAACTTACCCAAGCTGAAAGGTGGAACCTTTACCATCAAAACCCTTTCCGGGGATACCGCAAGAGATGATACAACCGTTTTCATGGAAGATAGTGTCAAGGTCATTACCTTATGGGACAGGATAACCCGGAAATTAATAACCTTCATTGACAGTAACGAAGCTAAGAACCAAAAAGAAAAAGAGCCTGAAACTTTCATCAAGTTAAGGGAACTGCATTTTCCGGTGAAATTTGATAACCCCCAGGACAGCCCGTTTTCAGTATTCATTCCCATTCCAGCCACCGATCAACCCTTTGGCATCAGCCAAGTGGATCATATCAAGAATCCGGCGGTGGAAGGGGATGCTATGCGCTCCCGTTTTGCAAACTTGAGCCGTAACCAGAAACGACTATGGGTCTACAACAATAATTCTATGGATCAGGATCAGATAGATACAGTGATTAACGGCAAAGAAAGCCTGGCTGCTCTTGGACTGAAGCTAGAAGAAGGTGTGGATTTATCCCGTGTTATTAAGGATATTCAGACCGTCAATATTCCCGATAGCCTTTTGACTGCCGCCACTTTATCGGAAGATACGGTAAGAAAGAATTCCGGGGTGTCAGAAACCCCGTTTGGTGGTACGGAAACGGCCACGGAATCTGAAAACCAAATGATGATTGGCCAGGCTCGGGTAAACCGGAAACGAAACAAGCTCTTTAATTTTCTGGAACAGGTTACACAAACCCACCTGGCTTACTTGCGCCGGTTTGCGCCGGAAGGATCAACCTTACGCGTCATCCTGGCCGATGGCACCGATGCACTAATGACCTATGGAAGAGAATCGTTTCAAGGCCGGTTTCATATCAAGGTGCAACCGGGCGGAGGTGCATCGGCGATCTCCCCGGTACGCCAAAAGATGTTAATTGAAGCCGTTGGCATGGTAGGCCAGAACATGGGGCCTAAAGCCAGCTTGCTTTTGTTCCGGGAAGTGTTGACGCAAATGGATATCAGGAATGTTAATGGTATATTACAGGCGGCCAAGGAATTTATGATTCCCCAACAGCCTACGGCAGAACCCTCAGCTATGAACCCACAACAGCAATCCATACCCAACCCGGAAACGGCTATTAATCCCCACGTTTTAGGCAACGCCGTTAATGTTACCCGATAACAGGACAGAAATATGAACTATCTCGGTTTTTTGTCGATGGCTATGAACATTGTGGACAAGGCCAGTGACGGCGAATTGACCACGGAAGAAATACTGGATTGTATCGGTGAGGAATTATTTGATTTTAAAGATGTAGAAATGGCGTTGGTTAATGCGATGGAAGATGAAAAAATTACGGTAATGGAATGTTTTAAAATTCTAATGGCTTTTATCTGAATCATCATGCCTTTAAAACATATCCCTTTTGACTTAAAAACTATTCTTATTACTGCGTTATCGCTGTTGAATGTCATAGCGGTAATAGGCGGTTTTACTTTAAGGCACTTTTACAATGAAACCATGAGTTTTCGTGAGGAGACAGAAAACAGTATTAAAAAACTGGAAAATTCCTTGTATTTATCTGATCTTGAATCAGAAAAACGATTTGTTACTTATACCGTATTCCATGAATACAAGGAACGACAAAGCGAATTGTTTCAGCATATCGAAAACGAACTGTTTCGCCATATCAACAGACAATCAGATTGATGAATAATTCCAATATACCGCTATTGCCCTGTCCGTTTTGCGGTGCAACCCAATGTTTCCTTAAAATAGAACAACTCTATGAAATCAAAAAAGCACGGAACCGAAAAAGTGGTAAATTAATGAACCCCGCCGGAACAGCTCATCAAGTGGTATGTAATAGGTGTGGTGCTAGAGGCGGAATAGTTTCATTGGAAACACAAGCCAAGGTGTTGACAAAGAATCACATAAAGCAGTCTAAAGAATTAGCGTATGACAGTTGGAATCGACGAGGTGACTGATGTACTTACCCAAACATTTCAAGACACAGGAATTAGTGCCGCCGGAAGTTTATAACCGGCTGAATGAAAAAGCCCTGACAATGATGGATGACAGAGTATTGATAACTCTCGATCAATTAAGGGAACAGTTTGGGCCAACAACAGTAAACGACTGGTGTTTTGGTGGCCATTATCAACAATCAGGCTTAAGAACAACCGATTGTGAACACTATTCACCGACAAGCCAACATACATTTGGACGTGCGGCAGATTGTAAATTTCACGACCTGGACGCGGAAACTGTCAGAAAAGAAATCATAAAAAACAAACTTAGTTTTCCTCATATCACTTTTATGGAAGACGGAACCCATTGGCTGCATTTTGATGTGAGAAACTGTACCCCGATAATGGTATGGAATCCTGAAACAAATAAATTATGGATGGTTTAAAGTATAGGTGTAATAAAATCACCAATATAAATCTTGAAGGGTTTGTCCGGTTCTATAATTCCTTGGCCACTCCATTTACATGGAAAGCCATTAATAATAAATCTCCCTTTAGAACCATCTGAACAGGTAAATTTGCCTTCTTTTTTTGAAGCACTAAAGGCGTCGTATGGAAAACTCCCGTGACAAGTTAAATGATTTCTTGTGTTAGTTACCGAATATGTAGCGTTTCGTTTAAAAACTATTACTTTAGCACCGCCTATTAACTGCTCATCATTATCTAAAATCATTGTCACGGGTAAACTCGTACAACCGGATAACAACAAAGGACACCCTAAAAAAAGGAATTTGTTCATGGCGGGATTTTCTTTTCTACGAAAAGGAAGCGAATAGGAACACGATTTGTTGACATGTGCAAAAAAAAATCTATCTTGTAGATATAGGCACGATTTTTTATAGGTGATTTTTCCTTTTTGCTATGGATCAGGATATAGAAAATATGACTGTTAGTCCCGGTGAAGAAAAAGCCGGGGCCATTTTTTCCGAATCCGATAACGTTGTTTCTGATGATGATTTAAAATCAACAAAACAAACCGGATTGACAGAAAAAATTGCCAGTGCAATGGAAAACGTCATCCATAAAAAAACCACACTGAATGAGAATTCTGGTGATTCAGATGGGCAAACGGCCAACAGTGGCGACAGTCCCCAATCCCATGAGCAACCGGATACACTCAATAGTGATTCAGGTAACGGACAAGCGGCATCAAGCGACAGCACTCCGGTAAATTATGATCCCCCTGAAAGCTGGCCTACCGACAGGAAGGATGAGTATTCAACTCTTCCTGATAACGCCAAGTCGTTGGTTCTGTCTTTTTATAAAGATATGGAGCAGGGACTTAAAAAACAGTTCAACAAACTGGATACGGTAAAAAAGGAGTTTGAGACCAATTACGGTCTGGATGCAGACAGTTTAAAAACCCTGTCGGAGCAGGCACAACAGTTTAAGGAAAATCCTGAAACGGTCATTAACCAACTGGCGGAACAAGCCGGGATCAACATCTATTTCGCTGATCCGAACCCGGATGATATCCCTGATTTTGACAGCCAGGCGGATTTAGTCCGTTACCTGAAAGACCAGGCCACTTCTGAAGCCCGGCAAGCTGCTGTTAACCTGAACAAGCAACAACAGGCGGAACAGCAAAAAGCCGATATGCAGCATCAAGTGGAACAGGAATTTTCCAAGGCTTATCAAAAATATCCCGATTTACCTGACCATAAAGAAGCCGTTATTGACTTTATGAGTGGGTATAATCTTCCGGTTGAAGTAGCGTACCGCCTGGCAACCTGGGAAGGATTGGAAAAACTGGCTCAGGAAGGGCAAAGCCAACGGAGCAAACTGGATAAAGCCCACGCCGAACTGGAAAAACTGCAAAAACTGGCCACCATTCCGCCAGGTCGTTCTGACGGCCAAGCTGGGACAAAACCCAATGGGAAAACCTCCTATGAACGGTGCTGGGATAAAGCATTCCAAAAGAGGCTACCTTAACCGTATCCGTTAGTGCATGATTTACCGGAGTGCAGTAATGGCTAACAGCGACGGTCATCCCAACCGCTACGATCTTCAATTATTTTCAGGAACCAATAACGCTGAAGATATGTTTCTGGCAACCATATCAGAACTGGATAAGGAATTGTCCAATCAGCTGAAGGTGGATCATCCTTTATGGGAATATCTTCAGGATAAGAACCTTATCAAATACCAGTCCGATATTTCCACGGACATATCCGTTCCCCTTTTAGACAAACCAAATTCCACAGTAAAGGATTTTACCGCTTACGATGATGCAGACTTAACTCCTCAGGACGCTACCAGCAAAGCTCAATTTCTCTGGGGCCATATTGCCGGAACCCAGATGTATAACCGTGAAGAACTGGCAAAGAATTCCGACAAATACAAACTATTGGATTTGATTGAAGCAAAAACCTTGCAATTAAAGGAATCCATCAATAACCACTTCGCCGTAAAACTGATGGGGGATCAGGACAGTGACGGTCGAGTAATTATGGGGATTGGCCGGATTCTAAAGAAAGATCAGACGTGTGGTGGGATAGATCCCACCAAAAGCGGTTTTGCCTATTGGAACCCTCAATACACTGTAAAAGGAGATGGCAATAAATTCAGCCTGGGAACGAAAGCGGATTACCGAGCCGCCATGCGAAAGCAGCGTCGGGAATGTACCTGTAACAACATGTCACCGGATGTGTACTTTATGGGTGAAGACGTATGGGATGCTCATTGTTCCTGGGCAGAAGACAAGGCACAGGTTTCATTAACCCCGGAGCAGGCGGAAAAGTTTGCCGGTTATGAAATGCTGATTGATAACGGTCGCTTTTACGCCTACAACGAAAACCTTCCGGCAAAAACTGTCTGGGCTTTAAACTTTAAGAATCGTGGTGTGGAACTGCGTATTCATAAAGAAACCAACTTCAGCTTCCAGCCTTGGGAAAGTACCGGCGGAAAGATTCAGTCTAAACATCGCCATTGTCTTTTATATGCGGCAACCACTTGTCGTAAACGGAATTTAAACGGTGTATTGGAATTTGATTAATGAATCCTCCTGTATTTCCGAAAGCTGATCCGGGCCGGGCTGATCGCATTTGTGACGATGTTATCAGCCTGTTAAAGCTGGCAAACAATGATGAGCAAAAAAAACGCGTCCAACGCTGGTGTTTTCATACCCTGAAAAAAGCGGTTTCCTATACAAATATCCCCTGGTGGTTTTCCTGCCGGTTATTTTGTGGCCCCATTTATGAAGGCCAGGATATTTTTAACTTAAACGGTGAAAAACTGGAAGCTGTCATCGCCGTATATGGTGAAAGTAAACTGGAACAAAAAAGCATCGGCTATGTGTTGGAACAACGAGGATTGGCCTATATCCATAACCGGGCCAACCAGGGGTGTCCTAGAGTTTACGCGCAGCATGGCGGACAACTCCATTTATGGCCGGCCCCTAAGGACGTTGAGATTCCCTTGATGATAACCTACACCCAACCCATTACGCCGGAGAATGTACCGGACAGTTGGGAAACGTTATTGGTTGATGGGATTATTGGCCTGTATGCCCGACATTTTGACAGTTCCGGCCTGTTGGAATCCGCCGGAGAATTTCAAAATAGATTCTATACGGCTCTCAAATTTGAACGAAAAGCCAATAATTACGACAGTGAACCTACGGACAAAGGCTATATTTGGCCTGCTTTCTGTCGCGGCGACAGCATCAGTACAGCATGGTTTGATACGAACCAAAGCTCTTATGACAACGACATAATATATCCTGCTCATTCCGATGATGTGGGATCTGTCCAGATACGACCGGACAGTGACGAATTGACTGACGCAAAACACGGATATCCCTTTGTGCAAGTAAGGGGAGATCATCAGCCATGACCGATAATGATGACTTGGCCTTACCACCACTGAATCAAATGCTGGATGAATTTGAAAGCGGTCGTATTCCAAAATCCCATATCTGGAAAACACTTATTTCCGGTTTATACGGCAACTACGATTTAGTAAAAGATATCCGCCTTTGGTACAGCGTAATTCAGGCCGAGGCGGAAAACAGTAAAACCATTAACATTCGTGTTAATGACAAATACAACCAGATAAACATTTGGCAGCAACAGGTTAACCAGCAAAAAAGCCAAACCGCTTCTTATGTAGAAAGCTGCCAACAATCCGAACAACAGATAAAAGGGTATGCGGATGCGGTTGCCGTCAGTGAACATAATGTCCGTAACAGTGAAAATACCGTCAGTGAATCCGTCCATATCATTGAAATTGCTGTTGCCAGTGTCACCGGCAAACAACAGGCCATAGAAAATATCAGTGCCACCATTGAGAATAATAAAAATACCGTATCCCAACTGACCCGCCAGGCACAAACGGCAGCGGATAATGTTGCCTTTGCAATAATAGACATAGATGGCAAGGCTACTACGGTTGCCAATACGGAAAAAATAGTCAAAGACAGTGAACAAAAAACGGAACAGTGGGCTAACCAAGCACACCGGGATGCGGAAAAAATACGGGAAACTATTGGGGATTCCGTTATTCCTGAACAAACCGGCAATGCTGGGAAATTACTGGGAACCAATGGCGATGCAGTCCATTGGGAAGATCCACCAAAAATCCCGGACATTCCTGATCCTTTACCGGCACAAAGTAATAATAGTGGCAAGTTTTTATCCACGGACGGAAATCATCCCCAATGGCAACAATTACCCGATCCACCGGAGCCTTTGCCGGAACAAAATAACAACGGCGGGAAATTCCTGTCTACCAACGGAAGCCAAGCCCAATGGCAGAAGATTCATGATCTACTTCCGCCACTGCCGGATCAGGAAGGCTATGACAATAAAGTATTAATAACCGACGGCACCACGTCGATATGGAAGGATGTGTCTGCCATCGGAGCAATTCCCGTGGGAATCGTCATTCTCTTCTGTAATTCAGGAACGCTCCCGGATAAATGGCTGGAATGTAAGGGGCAGAGTTTTAATGCTGTCTTGTATCCGAAACTGTCCAAACTGTTGGGTAAAAACACCCTACCGAACTTTAGTGAGGTAGAAAACCAGAGGTATATCATCAAGGCCGATGACAGCCCGAACATTGAAGTGGATGAACCCACCAGAGTCACGGCAGACACAATAGCCGCCAAGGTTCAGGCCATTAATTATGAATTGCTGGATTTCGGCACAATAACGTATAACTCCCGCTACGTGAAGCCGAACCCTTTCGGAAAAAGCCCTGTTTTGTTATCCATAGAAAGTTATACGGAGCGTTCAAAATGGTTCTATCCAGGATGGCAGAGAAGGTATGGAATGCGTTCCGGCCATTGTGATAATAACATTGTTGTGCAGACGGGAACATCAGCGGTTATCTCTAGTTACCCCAAAAACAGCGGCGGCTCTTTTGATGTGGGAAACACATCTATAAAGACTGCCCGTTGCCGTGTCCACGTCTGGCAGGTAGGAGTGTGATATGGCGGTTTACGGAAAAGCAGGGACAGAAGAACAGATCATCGACAACACAAACCATCCGCAATGCCCTGACGGTTACATTCCCATGCAGT
>NSIT01000056.1_pt1 | contig 18001 bp, 13 predicted proteins | sample 1450681 | NCBI WGS metagenome assembly NSIT01 (sample SAMN07455404, study PRJNA386592) | invertebrate metagenome | isolation source: Endozoicomonas-like sequences binned from scallop gill tissue | host: Pecten maximus | place: United Kingdom: Lyme Bay MPA | collected 2013-06-01
AAGTAAACCTGTCGACTCACAAAAGCCTATATCACACAGGAAAACAAACCTGCCTTGATTGCCGGAAGGAATTGCCCAACGCGAAAGCTCTGAGGGATCACAAAAGAAGAAAGCACACAGGAAAACAAACCTGCCCTGATTGCCAGAAGGAATTTTCCAATGCTCAAGCCCTGTCGAATCATAAAAGTTACTATCACACAGGAAAACAAACCTGCCCTGATTGCCAGAAGGAATTACCGAATATTCAAGCTCTGTGGGATCACAAAAAACGCTATCACACAGGAAAACAAACCTGCCCTGATTGCCGGAAGGAATTGCCCAACGAGAAAGCACTGTCGTTGCATAAAAGGAAGGCGCACACGGGAAAAAAAATCTGCCCTAATTGCCAGAAGGGATTTTCGAACGTGGACGTCCTGTTGTATCACAAAAGGAAAGTGCACACAGGAAAACAAACCTGCTCTGATTGCCAGATGGAATTGCCGAACATTCAAGCCCTATCGACTCACAAATACAGAAAGCATAGAAAAAGAAAGATTGATGATTAGCAGAAAAACTAAGTTTGGCTTGGTCTAAAAGTCGCCGTGCTGCGCTTACCTTGAAAATCCGTTGTACTTATTGCTTGAATAAATTTGCAATACTAGGGGCTGTTGAGGTTTTATTTGTAGGTTTGAGAAAGGCTCACAAATTCGTATTATTGCAGTTCTTACACAACACTAATAAGAACCTGTTATGCCCCGCCTCATGCTCAGTGACGAGTACTGGTTGAAACTCCAGCCAATTCTCAAGCAAGCTTGTATAAATAACCAGCCTAATCTCAAGATCTCCGTGTAAGGTATGCTTTATCGCATCCGTACTGGAATTATATGGCGAGACCTTTGTAACCTTCCCTTTCTTAGGGACAGTCTGAACCAGAGTTTCTGACATTCGGTATTTCTCTGAATATTCCCATAGGATCATATCATCCAGTGAGTCATGAGGCCTCTCTTTGTTGTATTGGTGAATCCAGTCATGAGTTAATTGGCGTAGATGGTTAAGTGTCTTAAAAATATATCGATTAAGAACTAAGAACCTTTTTGCGATAAGTCCGGTTGAAACGCTCCATGTATGCATTTTTTGTAAGTTTTTCCGGCTTAATGAATGCCAGATGTATGTCGTGTTTCTCAGTTCAGTCCGCTAAAATCGTAGAGATAAAATTAGGGTCTGAAGGATGGTTCGAGGCATATAAAAAATTTTATATTATCGGAAAGTTGGCATAAAAGGCCGATTGTCAATGCTCTCTGAAGAAATCTCTTAGGTAGATGGACGTTGCTTAACCTGAATCAGCCTCAATATTGTCCATTGATATCAGTATTAGAGTGATTTATCAATTTGATAAAAAGTCATTAGTATCTGATAAAAAGATCGCTGTCTGAATCCGTTCGAAGAATCATCTTGTGAGTGATTTAAGGTTTTTTCTGCTCTACGTTTGCTAAAGCGAGTATAAATTCTCCTGAATCCATTTTTTTGTTGAAACCAAGTGGGTTTTTTTCGTTTTTCTGAATCTGGCGTGGATTATGCATGAATGATGCTTAAAGACAGTTAGTTTTAGGGTGCCCGGTGGTGTGGAATCTTTAACTGACTAAAAAAGCGAGAGCTCTGAAAAAAGGCCAGCGCTGATCTTCTGCAATGAAGTAAAGGAAAACCCATGATGCTGCTGATAAAGAATGCCACGACGGTTCAATTTGGGTCTGCTTCTTCTTTTGCCCCTGTAGCGAAAGGTGTCGATATTCTCATTGATGGTCAGAAGATCATTGAGTTGGGCGATCAAGTTGATTCGAGCAGAGTCTCACGAATAATTGACGCTAACGGTCGGCTGGTCATGCCCGGAATGGTCTGTAGTCACAATCATTTTTACTCCGGGCTTTCCCGGGGAGTGATGGCAAAGATCAAACCTTGTCCGGATTTTGTCAGTACACTCAAGAATCTTTGGTGGCGGCTTGACCGGGCTATTGATGAGGAAATTCTCTACTATAGTGGTCTGGTTTGTTCTCTTGAGGCCATTAAGGCGGGTTGTACGTCTGTTATTGACCACCATGCTTCTCCCTCTTATATCAAAGGCTCCCTTAATACTCTTCGCAAAGCTTTTTTGAAAGCCGGCCTCCGGGGGATGACTTGTTTTGAAACTACAAACCGTAACGACGGTATTCGGGAAATAGAAGCCGGTGTTGAAGAAAATATTGCATTTGCCCGGTTGATTGATCGCGAAAAATCTCAGGGAAATAAACCGTATCTGGTAGAAGCGCATATCGGTGCCCATGCTCCGTTCACTGTATCTAATGACGGTCTGGGTCTGTTGTCTGAAGCGGTTAAGATTACTGGCCGTGGGCTACACATCCATGTGGCGGAAGATAAGTACGATGCTTCCTGGAGTCGTCACCAGTACAGCCAGGAATTGATTCATCGTCTGGACAGTTTTGACCTGATTAATGAAAAAACCCTGCTGGGCCACGGTATCTATCTCACCGATGACGACATTAAGTTGTTTAATGAGAAAGATGCCTTCCTGGTTCATAACTCACGTTCCAACATGAATAATAATGTGGGCTACAACAAAAAACTGGCGTCGTTTAAAAATGTGGCACTGGGTACCGATGGCATCGGCAGTGATATGTTTGAGGAAATTAAGTTCGCCTTCTTCAAGCACCGTGATGCTGATGGATCTCTCTGGCCTGATAGTTTTGTAAAATTTCTCAGTAACGGTAATCGCATTCTGGAGAGAAACTTTGGCGGTAAGTTCGGTCGGCTGGAGCCTGGTTATCAGGCAGACCTGATTGTCTATGACTATCGTAGCCCAACACCACTTCAGGCAGAAAACTTTCCGGGACACATGGCTTTTGGCATGAACAGCAGTGGGGTTAAGACTGTCATTGTTAATGGTGAAGTGGTGCTGGAAGATGGGCGATTCCCCTTTGATATTGACGGAATATACGACGAAGCACGTAAGGCTTCAGTCCGGTTATGGAAACGGATGGATGAGCTTAGCTGAGCCTTATTCATCATAAGCTGGGGTGATGCTACTACGGGTGCGCTGTTGTACCTCAGCTGTGCTGATGGCAGGAATGATGAAATAGGTAAGTGTCAGTGTCTGGATGCTGGCCATTTTGTTTGTATTGAAGTTTGTCTTTTTTGGCATTTGATTTGAATCTGTTCGGCCGGATATCGCCGGGCTGTCTTTTTTTCATGGGGTTAGATGACAGGCAGAGTACATTATGATCAGGGAATTATTGAGACCAAAGACGATTCATGAGGCGCTGGCATTAAAAGAACAGCACGGTAATCAGGCAGTTTATATGGCTAATGGTACCCGGATTAACGCAGCGCCTTACCGAACGGAATGTAAGGTTGCCATCAGTCTTTTCGGATTAGAACTGCAGGGAATCAGTAAAAAACCACAGGGTTGGAAAATAGGTGCCATGACCACGCTTCAACAGGTTGTGGATTACAAGGAACTGCCTGAAGGATTAAGAGAATCAGCCGCCCTGGTTTTCAGTAGGAACCAGCGGAATCAGGCCACCTTAGGCGGGGAAATCGCTGCTAATCATAAGGCATGCCAGATTATACCTACCCTTTTGGCTATGGGAGCCCAGGTAGAGCTGGCTGAAGGAAGCTTGATGACAGTGGAAGCCTGGCAGCAGGCACCGCAAGGGCTGATTACCCGAGTGATCATTCCAGAGAGTCTGGCTTTTTGCCATACCATTAAAGTTACGAAAAGCAGCGCTGGTTTGCCCATTGTCAATGCCTCATTGGCCGTTACCATTAAAAATGGCAAACGACAGGTTGGCATTGCTTTGGCCGGAGTTTCTGAAAAACCCATTCGCTTGCATGATGTTGAGGCTCAGTTGAGCTTACAACTAAAGGGTGATCAGGATTGTGAAAACATCAGCCGTGAGTCTGTTGAACAGGCGGTTGTTAATACTGTTTTTCCTATATCTGATGTGTTTGGTAGTGCTGAATATAAACGTCATATCAGCGGTGTCTTAGTCGGACAACTGGTGGAAGAATATAAAGGAGGGTGTCTTTGATCATGGATATTATTTTTCATCTTAATGGAAAGTTGACTCAGGTTCAGGCTGAGGCCGGAGAAAATGTTCAGTCACTGCTCAAACGTCTCGGTATGCGTTCAGTCCGTAACAGTGATGACGGTTATGGATTTACCGGGTCGGATTCTATTCTTCTTGATGGCTGTTCAGTTAATGCGTCCCTGTTGATTGCTGCCCAATTGGAGGGCCGGAAAGTAGTGACACCGGAGTCACTGAATGAATATGGAAAACTCAGCCCTGTGCAGTCTGCCTTGATTGATGCGGGTGTTATTCAATCCGGTTATAACGATCCGGTATTGGCACTGCTGATTACCGATCTGCTGAAACGAAACCCTAACCCTTCCCGGGGTGATATTACCGATGTGTTGTCGTCCCTCTTTCTAAGAGAATGCGCCTATCAGCAAGTGTTTGATGCGGTGGATATTGCTCGTCATCGCATGGCAGATGCAACGTATATTGCCCGGAGTGTGCCGTCTTTTTCCGGTGACAACCGTCAGGTAGGCAGGCCCGGGGTGAAAGTGGATGCGGTTCGTTCTATCAAGGCAGAGCCCTGCTTTGTAGAGGATTTTGTTGTACCAGAGGCCTGCGTCCTTAAGATGCTTCGTAGCCCCCACGCCCATGCCTACATTACTTCCATTGATACCGCTGAAGCGGAATCTATGCCCGGTGTTGTGGCCGTATTCGACTATCGCAGTTGCCCGGATGTTTATTATACGCCAGGAGGGCAGACTGCTCCGGAACCTTCCCCCCTTGATCGTCGGATGTTCGGTCAGAAGATGCGTCATTACGGAGATCGTGTTGCTGCAGTAGTGGCTGAGACCGAAGTTCAGGCTACGGCGGCTTTGAAGACAATCAGGGTTGAATACGAAGTACTGAAGCCAGTGCTGTCTATTGCTGAGGCTATGGCTGACGATGCCCCGATTGTTCACAACGGTGTAATTTCTTATGGGGCGGGTGCACCAGATAATCTGGATGAGCAGAATAAAAATGCCGATCCCCGAGATGGCCGGATTCACTTTAACTTCCCGTTTGGTGGTGATCCCAGAAAAAACATCGCTGCCCGGGGGCACGGAGAGATAGGCGACATTGATAAGGGATTTTCAGAAGCGGATGTGATTCTTGAGCGGAGTTACCAGTCCCGCCAGGCACAGCAGTTGCCGCCGGAACAGCACCTCTGTTATACCTACATGGAAGGTGATCGCGTTGTGGTACGTGCTTCTACTCAGGTTCCCTGGCATCTCCGTCGCAAGATTGCCATAGTGTTAGGCATCAAACAGCACAAAGTGCATGTGATCAAGGAACGACTGGGCGGTGGCTTTGGTTCCAAGCAAGATGTTTTGGTTGAAGAAGTCTGTGCATTTGCCACCTATACGACAGGACATCCGGTATTTTTCCGACACACCCGGGAAGAAGAATTTATTGCTACTTCCTCTCGCCATGTGTCTGAAGTGGATATCAAAATGGGGGCGAAGAAAGACGGTACCATTACGGCCATTGATGTGAACTATCGGTTTAATACCGGTCCTTACGGCAACCATGCACTCACTGTACCCTGTAATGCACCGGCCATATCTCTGCCTCTGTACCCCTGCCCTAATGTGCGGTTTCAGGTGGATACTTATTACTCAAATATTGTTCCCACTGGAGCTTATCAGGGATACGGCGGTCCGCAGGGAAACTTTTCTGTACAGATGATCGTCGCTGAAATGGCGGATGCTCTCGGTATCGATCATCTGGACATGATCGAGAAAAATCGGGTTCATGAAGGCCAGCGGCTTGATCTGCTGGCTAAGGTGGGTGAAGGTAAATTGCCCAGTTCAGTACCTGTGGTTCGTAGCTGTGCCTTGGGCCGAATCCTTGAAGAAGGCGCTGCAGAATTTGGCTGGGGAACCCCTAAGGAAGAGCCTGTAAGTCCTGCTGTCAAAATTGGCCGTGGTGTGGCTACTATGCAACAAAAGTCAGGTATTCCGGATATTGACCAGGCTAATGCCTGGATCAAGCTGGCATCCGATGGCACAGTGATTGTTCACTCCGGAGGTTCCGATATCGGTACCGGATTGGACACGGTGGTTGCCAAGCTGACAGCTGAAGTGCTTTGTACAGAATTGGAGGATGTCCATGTAGTGTCCGGCGATACCGATCACTGCCTGTTTGATAAGGGCGCTTATGCATCCAGTGGTGTCTGTTTTTCCGGCAATGCTGCCAAATTGGCCGCAGAAGATCTTCGCCGCAAGATTTTGAAAACCGCCGCTCATCTTCTGGAAGAACCGGAAGAGGAACTGACACTTGAGTATCCCTGCAAGGTCAGGGTTGGCTCCTGTAGTAAGAAAACCATCAGTTTTGGGGAGATTGCCCATTACGCTGAAAGCGGCACTGGCTGTGGTCAGCTGATGGGTCAGGGCAGCTTTATTACCAGTGAGTTTGCTTTTCCTTATGGAGCGAATTTTGCTGAAGTGGCCGTGGATACCCGAACCGGTAAAGTGACCTTGCGTAAATTCCACGCCCTGCTGGATTGCGGAACGCCCATCAATCCGGATTTGGCGCTGGGGCAGGTTTATGGTGCCAGTATGCGCGCTATTGGTCATACCCTTCAGGAAGCCATCGAGTATGACGATCAGGGACGGGTAGTTAACGCTAACTTTTCAGACTACGGTGCGCCGATGGTGGGGGACCTTCCGGAAGACTTCAAGGCATTCCTGGTACCCAGTAATGATCCGGTTGGGCCTTTCGGCGCTAAGTCTGTCTCTGAAATCAGCGTTAATGCCGCGGCTCCGTCCATTGCCTCTGCTATTCACGATGCCACTGGTGTTTGGGTAAGGGATTGGCATATTACCCCAGAGAAAATGCTTCGGGCACTGGAGGCGCATCCGTAAACCCTGTACAGACACTTTCCTCCTTTTCCGTATGGGAGAGGAGGGCACGCCATTCTGATCGATTATCCGCTACATAATAATAAGCCTGTTCCATGGGCAAGGATTCGTCATGAAATCATTTTATGCTGTTGAAGATCGGCCATCTTTCGGTATGGCACTGGTGTTAGCGCTTCAGCATATGCTGGCTGCCTTCGGTGCCATCATTGCCGTGCCTCTTGTGGTAGGCGGAGTACTGGGCTTGGAAGAAGGCACAATGGTCAGTGTCGTCAGCGCAGCATTGTTGGTTTCCGGCGTGATTACTGTCGTCCAGTGTCTTGGGGTGGGTCCCGCAGGGATTCGAATGCCTTGTGTCATGGGTACGAGCTTTACTTTTGTCGCCGTCTCTATTGCTATCGGTCAACAGTATGGATTATCGGGCATTCTGGGGTCTGCTCTGGGAGGTTCACTGGTCATGATTATTGGCAGTCAGTTTATGGGGCATGTGCGCAAGCTGTTTCCACCAGTGGTTTCCGGTACGGTCATTTTAATGATCGGTGTTTCCCTGGTTCCGGTAGGGACGGACTGGTTTGCCGGAGGGGTTCCGGGCAGTGAGCACTATGGCCAATATGTGCACCTGATCGTGGGATTATTAGTGGCGATTGTGGTGATTTTCCTGAACCGGAAAGGTTCAGGGCTGTTTAAAAGCGGTTCTATTGTGATGGGTATGGCGGTGGGTTATGTGCTCAGTACCGCTTTAGGACAGGTAGACTTTACCCCGATTGCCACCGCAGCCGTATTACGTGTTCCGGCATTTCTTCCTGTTGATTTGACTTTCCCTGTCACAGGTGTGATCAGCATGGGAATTGCCTATCTTGTCACCATTATGGAATCCACAGGTGATTTTCTGGCCCTGAGTGAAGTCAGCCACTGTGAACTGACTGGCAAGCGACTTTCCCGGGGTATTCTTTGTGATGGACTGGGCAGTGCCCTTGCTGCTCTGTTTGGGACTACTCCTTTCTCTTCTTTCAGCCAGAACATCGGCATCATTGCGATCACTGGCGTCGCCAGTCGTTTTGTGGTGGCGTTGACAGGTGTTTTGTTGATATTAGCCGGTCTGTTTCCGAAACTGGCTGCCCTGATTGTTACCGTTCCCCAGCCAGTACTTGGGGGAGCCAGTATTATTATGTTCGGTATGATCATTGCCGCCGGGGTGAAAATGTTGTCCCGGGTGGATTTGAATGAGCGCAACAGCGTGATTGTTGCTGTCAGTATTACCGCTGGTCTTGCTGTTACTACCCGACCCGACATCCTCAGCTATCTGCCGTCTTTCTTTCAGGTGAGCCTTTCATCCGGTGTGACCACTGGAGCTCTTACTGCTGTTCTGCTAAATCAGCTGTTTAAAAAAGAACCATTAGGTTTAACGGAAACAGAAACTACATCCTGATTGTCGTTTGATTGCGATCATTTTTTTACAGACAGAAATTACTCAGTATAGAAAAGGTAGGGGGAGCTACTATGAAGTCATTCTACGCTGTTGAAGATAAGCCGCCACTGGGCATATCAATCGTTTTGGCCGCACAGCATTTACTGGCTGCTTTTGGTGGAATTGTTGCCGTGCCACTGATCATGGGTAATTGTGCAGGGCTGGAGGGCAGCATGATTGTTCAACTGATCAGTGTCACGCTGTTGTGCTCCGGATTCATCACCATTATCCAGTGTACAGGCGTTGGGCCAGTGGGTATTCGGCTGCCTTGTGTCATGGGAACCAGTTTTGTATTCGTCGCAGTCTCTATTTCTATTGTCCGTGAATACGGAATGTCCGGTGTACTGGGTTCAGCACTGGTGGGTTCCCTCGTCACAATATTAGGCAGTTTTTGTATGAAACAGATGCGCAGTCTCCTTCCTCCCCTTGTATCGGGTATTGTGATTCTGATGATTGGTATCTCATTAGTTCCTGTAGGAGCGGACTGGTTTGCAGGAGGAAAACCCGGCAGTGAAAACTATGGGGATATTTCCTATCTGATCACAGGACTGTTGGTGGCGATTGTCGTTGTCGTGATCAATCGCAAGGGAACGGGTTTGGTGAAAGCGGGATCTATTGTCATTGGTATTATCCTTGGATATCTCGGTGCCTGGGCTGCAGGTATGGTGGATTTTACCCAGGTGTCTGAGGCAAGCTGGGTGGCACTGCCAGCTTTTATGCCCTTTAAACTGACGTTTCCTGTAACCGGTATTATAGGGATGAGCATCGCCTATCTGGTGGCGCTGATGGAATCCACGGGTAATTTTTTAGCGCTGAGTGACGTGGGGAAATCTCCAATGACCAGCGCACGTCTGAGTCGCGGCCTGTTATGTGATGGGTTGGGCAGTGCCTCGTTCTCATTGTTTGGCGTGTTGCCTGTGGCATCATTCAGCCAGAATGTCGGTATTGTCGCCATAACAGGCGTCGCTAGTCGTTTTGTTGTGGCGATCACGGGAATGTTGCTGATCGTTATCGGGTTATTTCCAAAAGTATCGGCGCTGATTGTGACTATTCCTTCCCCTGTATTGGGTGGAGCCGGTGTTTTGATGTTTGGCATGATCACGTCTGCGGGTATTCGGATATTGGCAAAACATGGCCTTGATGAGCGCAGCTCAGTGATTGCCGCAGTCAGTATTACGGCAGGTGTGACTGTTACGGTACGACCTGAGATACTGAGCACCTTGCCCGAATTTCTTAAGATAACGATGGAGTCAGGGATTACTACGGGTGGGCTAACGGCAGTGGTTATGAACCAGATTTTCAGAGAGCGACAACCAGTAGAAAAAGTTCAGGAAATCTCTCAACAAGGGTAGCTGTCGGATATAAGATCCGACGACAATCAAATAATAAAGTATAAGACAGGAGCAGGCCATGCCAGGGTTTGCCAATACAGTGAAGGCAGTGCGAGGGGCATTGCTGGATATAAAAAAGGTCGTTAACAATCCGGAAGACCTTGAGGACAACCTGCGTTATTTCAGTGATGGTTTATTGATTATTGATCAGGGAAAGGTTGTTTGGCTTGGTTCCTGGGAGCAAGGGCGCCATAGGTTACCGGCCGGGCTGCGTATCTGTGATTATAGGGGAAAGCTGGTGGTGCCGGGTCTTGTGGATACCCATATTCATTATCCACAGATGGAGATCATCGGGGCGTATGGGGAACAACTACTGGAATGGCTGAATACGTATACCTTTCCTACAGAAATGAAGTACGGTGATAAAAGTTATGCGGAGGAAATGGCAGGGCTTTTTGTCCGGGAACTGCTGAAAAATGGAACGACTACGGCCATGGTGTTTTGTAGTGTACACCCAGAGTCAGTGGATGCTTTGTTTGAAGCCTGTGACCGAAAACATATGCGCGTTATTGCCGGTAAAGTGATGATGGACAGGAACGCACCGGATGAATTGCTTGACACTCCTGAAAGCAGTTATCGGGATTCCCGCAGGTTGTTGCAGAAGTGGCATAAGCATAACAGACTGCTCTATGCCGTTACGCCAAGGTTTGCGCCTACCTCGTCTCCTGAACAGCTGGAAAAGGCTATGATGCTCCGGGAAGAGTTTCCGGATGTTTATGTCCAGACACACCTTTCAGAAAATCCCCGTGAAATAGAATGGGTCAGATCCCTGTATCCGAATCGGGATGGATATCTGGATGTATATAACCATTATCGTTTAACAGGGGAGCGATCCGTATTCGCGCACTGTGTGCATTTGACGGACAAAGAATGGCAGGTGATGAAGGATACCGGCTCTTCTGTGGCATTTTGCCCGACATCCAATATGTACTTAGGCAGTGGGTTATTTAAGTATCGCAGAGCTGTGGATGATGGGGTGAGGGTCGGCATGGCAACTGATGTGGGAGCAGGCACTTCCTTCAATCTCTTTGAAACGCTGAATGAAGCTTATAAGGTTGTTCAGTTGCAGAAGGCCAGGCTGGCAGCTATTGAGTGCTTTTATCGGGCAACCTTGGGAGGAGCCCATGCGTTGTATCTGGATCACTGTATTGGTAATTTAGATCCCGGTAAGGAAGCGGATTTTGTTGTGTTGGATCCGGTAGCGACTGAAATTCAACAATTGAGATGGAATAATTCAAAAACGCTGGATGAAAAGCTGTTCGTCTTGATGACACTGGGAGACGATCGGAATATTTACCGAACATACGTTGATGGACGTTTGGTTTATTCGCGTACCCGATGATGTCTGGCAGTTTTTATTTGGGTAACTCTTATAAAAGTAATTGGTAGAGAAGTAGACGGTATGGCAGGATTTTCAGGTATCTGCCGGGGAGATACCTGAATAAATGGACAGGCAATATTGGCTGGCTGTCATCCTTGCATTATTCGTGATTCCATATAACTGGGCTGAAAATTAATGTGCCCAGTAACGAAAAGACTCATGCAGGGGTTTCCTTGAAATGAATTGACCGTGCCCGGGTAAGCCAACAAACTGCCCGTTTCTCACTATAATCTGTCCTCTGGACAGGGTCATGACCGGATAACCCTGAAGTTTTACACCTTCATAGGGGCAATAATCGGCATGGCCATGCATCAGGCCTTGGGTAAGGGTAAGTTCCTGACTGGGGTCGATGATGACCAGATCAGCGTCAGCACCTTCTGCAATGAGACCTTTTCTGGGATAAAGCCCAAACAGCTGTGCAGGGCGTGTGCTGACCAGCTCGACAAAGTGATTAATGGATAACCGGTCTTTCATGACTCCTTCGGAAAAGATAAGAGGAATTCGGTTTTCAACGCCGGGCATACCGTTCGGGCAGTACTGGAAGCCATCCCGTCCGGCCTGTTTCTGAGCCATGGTAAAGGCACAGTGGTCGGTAGCAATGGTACTGATGGTACGATCATTTATCCCCTCCCAAAGTTGATTCTGGTGATAGTGATCCCGTAAGGGCGGACTCATGATGTACTTCAGGCCTTCATCCCATGGGTGTTTTTCAGAACCGATACGATTGTAGCTGTTGATATCAAGTAACAGATATTGTGGGCAGGTTTCGGCATAGACTGCCTGTCCCCGCTGGTGCGCTTGGCGGATATATTCAAGTCCGATACTATTGGACAAATGCACAATATATATAGGGGCATCTCCGGCCAGAGTAGCCAGATTAATCATTCTGCCAATGGCTTCCGCCTCACACTCAGGCGGTCGGCTGAGAGCATGATAAATAGGAGCTTTCTGATTATTGGCCAGTAATTTTTTTTTCAGGAATTGAATGGCTCCGTCGTTTTCCGGGTGGACGCAGGTCAGGGCGTTGAGCTGGTTTAACCGCTCAAGCGCTGCCAAGATCTGACTGTCATCCAGCTTATAGTTGTAGGTGAGATAGAGTTTGAAACTGCTGATGCCTTCATCAACGACCATGGACTCCATTTCATCAAGAATGCTGTCATCAATATGTTGGATGGTGCCATGAAAACTGTAATCAATAACGGCTTTATCACGGGCATAGTCGTGGTACCGTTCCAGCTGATGGTGAAGTGAACAGCCAGCCGGGCCAAACCCCATATGGTCGACAACCGTCGTTGTGCCTCCGCAGGCGGCGGATACCGTACCGCTGTAAAAGTCATCACAGCTTCGGGCAATGCCCACGTCAATATTCAGGTGAGTATGAACGTCAACGCCTCCGGGAATCACATACTGACCGGCAGCATCGATGATTTCGGTGTTTTTTTTGTCTGACATCTCTATGACAGGCGCAATACGTTCGATTTTTCCATGACGGGTCAGAAGATCTGCTCGTTCACTGGTATCGGCATTGACCAGAGTTGCATTTTTTATCAGGACGTTCATGATCCCATCCCTTTATCTTAGGAGCGGTTATCAGCTGCTGGAAAATGTCAGCCTACCTGTTTTTAAAAAGTCAGTAACGGGTCGGTTTTTTCCTGAGCGTTTTGAAAAGCCAGCGTCGAGTGTCGCTTTTATGGTGAGTTCCCGAGAAGGGAACCCACCTGTCTGGAAAACCGAAATTTATTTTTCCAGATTATGGAGATACATACCTGGAATAGCAGCGTACATGGCAGCACACTTCACCAGCTGGTCTTTCCATGTTTTCTCGTTAGGCGCATGAGCTTCCGGTTCTTTACCAGGACCAAAGCCAATCACAGGAATGTTGTAACGTCCCATGATGGATACGCCGTTGGTGGAAAAAGTCCATTTATCGACCAATGGCTTGCTGTCAAACAGCAGCTCGAAGCAATCTTCGGTGGTTTTAGTCACCTTATGATCTTCAGGAATGACCCATGCCGGAAAATAGCATTCGGTTTCATAGACCAGTCCGGTGTAAGCTGGACGACTGTAGTTGTACATGCTGACTTTGGCATCAGCGGCTTTGACAGCAGGTAAAGTCCGGATTTCTTCCAGCGCGACTTCCCAGGTTTCTCCCCAGGTCAGACGGCGGTCGATAGAAATGGCACAACTGTCGGCAACCGCGCAGCGACTTGGAGAGGTAAAGAAGACTTCAGAAACGGTCAGGGTTCCTTTGCCTAAAAACTCATCGTCGCCCAGATTATGGGAGAGCTTGTTGATGTCGTTAAGAATCGGGCCCATCTTGAAGATGGCGTTGTCTCCGCGTTCCGGAGCTGAACCGTGGCAACTGACACCACTGACGTCTACCCGGATTTCCATACGACCCCTCTGGCCCCGGTAGATATTGCAGTCGGTAGGTTCTGTACTGACTACAAACTCAGGCTTCAGGCCAGTTTCATTGATGATGTACTGCCAGCACAGGCCATCGCAGTCTTCTTCCTGAACGGTGCCGGTAACGACCAGTGTGTAGTCGTCTTCCAGACCAAGGTCCTTGATGATCTTGCCGGCATAAACCATAGAAGCCATGCCGCCTTCCTGATCAGAGGCGCCTCGACCGCCGATGGTTTCTTGATCTTCATAACCTTTGTAAGGATCAAAGGTCCAGTTATCGAGATTGCCGACACCAACGGTATCAATGTGGGCATCCATAGCGATAATATGCTCGCCATGACCTATGTAGCCGAGCACATTGCCCTGAGGGTCGATGTCAACTTTGTCGAACCCGACTTTTTCCATCTCCTCCTTAATGCGCAGGATGACTTTTTCTTCATTACAGGATTCGCTGGGAATCGCGATCATGTCTCGCAGAAATCGGGTCATGTCCGGCTTATATTCTTCTGCTTTTTTCAGGATATCCGTAAAAGGCAGTTTCAATTCTTTAGTCATGGTTATATATCCTTGTTTTAATGGCTCTCTCAGGAGCTTTATTTTTGATGTTTAGTTGGTGATTGGATCTGGCCATTAAATGTTGTATTTGCCTTCCCAAACTATGTTCCGATAGTTGACGGGATCCGTGTCGCCTTCGGTATTAAACAGCAGGACTACTGAGTTTTGGTTAAGGCCAAGTTGTTGCATGATGTCCCGGGCATGGGGATGGTGGGCAATGGCATATAATGTGCCGACACCTATAGCACCGGACTCTCCGGAAATAATCCGTTCATCGCCGGGCAGAGGGCTGGCCTGGATACGCATTCCCAGAGAAGCCGCCCGATCCTCAACGGAAAGAAAATGGCGACAGCAGTTTCTGAGAATTTTCCAGCCCAGTGGGTTAGGCTCACCGCAGGCAAGCCCTGCCATGATGGTGTCCAGATCGCCGGTAATATTAACGGCTGACCCGTCACTGCTGCAGCCTGAACGGTAGATACAGTCCGCCTGATGCGGTTCTGCTGTGATGCCGGTAAAGCTATCAGCACCATAACGGTTGGCAAGATAACCCAGCACACCACCGGCCATGGCACCTACACCCACTTGCAGAATGACGTGGGAGGGTTGGTCAATCCCCAGTGCCTGAATTTGTTCAGCCGCTTCGTCAGCCATGGTCATGTATCCCTGCATGATCCATGTGGGAATATCGGTATACCCTTCCCAGGCAGTGTCCTGCACCATCAGCCAGCCATTGGCGTCTGCATTTTGGCAGGCAAGGCGAACCGCATCGTCGTAATTCAGGTCAGTAACAATACATTCAGCACCTAAACGTCGGATGTTTTCTACCCGTTCAGCAGCAGCACCTTTCGGCATATAGATAACCGAATTTTGGCCAAGCTGTTGGGCTGCCCAGGCAACCCCCCGACCGTGGTTGCCATCGGTTGCGGTGGCAAAAGTGATCGGTTCCTGTCCCTTCAGACTGTCAAAGGTAAATGCGTCAAGAGGTATTCCCAGTTTTCGGCTAACGCATTGGCCGATGGCATAAGATCCTCCCAGTACCTTGAAGGCGTTGAGACCAAAGCGATAGGATTCGTCCTTAACAAATATGTTACCGAGACCAAGCTGTTGAGCCAGATGATGCAAGGATTTCAGGGGAGTGGGTTTATAGCCGGGTATCCGGCGATGGAAATTTCGGGCGATCCGGGCGTTATCGGTATTGAACAGTGAGGAAGACTTGCCGCTAAAAAAGCAGTTGGTCTTTTGTTGAATAGATAGTGAAAAATCTGACATGGTTTTCACGTCCCTGACGTAAAAAATAAAATCCGGCAGAGCCCCTGCTGCGGATTACACAGCCAGGGACGTTTGATAGGTCAGGCATTAATACGACGTTTGCCTTTTTTAATCAGGTTCTCCAGAACAATGTCCGGATTGGCAAAACGGCGATTGAGGATCATAGAGGCGATAATGAATGGCTTCCAGCCAGCCTGTTTATAGGTGTCTACCAGATATTTGTTGAATACACTTTCAGTCACTTCGCCTTCTTTGCAGGAAACTCCTGTTATGTCGGCTGGCAGACAGTGCATGTAAAGTGCTTCACCATTGCGGGTCAGCTTCATCATCTCTTCGGTGCAGTGCCATTTCTTATACTGGGTATTTTGAGTCAGGCATTCTTGTTCCAGTTTATTCAGACCGGCCTGATCCCCCGCTTTCAGTAGCTCTGTGCGGCGGCCCATCGCGTAATAAGGTGCCCATGATTTGGGATAGACGATATCAGCATTTTCAAATGCTTCTTCCATGGTGTTGACCTGATTGAACTTGCCGCCACTTTCTACAGCCTGTCGGCCCGCCGTTTCAATAACGTCAGGAACCAGATCGTAGCCTTCAGGATGAGCGAGCGTAACGTCCATGCCAAAGCGGGTCATCAGGCCGATAGTACCCTGAGGAACAGACAGTGGCTTGCCATAGCAGGGAGAATAGGCCCAGGTCATGGCGATTTTTTTGCCCCTGAGGTTTTCCAGACTGCCGAAGCGCTCGATCAGCCAGGCCATGTCGGTCATACTTTGGGTGGGGTGGTCGAGATCGCACTGTAGGTTAACCATGGCTGGACGCTGTGCCAGTACGCCATTTTCTTTACCAAAGTCCATAGCTTTGCCTACTTCACGCATATACTGGTTACCATAACCCAGATACATATCGTCACGGATACCAATGGCCTCAGCGCAGAAAGAGATCATGTTAGCGGTTTCACGAACGGTTTCACCGTGAGCCATTTGAGATTTCCGTTCATCCAGTTCCTGAACCGTCAGTCCCAGCATGTTACATGCAGCAGCGAAGGAAAAACGGGTACGGGTGGAATTATCCCTGAATAGGGAAACCCCCAGACCGCTGTCAAACACCTTGGTGGAGATGTTTTCGTTACGCAGTGTTCTCAAGCCTTCAGCGACCTTGAGTATTTGCTTCAGTTCGTCGGTAGAATGCTCCCAAGTCAACAAAAGATCCTTGGTGTGAAGTTGAGTGTCGAGTGCGCTGATCTGCTGAATAATGTCGTTTAATGAGTTCATGAAATTTCCTTTTTTAAATATAAACGTCAGATCTTTTATATTGTTGTAATCTTTTACTTACTAATTTACTAACTTACTGGCGGGAACTGATATTGATCCTGAAATCGTCTTGAAGCTTTCGCTAGACAGACAGGCCAGAAAAATAGTTTCTGTGTTTTAATAGCCAATAAACGTGCCAACTTTTATTTTTAAGCTCTGGATAGGAAAAAAACAGGGTATCTTTTTTTGGTCAACGGGTTATAAAGCTCTGAAATACCTAGGAGTGCGGCAATATTGTTTTGTGGAAAAAAGCGATTATTTATAGGTGAGAGTGAGAGGTTTACGCAATAGACAGTTTTAGCAGAAAGTAAAAAATCGGCTATTTATCCTTTTTGATCTATCAGTTTGATAGAGCGATTCAATCAAAATGAATGAGTATTGAAATACAACGACTTGTCTGAGTGAAGACCAGCAGATCATCGCTTCATAGGCATGTGCTTCATATCAAACATCTTCAGAATCCTGCGCTTAATACCCGCATATATAAAAGTTGACCTATAGCAATAAGCTTAAAGCTCAAAACATATACGATATATAAAATATTATTTATAGGTTGCTTTCATGTTTCTGACGTTCGGTATTTCCCTGAATATTTCTATGGGGTTATATCATCCAGTGCATCATGAAGCTTCTCTTTGTTGTGTTGGAGAATCCAGTCATGAGTTAATTGCCTCTAATAATGCAATATGACTCGTTTGAGTTTTTTACGCCGTAATATCTAATATTACTCGGTTGAGATCTAATAGCTGTTAAGTTACCAAGATAGAATATGCCATATCAATTAACAGAAAATGACTTTAGGTATTTCATACCAGGTCACGATCAAATTCTTCAAGAAGATTTTGTGTCTTTGTACAACACTGTCTTTCCTGGTGGTGAAGGAAGCGGATTTGTTGGAAAATTCACCCCGGAGGATACTGAGCTTTTACTTGCCTTAGATGAAAGAGAGCCAAATAAGAATATTTTTATCGGAGGTATTCTAATAGAGAATCATTCTGCACAAGTAATTCATGATCTTGTAATCTCAGTAAAGGAAAAGCTCAGACCTGAATTATCACACAATGAATGGATGATAAAAGGTAGTGGTGAATGGTTGTTAGGTAATCAAAAGCAATCAGAGAATGACTACGAGCCGCTAACTAGATGGTTGTTATGGACAAAGGCTCTTAAATTTTTTAATCCTAGTTACTCATTTCATTCGTCAACACTAATTTCAAGAAAATACCAATTCCAGAGCAAAAATAAAAGACATAAAAATATTGAAAAGTATGAAGT
>NSIT01000057.1_pt1 | contig 17982 bp, 15 predicted proteins | sample 1450681 | NCBI WGS metagenome assembly NSIT01 (sample SAMN07455404, study PRJNA386592) | invertebrate metagenome | isolation source: Endozoicomonas-like sequences binned from scallop gill tissue | host: Pecten maximus | place: United Kingdom: Lyme Bay MPA | collected 2013-06-01
TATATATGTCGAATAGTTTTATTGTTGATGTTTTTTGTAAATATTTTCCTGAGCAAAATGTTCTTTAAATAATAATGTAATGGCATCCAATTCGCAGGATGGGCTGTAATACATATTCAGCATCCATTCTGAGGTAGGTATATCAGTAAATAACTGAACCAGTTCTCCGCAATGGAGTTTTTCCTGAACAACAAATCTTGGCAGATAAGCAATCCCTATACCCAGACATGCTGCTTTTAATAAAAGAAAACTGTCGCTTACTTCCAGTACATCCTGAAGGCGAACAGTAGTGATTTTTCCATCGATATTAAATTCCCATTCTTTTTTTACTGTCAGGGATCGGGCATAGAGGCATTTGTGCTGGCTAAGGTTTAATGGTGACTTCGGATAGTTGCAACGATTAAGGTAGCCCGGTGATGCAACGACAATAAAAGGCTCGTGCATAATAGGCTTGCGAACCTTGTCGATATTACGCTCCAGATGGTCGTCATAGCTGCTCAGGGCGCTGAACGTAATGTCATAACGATCACAGCTTTCCAGCCCGAAAGGGTTAACGTCCAGTTGAAAGTGTATTTTAGGGTATTTTTCAGAAAACGAGGCCATGATGGGCAGAAGATAATCGCAGGCATAGATAGGAGTGCAGCAAATTTTGATCAGGCCTGACGGTTCTTTTTTCAGGGCTAGCAAATCCTGGTTGATGTGGTAGACCGCATCGTTCAGCATCTTGGTTCGGTTAAATAAAAAAATACCGTCATGAGTTAGTGTGATATGCGGGCCTTTACGTTTCAGAAGAGGTAACTCCAGTTCTTTTTCCAGGTCATATAACCAGCGTGAACCGGTGGCAACAGATATGCCATAGGAATCGGCAGCGCTGGAAATAGAGCCTAACCGTGAGACTTCAACAAAAAAAAGGATTTTGTCGAGCATTCCCTGATACACGACAGGTTTTTTATGGAGATCTGATACTAACAGGTTGTTCTCCGATACGCAGGTCAGGTTATTGATCATATTATTCCGATACTTTTTATGGGTTGCTCGTTATCAGATACGGTTCAGTCGATATTGTGTTTGTATTTTTCATTTATGAAAAATGCACCTTTCATCCTTGGTATTCAAGACAGTAATGTCGTTACGGTATGTTAGCTGCACTCATCAAGCGGTTTATGGACAGATACTATGCAAAGAAAACCTGTTATTTCAGCCCAGCAGGCGGCCGACAAGGTAAAACCTGATAGCCGTGTCATGATAGGCGGCTTTATGGCAGTGGGAACCCCCGAAAAAATTATTAATGCTCTGGTGGATTTTAACACTAAAGCATTGACCATCATTGCGAACGATTCCGGTTTTATTGATAAGGGAATAGGGCTCCTTGTGGTCAACCATCAGGTTAAGAAAATGATTGCAACACATATAGGGCTGAATTCTGAAACCGGTAGACAGATGAATTTAGGTGAGCTGGAAGCAGTTCTGGTTCCACAGGGAACCCTGATAGAGCAGATCCGTTGTGCCGGTGCCGGATTAGGGGGAGTGCTGACTCAGACCGGGCTAGGTACATCGGTTGCCGAGGGCAAGAAGACGGTGGAGTGCCGGGGTGAAACTTATCTTTTGGAAGAACCTATTGAGGCAGACATTGCTTTATTGAAAGCTTCTGTTGTGGATAAGGCCGGTAACTGTATTTTCAATAAGACGACGAAAAACTTTAATCCTGTCATGGCAACAGCGGCTAAAACCGTTATTGTGGAAGCGGATCAATTGGTTGAAGTTGGAGAAATTGAAGCCGATCATTTTATGCTGCCCGGCACTTTTATTGATTATATCGTTCACTGATTGTTGATTTTATACAAATGATACGGTTATTCAGGTAGGGGGGAAAGAATGGATAAGGCAACAATTCGTGACCGAATTACCCGCAGGGTTGCAGAAGAGCTGGAGCCGGAAACTTTAGTTAATCTGGGGATTGGCATGCCCACGCTGGTGGCTAATCATGTGGATCCGGATAAAGGTATTTTGTTTCAGTCTGAAAATGGCATGATTGGCATCAGTACAGAGAAGCCCGGCATGGAATATGAGATTGATTATGATATCTCCAATGCCGGTGGACAGCCTGTTTGTGCGGTGCCTGAAGTGTCTTATTTCGATACAGCATTATCCTTCAGCATTATTCGGGGAGGTCATGTAGATGTTTCTGTTTTAGGTGCGCTTGAGGTGGACAGTGAGGGTAATCTGGCCAACTGGATTATTCCTGGCAAGATGATTCCCGGTATGGGAGGGGCAATGGATTTAGTGATGGGCGCTAAAAAAGTCATTATTGCCATGGAGCATTGCAATAAAAAAGGAGAACCGAAAATATTAAATCATTGTCGTTTACCACTGACAGCTGCAGGACAGGTCAATTTAATTGTGACGGAGTTAGCGGTTATTGAAGTTTCACGTGAAGGCCTGATTCTGAAAGAAATCAGCGGGGATTCCAGTATCAAGGATGTGATAGAACATACAGAAGCACCACTTATTATCGCAGAATCGTTGGCACGTTTTTAATCAGTTAACCGTTTAAAAGATGAGAAAGGTTAAGAAATATAAGGAAAAACTAATGAAAGATATCGCAATTATCAGTGCCGGAAGGACAGCCATTGGTGAATTTGGTGGTGGATTAGCTCCATTGTCTGCTGTAGAGCTGGGTACGGCCTGTGCAAAAGAAGTTATTCGTCGGGCCAATGTCACTGGGGATATTGTGGATGATGTGATTCTGGGTAATGTGTTGAACGCAGGGTGCGGGCAGAATGTGGCCCGTCAAATTCAGTTGGATGCGGGCATTCCCTGTGAAAAAACAGCCATGACCATTAACAAGGTTTGTGGGTCTGGATTACAGGCTATTGCTCTGGGTGCCCAGGCCATCATGACGGGAGATAAGGAAGTGGTGTTAGCGGGTGGTGTAGAAAGCATGAGTAATGCCGGTTATGTGATGCCTCGTGCCCGCTGGGGAATGCGTATGGGAAACAGTGAAATTGTGGATACCATGGTTTCTGATGGATTGATGGATGCTTTCAACGATATTCATATGGGAGTCACCGCAGAAAATCTGGCAGAAAAATATGAATTGACCCGACAAATGCAGGATCAATTTTCAGCAGACAGCCAGCAAAAAACAGAATCCGCGCAAAAAACCGGTCGGTTTGTTGAAGAGATTATTCCGATTACCGTTCATCATCGTAAGAAAACCATTGAGATTACCGAAGACGAGCATCCCCGTCACGGAACAACCATTGAAACCTTAGCCAGATTAAGGCCTGCTTTTAAAGAAGGCGGTACCGTTACGGCGGGTAATGCTTCCGGTATCAATGACGGAGCGGCCATGGTCTTACTGATGTCCTGTGAAAAAGCAGAAAGTATGGGATTAAGGCCTATGGCGGTGATTCGCTCCTGGGCTAGTGCAGGGGTTGATCCTGTAACCATGGGTTTTGGTCCCGTGCCAGCTACTCAAAAAGCGCTGGAAAAATCCGGTCTGAACATCAGTGACCTTGACCTGATTGAATGTAATGAAGCTTTTGCAGCGCAATCCCTGAGTGTAATTAAGGCACTGGATTTGCCGATGGATATTACTAATGTTAACGGTGGTGCGATCGCACTGGGTCATCCTATTGGTGCTTCTGGTGCCCGTATACTGGTTACTTTGTTGTATGAAATGGTACGGCGACAGTCACAGTATGGACTGGCAACGTTGTGTATTGGTGGAGGCATGGGCATGAGTATGGTGATTAAACATTAAGGAAGCCTTCTTATAAATATTTTTTTCTAAAAGCCTCTTTATTTAAGAGGCTTTTTATTGTCTGACAAAACACGGTATTAGCGTCTATCTTTTCTACGTATAGTTGTTTTGTTTCATTTTAAAATAAGGCAAAAAAATCATAATGCATTATCGTTTGTTTGCTTGGGTGATTATACTTTTGTGTGCTGTCTTTAGCCGTAATCTATGGTCTATGCATTGCTGGATGATTTCAATTGTTCCAAATCCTGCTGAAACCTGTGTTCCTAAATTTTCTCTTAATCAAGCTGTGTATACATCATTACCTAGTTTTATTGTAGGAGGTAGTAACTTAACATATCATCCTGATTCTCAAAAAAGAGATGAATGGAATTCAGAAAATGAAGCAAAATTACCGAAGGGGTATTTTTTAATGGGATTAAGAGTTTATCCTATTGAATCACCCTGTGAATTATTTATTCATGACAGCTTGATTGTTAATCTTAAAATAGCTCTTGAACCGATTAAACCCGTTGGAATTGCGGAAGGAATTGATACCAATAACCGTGAGCGAGAAGTAACAATACATGATCTTGTTAATGAAAATTCCCAGCTTATTGTTTATCCTTCTTTGTATGAATGCCTGAATTATAAACAATATGCCGTTCATAATTCGGGGATAAAATTTAGTTTGGTCTTTGTTCCGGAACCCGGTGCTGAAAACAGCATACAGCAAGAATTGATACCTAATCTTGTCCCTAACGATGACGATTGTAGTTATTCTTTTTGTTGGAATTTTGATCAGCATGGAGATAGAGATTTTTCCCTTCATATCCCTTCTTATATGAATTTAGATGAAACTCGTAGCCAGATTATCTATCCTAATGGTGAAAGCTATACGATTCGTTCGTTTCATAGCGAAGAGAATATATCTATGCTTCGAATCAGAAAGACATCGTATTCTGATTCGGAGAATTACCAAAAAACTATTGGGAGTCTTTCCAGCTCTGATTATGATTCAGCGTCAGATGCTGCATTAATGATTTATTATCATCGGCTGCCTGGGAAAGAGGTTAAATTCAGTACGCGATTTCTTATTATTGACAAAGGATCTCGGAAGAATCCTCTGAAATTTCCAAGAAACACAGAAACAAAAGAAATTCCTGAAGTAATAAAGCCAAAAGCATCACCTGATCTGGTGACAGCTAGAAAACTTCTAAGAGAAGCATGGTGTGATAAAAATAAAAGAATGGAAAAAAAATGCAGTACGCTTACTGCTTTAAATATATTGGAAAAATGGCTCTATTATCATAATGGTTTTGCCGTTAAAAAATTGCCTGTGCTAAGTCTTTATTCTGATTATAGAAACGATTTTTTTTACTTGTCATTAAAAGATTGTTCAAGCCTTCTTCAATCTTTAAAGAAGCCTTTTGGCTTGATTCAAACAGAGGTGTTTGATTTTTCCTGTGAATATCAGCATGCGTTGGTTGATCAGCTATCAGCTTTTTGTAATATGATCGTTTTTCCGGGTATATGGGAAGAAAACAGTAAGAAGGAAGCATGGATATTGATTAAGCCCATGTTGAATACGTTGTTTTCGTGGAGCCAAAAATGCTGTTCGAAGAGTAATTTAAATTTTGACTTTAATTTTATCCTGATTAGTACTTTATTTTTATCTATTGAATATCAGGATTATCCTTATTTTTTAAAAATGATGATTCGTTTTTTAGACAATATCAAAACCATGGATTTATCCTGCCATGGAAATATGATGCTTTTGTTGATGCATCCTTATTATCTTTTGGTGCAGCAGTTTGATCAGGAGAGAAACCCTTTTCGTGATATGGCTTCAAGAGCACATACCCTTTCAGGTTTTAAACAATTAGCTAATGATTTGAATGCTATGGGTTTTCCACCTTTGTTGAGTGAACAGCTATGTCGATGCGAGAAAGAGGTTTGTGATGAAAGCAATGCTCTTGCTCTGGAATTGGTGAGAGAAGAAGAGGAACAACAGGAACGAAGGCAGAGAATTCAGGAATTAAGAAAAATCAGGAAACCTAGAGCTGCTCAGTTTATGAAGCCACTAATAAAACAATCGAATATCAGGGATAGAGAGGCGGAAAGCAAACACGATGAATTGACTCTATGGGAAGGTGCTCAGGATCAAGGATATGAAGCTTTTGTAGCAGGTTGTTTTGATAAGGCTTTACAATATTTTCAGGAAGCGTTGAAAAAATCTGATACGAAACTGGAAAAAGCTAAGACGTATTCCGTTATGGCTGACTGTCATTTTTTTACTACAGGCAAGCATAAGAAAGTGATTGGTGAGTTAGGGAAAAAAACAAGAGACCTTTTAGAAAAAATTACAAGTTGTCAAAGAGTTCATGACTTGCCTAAAGATTGCAAAGAGAATATGACTAAACTGGCTCATATGGCTAATAGTCTTTGTGATAACCTTTCGAAGGATATTCTGTCTTCGGCTATTTATCATCAAAAAACTATTGATTGTCTAAAAGCTTGTATAAGAGATCAGGAGCAATGTATTGATGATGAAACTGAAATTTGTTCTCTTTTGAAAATTATTGTATTGGAGCGAGCACAGTGTGAATCCTTTTATGACATACTGAAAACCAGTATTGATAATTTGATCTGTGTTTTTCTGCATCGGGGAGAATTATTAAGAGGCGCTCAGCCGCGCAGAGTAAGGATATCTAAGGAAACTCGGGTACGAGAACAATTGGCAAGAAAATCGTTATCACTTAAAGATTTTATGACAGATACACAAAATACTTCCTTAATATTGGATGAGACGCCAAATGACATAAAAATACAAGCAGTAAAAGATGCGGAAAACGCATTTGAAGCTACCTGTAATCAGGCAGAAATGATTCTGGATCAGTATTTTTCGGGGCATGACCTGGCTGATGAATAGTTGTTGATATCGTTAATGCTTGCTGCGTTTATACTAAGTTTTTCTTTCCTTTGTTTATTTGTTTCTTTTCCTGCCGCAAAAGCCATATTTTTGCTGAAGTGCTGCCCGCATAGCCACCCGGCATATTGTTTGCTTTAATTACGCGGTGGCAGGGGATAAACAGGGATAAACGGTTGGCGCCACAAGCATTGGCAACAGCTCTGGCAGCTGCTGGATGATCCATACGGTGGGCAAGGGTAAAATAATTGGTTGTCTGTCCAAAAGAGATATGGGCAAGAGTTTTCCAGACTTTTTGCTGAAAATCGGTGCCTGTGATTAACAAGGGGATGGTGAATTGTTGTCGTAGGCCCTGAAAATATTCGGTCAGTTGTTGTTTGGCATCCACTAAAACAGAATGATTATGTTGTTGAACGGTTTGATCATCATAGTGGGAGGATAGCTGTATTTTTAGCTGGTTATCGATTGAGTCCCGATGAGTCCGCTTCCGCCAGTCGCAGAGACAAAGTTGTCTGTTGTATGCTCCTAGTATCAGAGAGCCAATGGGAGAGTGGAATAAACAGGTAGTGATGATCGACATATAATAGTGCTCCATGAGCTGTTATGGTTACTATTATTGCTTAAGAAGTCATTATCTGGTGAATACACATTAGCCTAAGGATGAGTTTATTTTAAGTGGTATGATAGGAGAGCTTGTTAGAAAATTTATGAAAGATTTTAATGATGATGCAGATTTTACGACGACACTAACCCCTGATGATATATCAGCAAAACGGAATGCCATGATCGCTTACATATTCATGGTGGTAGGACTCTTTACAGGATTTTTTTGGCTTATTGGCGCTGTATGGGCGATGATCCAGAAAGGCAATGCCCGGAACAGTATTTTTTATGATCACTATTGCAATATTACGTCTTTATTCTGGTGGGGATTACTGTTTTCGATTATTGGTGGCATTCTGACGATTGTTTTGGTGGGGTACCTGATATTGGCAATTGTCTGGTTATGGTCTCTGTGGCGTATTATCAAGGGAATGAAGCATTTGACAGAGAATCAACCTTAGATTGCCTGATCTCAGGAGATTTTTAGTGTCGTTATTGGATTACCTGTTTCTTAAAAGAATGATGTGTCTGCATTTTACAACCCGGCTTCTTTTCTTAATACCGGCGGTTCGTCGGAGCCCTCTTGCTTTAGATAATTTTCGTAGCTGATAACAAAAAAATAAAGTGTTTCACGGTCTTTAAAGTGGATATGGATTGTTAATCCATGAGTCGGGTCTATTTTCATTTCCAGTGCTTGAATATCGTTGAAGTAGATAGCCTGTTTAAAGTGCTTGTAGTCAATGTACCATGATGTCCGGTTACGTTTTTTTTTCTTCCTTGAGATGAAAAATTTCTCCGTCATTGTCTATAAGGGTAAAGTGTTGTGAAAGCTCGGCTTTGGTTGAGATAACTGTCAATGCAATCACTATCATTATACATCGTATCATTTTTTGTGGCCTGTTCAGTGAATAGATCTTTATAAGATAGATCGTTTTTATTCGTGACAGGGTGGCCGAAGTATGAGGTAATATTCTGAAAACAGATTGAAACTTTTTTATTGTCTTGACGCTTTAATAGATAAAGATAATTTAATTGATCGTCATCATAGTCAGTTGGCCTATTAACAATGATAAAATTTTTATAAGCCTTTGATGAACTCAGGTTGTGTAATATTTATAAAAAATATCGGTAAATATAATAAAAAATGGAATCATTGTGATGAGTACAATAAAAACGGTCTTATCTTTAACCGCTCTGGTCTGTTCTGTAGGAGTCAATGCATGCACTTCAGTAGGGTTTTCTGGTACCAGTGCGGAAGGAGGTGGTACCTTAATTGCTAAAAATCGTGATGCTCCTTTCACAGGTTATCAGCGTCTTTCTGTATTTCATCCCAAAGGAAAATACGCTTACGTGGCTTTAATGTATGGTAATGATGAACATACGAAAGTATATCCCTATATTTCAGCAGGAACGAATGAAGCCGGTTTAACGGTGGTTGTTAATGATGCCAGCAGTAATCTTCCGGATGATCCTAATGCTGTAGAAACCCGGATTATGCGCAAAATTCTGATGCAGTATGACAGTGTGGCTGCTGTACAAAAAGATGCGGCCAAACTGTTTGGCCAGAATGATCCGGCGCTTTATCTGTTAAGTGATGGAAAACAGGTAGCTAATTTTCAGGCGGGTTATGACAATCGTTATGCCGGGCGTGTAACAGCTCATGGTACGGTTTGGAATACCAATTATTATCATTTGAAATCTGTATTGGTTGATAACAAGATGATTCCTGACAGTACGAAAGCCCGGACGGCTGTGTTGAAAGAGTGGTTGAAAATAAAGCCGGAAAGCGTTTCTGTCGGTGATATAACCCGCTTATTAGCCAGTCACTATAATGGCCCTTTGAAAAGCATCAGTCGTCAGTATACCGTAGCAAAATATATGGTGCGGCATGAACCGGATCGTGCGCCAGTTTTAATGGTCAAGGAAACCATTCCTACTCAACCGTACAATGCCTACAGTATCACTTTAGATGAAAAATTTTTTCAATCCACTCATGAAGGTCCGCTGGATAATGATGGGCGATTTGGTTTGTTAGGTTCCCTTAACAGAACAAAGACTAATTCCTGATAAAAGAACCGGAATACTGTCAGAAGAAGCTGTTTGGCAGTTTTCCGGTTTGAAATAGCGCGGTATTTACAGCGCTTGGAATAAACGGCCTGCCATCAGAAATCCAATCCCAGTTATCAGAATAATGCCGACCAGATTCAGGGTAAAACCAGTCCGCATCATGTCGCCTAATGTCAGTTTCCCAGCCCCAAAGATAACTGCGTTCGGTGGTGTAGCAACAGGCATCATGAAGGCACAACTGGCTGCCAGTGCTGCCGGTACGGTTAATACGACGGGATCAATGCCCAGGGTGATGGCCAGTGCTCCCATCAAGGGTAAAAAACCTGCGGCCGTTGCCGTATTACTGGTCAGTTCCGTAAGAAAAATAATGACGGTGACTACCAGAGCAACAACCAAAATAACAGGTAATCCATTGATGCTGCTCATGGCTTCCGCTGTCCATGAGGTTAAGCCTGTACTCTTAACCAGAGAAGCCAGTGCCAGTCCGCCGCCAAACAACAATAAAATACCCCACGGTAATTCTTTGGTTTTTGTCCATGACATCAGGAATTCTTTATTACGGGCATGTACCGGAATAATAAACAGCAAAAAGCTGGCGATCAGAGCAATCGCTGTATCGGACAACCCCGGAATATAGCGGGATAGTAATGGCCTGAAGACCCAGCTACATACTGTGAGCAGGAAAATAACCGCGATGAATTTTTCACCGCCTGCTATAGGTCCCAGATCTTTTAGCTGCTTCCTGAGCAATTGTTCTGCCTGTGGGTTTGGACTGTTATCCAGTTTAAAGGCAAAACGGGTGATCCAGAACCAGCAGGCAAACAACATCAGGATGCTGATGGGCAAACCTATTATCATCCATTGGGCAAAGCCGATGTGTAAGTCATAAGTTTGTTCAAGAAAAGCAGCCAGTAATGCGTTGGGCGGGGTTCCGATCAAAGTGGCCAGTCCACCGATGCTGGCACTGTAAGCAATAGCCAGCAACAGGGCTTTGGTGAAGGAGGAGTTACCCCCATCTTTTCCTGTTGACATGGCGGCAACAGACATCCCGATGGGTAGCATCATCACGCTGGTGGCAGTATTGCTGACCCACATACTTAAAAATGCCGTAGCCAGCATAAACCCTGCAATCAGGCGATTGGCCTGGATCCCCGTCAATAACATAATATGCAGGGCAATACGTTTATGGAGGTTCCAGCGCTCCATAGCCAGGCCCAGCATAAATCCGCCAAAAAACAGGAAAATAGTGGGGTTGGCATACAGAGCAGTTACTTTATCGATGGGCATTAATCCCAGTGATGGAGCCAGCAGCATGGGAAGCAATGCTGTAACCGGTAGAGGCACGACTTCAAAGATCCACCATAATGCCATAAAGTTGGCCACACCAAACATATGCCATGCGTTAACACTCATGCCGGAGGGTGGTGAAGTGAAAAGCGTCAGGAGCAAGACCAGTGGACCGCTGAGAAGAGATGCTCCGTAAAAGATGCCAGGATGGATGCGCTGAAAAACGACGGATCTCGTGGCCATTATTTATTATCTCCCTTTTCTGGTCAGAATATTTGTAGGTAACATATTCTTAGTCAAAATAAAGTGTGATAGTTCCCTGATGAAAAACCATTGACGGGCATCATAAGTTGTATAGTTGACTAAAAAAATAAGGAATTATGCGCCTTGACCCTTGTTTATTGGTTTTAACTCGTATTTTTAATTGGAAAACAGTACAACTGTTGTTTTTTTTTGCGTTTTTTACCCATGCCTTAAAAAATATTGAGGTGTAATAAAGTCTGATGAAATATCCCCAAAAACTATCTGAAGCACGGCTGATTAAACGATACAAACGATTTATGGCAGACGTGGAGTTACCGGACGGGAGCCATATTACATTACATTGTCCTAATACCGGTTCTATGAAAAATTGTCTTTTTCCAGGTAAAAAAGTTTGGTATTCCGACTCAGGAAATCCTAAGAGAAAATATCCCTGCACATGGGAGCAGGCAGAAATTCCAGTGTTATTTGATGGAAAGGAGATTATGTCTCGTGCGGGATTAAATACTGGAAGGGCTAATCATCTGGTTGAAGAATTGCTGACTGCCCGCAAAATGCCAGAGCTCGGTAAGTACGATACCATCCGAAGAGAGGTGCGATACGGGCAGGAGAAAAGCCGTATTGATTTATTGCTTTCAGCAGAAGGACAACCGGACTGCTATGTGGAAGTGAAAAGTGTCACGTTGGCGGAGGGTGACGGCTTGGGTATTTTTCCTGATGCGGTAACCACACGGGGAAGTAAACATCTTCGTGAACTGATGGCTATGATTAGGCAGGGATATCGGGCAGTGCTCTTTTATTGTGTCCAGCATACGGGGATTGATCGTGTATCACCGGCAGATGCTATTGATCCGGTGTACGGAAAAACGTTACGTGAGGCAGTTGAAGCAGGTGTTGAAGTATTTGCATGGGGGACAGATATGACCGATACGTCGATTGCGTTGGTTCGGCCTTTGCCGGTTGTCTTGTAAGTTCATTGTTTTTTTTGCAAAACAGCATGGCTTTATCATGTCTGGTGTCGTGCTGTTTTTGCGATGTTATTTGAGTAATAGTTATTGCTTACGTCAGCAGGTCTCTGATGGTTTCATAAATGGCTTCTGTAGAGGAGCTTCTGGTGGGGGTCACAAAAATAGTATCATCACCGCCGACAGTGCCTAAAATTCCGTCAGCTTTACTCAGTGAGTCCATTAATCGGGCAACGATTTGAGCGGCTCCAGGAGTGGTCTTAATAACCACAACAAAAGGGTTGTAATCAATATCCAGCACCATGCTGGAAAGTGGAGATGTTGCTGAAGGAACACTCAGACCCTGAGACAGGCAGTATACGGTTTCTTTTTTTGCATTACGGGTTCGGATAGCGCCCAGTTGAGTCAGTATGCGAGATACTTTCGACTGGTTAATATTGCTGAATCCCCGTTCTTTTAATGCTTCAACCATTTCACTTTGGGAGCCAAACTGCTGCTCAAGGAGAAGCTGCTTGAATGTTTCTATCAAGTCAGGGTTGTGGATTCTCATTCTGTCTGAGTCCTTTCTCTCGTAATGAAGTAATGACGGAGGACAACTATTGTAACTGAACAACATAAAGTAAACAGTGTTTGATATACACCTACGGTCTGTGAAGTTACTGTTTCTTGGCAACGTCGGATCGTTTAGGTATAAAGAGCCCGAAATATCTTTTTATCGTCATTTCGGGCTATGGATTGAACAAATTATAGTATTGCGGCAATACTTAGTGAAACCATGCTGATAACTGCCAGCATCAGCAGCAGTGGCAGCATGAATCTGAACCAGCGGTCAAGAGGTACACGACCGATGGCCAGACCTGCAACGACAACACCGTAGGTTGGTGTCACCAGATTGACCATACCTGCTGCGGATTGATAGGCGGTAACGACCAGCTCACGACCTACACCGGCAAAGTCAGCCAGGGGAGCCATGATGGGCATAGAGAATACGGCCAGACCGGAAGTAGATGGGATCAGGATAGAAAGCCCTGCGTGAATCCAGTACATCACGTTCACAAACAGAACCGGAGGCATATCAGACAGTGCCGTTTCACCCATGTGCAGGATGGTGCCGGTGATCATGCCGTCATTCATGACGATACCGATGCCCCGGGCAATACCTAGAACCAATACAACACCCAGCAGATCCTTACATCCATCGACAAAGTTGGTGACAAACTGTTCTTCAGACAGCCGGCCTAAAAGAGCAACGATAATAGAGGAAATAAGGAACAGGACGGACATTTCAGTCATCCACCATCCCTGTGAGGATACGCCCCAGATCATAATGCCAAAGGTGGCAGCAAAAACCATCAGAATGATTTTATGGATACCTTTGAATTCATGTTTTTTCTGCGTATTTGCTTCGCCCAGAAAATGTTCTTCATTTTGTTTTTTCAGGTTAGCTACTAATGACGCAGCAGGATTTTTTTTCACCTTGCTGGCATAACGCATGACATACCAGATACTGACAATAATGCTGGCAGCAAGGATAACGCAACGCAGGATAATGCCGTCTGTGAAGGAAATGCCAGAAGCATCAGAAGCTATAACCGTAGCGAATGGATTGATGGTGGATCCCAGAGTCCCTACACCCGCCCCAAGCATGACAATGGCAACAGCAGTGACAGCGTCGTAGCCGGCAGCGATAATGATTGGCAACAATAGCATGTAAAAGGGAATGGTTTCTTCTGACATACCGTAAACGGTACCGCCAGCGGCAAACAGCAACATCAGCACAGGAATCAACAGGATTTCTCGGCCTTTCATTTTGATGACAGTACGTTCGATACCTGCATCAATAGCACCGGTGGCTGTGATGACCATCAGGAACCCACCAATAATCAGAATAAACAAGCCCAGTTCAATGGATTGTTGTATACCTACGACGGGAGCCGTAAAAATATCCAGAATACCCTGCCCATTAGAAGCGGTGGGTGCATAAGTGCCGGAAATGGCCACTTCACTTCCTATGGCTGGATTCATTTCTGTCTGGTACTTTCCAGCAGGAACGATCCAGGTAAGGATAGCCATCAGGGTAATAATTGAAAACAGTATCGTATAAGCTGATGGAAGCTTAAACTGTCGACGTTTGCTCATAGCAACTCCTGAGTATTATTAAAAGATTGCGATCAATCTCTTTTTCTGGTGATTAATTTTTCAGGACTATCTGGGCGAATATTTCATATTGCGGCATTCCTTTGCTGATATGACCGATAAGTTTCATATCATTATGCTGTTCACACAGTGGTCCTGTTTATCCCAGGGTGTGCTGTTTATCAGTATTAAAAAAACGACGCATGGTTAATTATTCAAAACGGAAAGACCGTAAGAAAATAAGGGAAATTGTGTCGCAAACTTTTAACCGGTTTAACAGCGGGTCAAGTTTCGTGGATACGGCAGTTTTATTTTTTGATCTGCATCAATATTTCTCAAATGAATAAATAATGAATTTTTATTCATTATTTTATAATGTTTAGTGTCTGATATGAAAAAAAATGCGAATAGCTCTGTTTTTTATCTGGTTTTTAGCATAAACAACGTTTTTTTAGGCAGTTAAATTGATCTAAGTCAATATATTCAAATGAATCAGTAGTAAGCTCACCACCAACGTTATAACCGAAATGATTTGATTTAATTCAAGTCATGTTTTTCTCTCAAAGAATTTTATTCGTATTGTTATAGCGGTTTTTTCTAGAGTTTTTTGATAGCAATGTCTTATCTGTTGTGTTGAATCTCTGTTGTATTGCGTCATGCCTTGCATGATGAAAAAAATTTTCATTGTTTTAAATGATAAATAGTTTTCAGGTTGTTGAGATTTCAGGATTACAAGATTAGCTAGTCAAAAAGCTTTTATTGGTTGTAGATGTTGCGCTGTTAAAAGTTTTTTAAGTCGATCAGCTTAGTGTACTTAATGATGATGTTATTGCTTTAGTGATTACGTTTTTAAGTGTATGAGCTGAATTAATCGTGGGTTAGTTCTATAGTCGAGCAAAAACTATGAGCAAATTTTATGTAGGGTCTGAAGTAGGCCAGTTACGTAAGGTACTGGTTCATCGTCCAGAGTTGAGTCTGGCACGTTTGACCCCTTCCAACTGTGAGTCATTGTTGTTTGATGATGTTCTGCGTATTGAGCAGGCTGGAAAGGAACACGACCAGTTCCAGAAAGTGCTGGCAGACAACGGTGTGGAAGTATTTGTTCTGACTAAATTGCTGGCTGAAACTCTGGAAATTCCAGAAGCTAAAGCTTGGATTCTGGATCGTCAGGTCAGTGAATACCGCTACGGCCCTGCATTGGCTAAAGAAGTCCGTGCTTACATGGAAGCCATGAGTTCTATTGAACTGTCTCGTCATCTCACCGGTGGTCTGACCGTATCTGAACTGGATTCTTCCATCAAAAGCATGACACTGAGCATGATGAAACCAACCGATTTCATTATCGATCCAATTCCCAACCACTTGTTCACCCGTGACACTTCCTGCTGGGTATACGGTGGTGTTTCTGTAAACCCGATGACAAAACCCGCTCGCAAACGTGAAACCGTTCACATGCGTGCTATCTATAAATTCCATCCAATGTTTGCTAATGCTGATTTCATGACTTACTTCGGTGATGATGACTGCAATTTCGAACATGCTCATATTGAAGGTGGTGATGTTGAAGTTATCGGACGTGGAGCTGTATTAATTGGTATGTCTGAACGTACCACTCCACAAGGTGTTGAACATCTGGCTCGTGCACTGTTCAAAACAGGGCAGGCTAAAAAAGTTATCGCTATTCAGTTGCCAAAAGATCGCAGCTGCATGCACTTGGATACTGTATTCAGTCATATGGACGTTGACTGCTTCACTTATTATCCAACCATTATGCGTGATGATGTTAACTGCTGGGAACTGACACCAGACGACAATGAAACAATTCGTTTTACTGCTGTGAAAGACGGTTTCGTTAAAGCTGTTGCCCGCGCACTGGATGTCCCTGAATTGCGTTTGGTTCCTACCGGCGGTGATGTATTCGAAGCTGAACGTGAACAGTGGAATGATGCTAATAACGTATTAGCGATCCGTCCCGGGACTGTTATTACTTATGAACGCAACGTCAATACTGCTCGTAACATGAGAGCAGCTGGTATCGAAGTTTTGACGATCCCTGGTGAAGATCTGGGTCGTGGGCGTGGCGGAGCTCATTGCATGAGCTGTCCGTTAGAAAGAGATGATATTTGAGTTTAAATAATGTTGGTGGTCAGGATCGCTATTTCCTGACCATCAACAGAGAATTGTTAGTGAAAACGCTAATGTCAACGTCGAAAGCAACTGTTTTCTCCCCTTGCTTTCATTGAAATGACTTAATCAGCGCCTGATTTTTTTCAGGTAATGGCTAAGAGGTTATAGATATGCCAACAAATTTACGCAGCCGTAACTTCACCAAGTTACTGGACTTCACTCCTCGTGAAATCATGTCTTTGATCGAACTGGGTCTGGAACTGAAAAAAGCGAAACGTACAGGTACAGAGCAGAAACACCTAACCGGTAAAAACATCGCTCTGTTGTTTGAAAAAACTTCTACCCGTACTCGTTGTGCATTTGAAGTTGCTGCATATGACCAAGGTGCTAACATCACCTTCATCAGCGGCGGATCTCAGATGGGTCACAAAGAATCCGTAAAAGACACAGCCCGTGTACTAGGTCGTTTTTATGACGGTATTGAATTCCGCGGTTTCGCTCAGGAAGCTGTAGAACAACTGGCTGAATTCGCTGGTGTACCTGTATGGAACGGTCTGACCGACATGTACCACCCAACTCAGCTGATCGCTGATTTCATGACCATGCTGGAACACGGTAAAGGCAAACGTCTTGACCAGATGAAACTCTGCTACCCGGGTGACGGCCACAACAACATGGGTAACTCCATCATGGTTGCCTGCGCTAAAATGGGCGTGGATCTGGCTATCGTGGCTCCAAAAGGCTACTACCCAGAACAATGGCTGATCGATGAATGTCAGAAACTGGCTGAAAAATCCGGTGCTAAACTGACCTTCACTGACAGCATGGAAGAAGGCACCAAAGACGCTGACTTCATCTACGGTGACGTATGGGTATCTATGGGCGAGCCTAAAGAAAAATGGGCAGAACGCATCGACATGATGAAACCCTATCAGGTAACGATGGATGTCATCAAAGGTACCGGAAACCCTGATACTAAATACCTGCACTGCCTGCCAGCATTCCACAATGATGAAACAGCAGTCGGTAAAGAAATCAGCGAACAGTACAACATGAAAGGTCTGGAAGTCACTGAAGAAGTCTTCGAGTCCGAATACAATGTTGCCTTCGATGAAGCTGAAAACCGTATGCACTCCATTAAATCCATTATGGTTGCAACACTGGGCGACTAATACTTTACGAGCTTTTTGATCTGTGCTTTATGCCAGAAATAAACAGCTAAAAGTGAGTTGTTCTTAAAAGAAGAGGAGATTGCTCCTCTTCTTTTTTTCAGTTTTGATTCTTTAATGACGGATTACACACTATGCGTATAGTTATTGCTCTTGGCGGAAATGCCATATTGCAACGCGGTGAGCCGCTTGAGTGTGATGTTCAGCGTAAGAATATTCGTAAAGCCGCTGAAGCCATCGCAAAAATTGCCAAAGACCATCAGGTTATCCTCACTCATGGTAATGGACCACAGGTCGGTCTGTTGGCTCTGATGAATGATGCCTATAAAGCTGTTAAACCGTATCCTCTGGATGCTTTGGGTGCAGAAACTCAGGGTATGATCGGGTTTATGTTTGAGCAGGAATTACGTAATTTCATGCCTGACCGTAAAGTCTGCACAGTATCTACCCAGACTATTGTGGATACTAAAGACCCTGCGTTCCAGGATCCCAGCAAATTCGTAGGTCCGGTTTATTCTAAAGAAGAATCTGAACAGATGTTAAAAGAACATCCAGACTGGACAGTAAAAGCTGACGGCGAATATTTCCGTCGTGTCGTGCCCTCCCCAATGCCATCAGAAATTCTTGAATTGCCTTCCCTGAAGCAATTAACTGATGCCGGTGATATCACGGTTATTTGTGGTGGTGGTGGTGGTG
>NSIT01000058.1_pt1 | contig 17929 bp, 13 predicted proteins | sample 1450681 | NCBI WGS metagenome assembly NSIT01 (sample SAMN07455404, study PRJNA386592) | invertebrate metagenome | isolation source: Endozoicomonas-like sequences binned from scallop gill tissue | host: Pecten maximus | place: United Kingdom: Lyme Bay MPA | collected 2013-06-01
GGCATCACTGGAAGTGATCAAAGGAGATAATTGTAAATACTTAGTGTATGTTGAAAAAGACGCTGATTTTTACGATGGGCAATCTATCACCTGCCCTTTCTGCCATAATAAATATTCAAGACAAAATTTTTATCATCATATCAAACATCGCCAGACCCGACAGTGTAATCAAAAAAATTATCTTACCAGAGCCTGTGAGCTTTACAAATATTGCCATCCTGACCAATCAGTTCATCTAACCAACCGATCTGAGCAAATAATTTCTTTTTGCCTCATGCTCAAAAAATGTATGGATCATCTGCATGAAAATCATGAAAACATTACGACACTATTTAATTTAACCAAGAAACAAAAACGTGTATCTCGCAAAGGGAAAAAAACTCCAACTAAACACGATAAAGAGGAATATATTTGTTCTGATCCTATAACATTATTTTGTCACTTAATACAAAACAAAAGATTGGATATTGATGATGTCAATATACTTATCGATTGGATGAACGCATCCGATACCCCATACATTCGTGATACTCTCATTGAATACTGCAATTATTTTTTATCACAAAAAGAAGAAGCCTTAATGACACACGCTTCATCACTTTTCCCACTTGAAAAACATTTCGTACAGGAAGACTCCTTTTTTTCTGATGAAATATCTTTGCATTTAGAATCAATATTAAACAGAAAAGCTTACCAATATGTGCAGATGTATTTTATGGTCATCAGCGACCCAAAAAGTGTTGATCCGGTCATACTGCCTGAAAAATGTGGTGATACAGCTCATGGAGCTCCTGACTCAAGATTATGCCTTTGTAAGGTGAGCTCTACAGTTTTTGAGCAATACAAAATGGACACAGGAAACATACTCAATGCATTTGTCTGTGCCTTTGTGGTTACTGAGCCTACACCTGCTGGCAGAAGATTGTTTAAAGAAAAAATGAACGCTCTGGTCAAAGAGCACAACGTAGATTTCTAGTATTAAATGGGCAATAACTCACTAACTCACTAACTCACTAACTCACTAACTCACTAACTCACGTAATCAGGCAAATCCTGTTATTTGAAATAGCTAATAAATAAAAACACCAGTCATCAGGTTCACCAATATAACAGCTTGTGGGGTAATTACGCTGGATACCATTTATTGTATATCCCATGCCAACGGCAAACACTTCATGGTTCTGTAAAGAAAATTCGGCAGGTACTCTGCACGAAATCCCGGTTTTAGCTGAAGATTTCGGCAAGTATCCATTAATACTTCAACAGCAATTTGGCTTTCCAGCCGAGCCAGTTGGGATCCCAGGCAAAAATGTGTTCCTTTGCCAAATGACAGATGTCTGTTTGCTACGTTATGCCGGCCGCACAGAAAATTATCCGGGTCAGTAAATACATCCTCATCACGATTTGCCGAACCAAACAACAGTTGAACCGCCTCACCTTCTGGAATTTTAATACCTCCAACAACCGTATTACAGGTGGTATAACGCATCATGCTTTGCAAAGGCGCATCCATTCTCAACACCTCCTCCCGCACCTGAGCAATACTATTCCTGTCCTCATAACACTTTGCCCATAACGTCTGATCACTTAACAGCCGATACAACATATTAGCAATCAAGCTCGTCACTGTCTGATGACCTGCCCAGGTAGCACTCATACAAACACTGACCATTTCCAGTGTCGTTAACGGCTCCATCTCATCAATACGTGCATGGATCATATGGGAAATCAGATCTTGTTGTGGCTGCTGTCGTTTTTTTTCAATCAAGTCATAATAAAAATGTTGAAATGCCACAAACCCTTTGGCACAAGCCAATTGTTCTTCTGCCGTCAGGGGCGCTGCCAATAAGGCGACCCAGTCATCGCTCCACTGTTTCAAATCAGCAAGGAACTGCCTGTCCACACCTAAAACATCACCAATGACTACTAACGGAAAAGGAAAAGCATAACGCTCCAGAATATCAGCTTCTCCCTGACCAACAAACTGATTCACTGTCGCTTGAGCAACCTTCCTTATATGAGGTTCCATGACAGCAACAATTTTTTGTGAAAAAGCTTTACCCACCAAACTGCGAACACGATGATGATCCGGAGGATCGTTATCCGTCATACCCGGCACCTGCGGATAACCTTTTTTCAACTCATCAACAACGTTTGATGGCAACCGATCATGATGAACAGTAATTATCCCTTTGCTGGAAAAAATTTCTGTATCTTTTAAGATCTGAACAATATCCTGATAACGGGTCACTACCCACATCTGATAAGGTTTACTGAAAAAAACTGGCTGTTCTTTCCGGGCTTTTTTATACATCGCAAAAGGATTAACGCTTTGCTCCAAAGATAACGGATCATAAGTATCCGCTACTTTAGACCTTGCAATTGCCGCAAAAGGACATCCTGCCATGTTATCAAACCTATTGTTGTTATTATTTAAAAAGCAATTACTGCTTGAACGGTTGCATATCAAACGGTGCTATAGCCATAAAACGTTTTTTGCGTTCCTCTTCCTGATTCCCTACCCCGTGATCTTTTGAGGATTTCTTTATAAAAGTATTCGGTACATGACTACCAGAGAGCCAGAGGCAATAATCCGGAGCATCCGGTAATACTGATATTTCTGCCATTATTTTCCGGATACACAAAAAATTTTGTTTGTTTTTTATCAAATAACAACAACAAACTATTGCCCTTAGCCAGTCTCTGGTATTTTTTCTGTACCAGTTTTCCAGTTCATCTGCCATTAAATATTGAACGGAATCCCTATCATAAAGACGAGAAAGGTCTGGAAGTAAAGCAGAAATCACCTCAAAAAAACGAATCAGATCAACAGCAGTATTCGTATAATTCAGCGCTTTCACAACAGGAATACATCTTATTTTGTCCTGAAAATAATGTTTTTCCGTTACATTCTTAGAATGAGATGGCAATAACGCCATATCAGATATCCTTTTCTGATGATGATTACATTATTAGCATGATAAACGGCACCTATTATGTAAAAATCTTATGATTTAAACTTCCTGTATTTTTTCCTGCAATAATCGACGCTTCTCCCATCCGGCACGCTCCAGTTCCGGATGAAACGATGTATCACGAGGATACCCGATACAGAGCCAGGCAATAAAATCCCAATGGTGCGGTACGTCACATGCTTTCTTTACCACTTCAGGATTAAGAATGGACACCCATCCCACACCAATACCATAACTCCTTGCGGCCAGCCATAACGAATAAATAGCCGTTACTGCTGAATAATGAAGAGTTTCCGGCATGGTTTGCCGACCCAGACCATCTCCCTGTCCAGTATCCATATCAACAAAAACACCCAGCTGAACAGGAGCCTCTCTTAAGCCTTCCAGTTTCAGACGACAGTAATCATCGGCACGGGATGCCGAATAGCGGCGAACAGCCTCTTGATTACACCGTTCAAAATCAGCTATCACCGCAGAACGTATTTTTGAAGATTTAACGGAGACAAAACGCCAGGGCTGACTTAATCCAACCGAAGGAGATAGATTGGCCATATCCAATAATTCTCCCAACACCCCATCAGGAAGCGGTGTTGTTCTGAAGCGACGAACATCACGTCGCCACTGAAACAACTGCCGTAACTGTCTTCTGAAGGCATCACTGAACTCAGGTGCCTTATTCTTGTTATCTGCCATCCCGCCTCCCTGACCATTTTCCGATGACTACTGGTTTTTTACGACGTTTTATTATCTACCAATAACCACTGCTGCCATAATTGTTCAATTGCGGTTACATAGGGCTCTACATCATCCACAGGGATCCACTCGTCCTGATGTTGAAATGCCCGCTGATGGATCATTTTCCGTAATATCTGGTAAGCCGTTCGCACCAGATGACTTTGTTTTTCTGTCATCACCCCAGCCCTCTCCAGAGATTCAGAAATACGGATATTATCTGAATAAAATCCTATATCTGGCATGGTATGGCAATGGGCAAGCACAGCAAACTGCATCATAAATTCAATATCGACAATCCCTCCGACACCTTGTTTCAAATGAAATACTTTGCGCTCATTTGTGTTGTTAAGCAGATGTTGACGCATTTTCTCGCGCATCTCAATCACGTCGGAACGTAACCGCAACAGATCTCGTTGCTTCTTTAATATACGGATACGAACATCGATAAACCGTTTTATTAACGCAAGGTCACCAGTGATGGCACGAGCCCTGACTAATGATTGATGTTCCCATGTCCAAGCATTTTGATCCTGATATTTTTCAAATGCGGAAAGACTGGTCACTAACAACCCTGAAGCTCCAGACGGCCTAAGACGCATATCCGTTTCGTATAAAATACCCGACAATGTTCTTGTGGTAAGAATATGAATAATACGCTGCCCCAGACGCATATAAAAACTGGCCGCATCAATAGAGTGGTGATCAGACAGAGTTTTCCCCGCATTCTCATCATAAACAAACACGAGATCAAGATCAGACCCAGGCCCCATTTCTATGCCGCCCAGCTTTCCATAGCCAACAATAATAAAACCCATCCGATTTCTTTCCCCCTCATCACAAGATGACAGGGCCGACAGATCAGGACTCCCGTAGCGTTGAATCATCTGCTGCCAAGCAAGAAACAGCACTTGTTCCAGAATGACCTCAGCAATCCAGGTCAGGTAGTCACTTTCTTTCATTAAAGGTAAAGTATTTACTGCATGTGCTGCACCCACACGAAGCACATGAGCCATTTTAAAATACCGCAGGATTTCCATTTGTCCCTCAAGGTCATTACTGCCAACAGAAGACAACTGTTGTTTTAATTCCTGACGCAGAACGGATTTATCCGGTGGCGTGTATAATTTACCCAAATGTAAAAATTCATCCAACAAAACAGGATAACGAACAATCTGACCGGCAATCCACGGACTCATCCCGCATAATTTGCACAAATGATCCAGTGCTTGTGGGTTTTCTGTCAGCAAGACCAAATAAGCTGAGCGACGTATAATCGCCTCAACCACCGGCAATACCCGTTTCAGACAAATATCAGGATCACTGGTTTGTGTAACGGCTTTCAACAATCCGGGAATGAATCGTTCCAGACGCTCTCTTCCCTGCCGGCTGGCACGACGGGCAGACATTCCATTACGGGTTGACCGTAGATACTGCGTACAATTGTCGGGGTCATGAAATCCCTCCTGTTTCATCAGAGCTTCTTCATCGCCTTCCGTCAAGTCTCCTTGCCACCATTGCCTCCACTGGTCAGCTACGGATTCGGATTCACCGGACTCATCAGAAATAATCTGTCGAAAATGGCTATCTACCTTATGTCGATGATGCTCAATCATATCGCATAAAGAAAACCAATCGGAATAATGCATGCTATTCGCTACACGCAAGCAGGTTATCTCATCGGAAGGAAGAGTCTGGGTTTGCTGATCTGCCACAGACTGCAAGGCATGCTCAAGATTGCGAAGAAAAAGATACGCATCGCGCAATTCATCCACTGTCGATGCGGGCAGGTATTCCAGCTGCCCCAGAATCTCCAGAGCTTTTAACAGACTGCGGGTTTGCAGTAACGGATAGCGTCCTCCATGAATCAACTGAAAGACCTGGGCAATAAATTCTATTTCACGGATGCCTCCGTGCCCCAGTTTGATATTATTTTCCATACCTTTACGCTTTACTTCACGAATCACTCGTTGTTTCATATCTCGCAGAGCAGTAATGGCACTAAAATCCAAATAGCGTCGGTAAACGAAAGGACGGATTAATCGCAAAAGCGACACACCCTGACTCCTGTCCCCGGCTACCGCCCGAGCCTTGATCATGGCGTATCGTTCCCAGTCTCTTCCCTGATCTTGATAATACTGTTCCATGGCTGAAAAGCTCATGGCCAGCGGCCCGCTCTCGCCATAAGGCCGAAGCCGCATGTCGACCCGAAAGACAAAACCATCGGAAGTCTGACTGTCCAAAACACGAATCAGGCTCTGCCCAAGACGAATAAAGAACTCCTGATTCGTCCAACTTCTTTGGGTTCCGGAAGTTTCCCCCTGAGCAGGATAAGCAAACATCAGGTCAATATCCGACGACAAATTGAGTTCACAAGCTCCTAACTTACCCAAAGCCAATACGACCAATGACTGCTTTTGGAATTCCTTATCATTTTTTACCGTCATGGTATTATCTCTGGCATCAGCAGGCTTTCCCATAGACAAAATCTGTTGTCTATAAAGCCATTCCAGAGAGCAATTCACCGATGAATCAGCCAGAGCAGATAAATCCGCCATTATGGATTCAGTGCTTTCCAGCCGGTTCAGGTCTTGCCAGATAATCCGCACCATTTCACGGTTACGGTATCGACGCAGCACAGCCATCAACTGAGGCTCTGTATCGACAGAGTCACACAGCCGGGACAAAGTATCCTTATGGTTGAAGGCGCAGCGGGCAGAGATTCTGCCCACGACAGACTCTACCGATTTATACTGTTGGCTGATTTTTTTCAATTCACCCACACGCTCTGGATATAACAGGCATTGATCTGCCGCAAAATCACTACCCGTCCATACTTGCTTTATGGAACTCACAAAGTCAGCATCCGCATCCGATAACGGATTGGTCTGTTGTTTCTCCGCACACGACCGGGCAAATTTTTGAAGGTTTTCCTGCCAGAGGTTATTCAGTCTGTTCGGTAAATCAGCCATAGTTGTTGCCTCCCCCTGATCGGGCTACCAGCTGCCAAAAAATATAAAGGACAAATATAAAAAACACATCGTTCATTTCTGCTATGCCAGCTTTACCATACCATTAAAGAATCAGGACACCTGTTAAAAAGTCCCAATTCCGGGTAATCCATATTCGCTATAAAAACCCAGCATTCAGGACAGGTATTGCAATTCTTCCATTCCCCGTTATAGTGCATGACACAAATACGTTTTGACCGAGATTTATTGTTGGTTTACCGTCTTTACTGACACAGACTACGTATAACCACCTTAACATGACAGCCTGTTCGATTTTTAATCTCGTTCAGACGCAAAGGACACACAAATTCCACAGGACTGGATCCTTTTAAAATAAACCGGCCGTCATAAGAGTGCTGGAAGACCGACTTACCACCTGTTTGATGGAGTCATATGCATGCATGATATTGATCCGGTAGAAACCCTGGAATGGTTGGACGCATTGGATTCCGTTCTGGAAAAAGAAGGGGAAGAAAGAGCCTATCACCTGCTGACCCGCCTGGCTCAGCACGCCAGGGCAAAAGGAACCCAGCTGCCCTACGCCATTACAACACCTTACCGCAACACCATTATTCCGGAGAAGGAAGCCCGGATGCCCGGTGACATTTATATGGAGCGGCGTATCCGGTCACTGGTGCGATGGAACGCCCTTGCCATGGTTATGCGGGCCAATAAAAAAGACAGTTCGCTGGGAGGCCACATTTCAACGTTTGCCTCCAGCGCCATGTTGTATGATATCGGCTACAACTATTTCTTTCATGGTCATGAAAATGATCGAGAATGTGACCTGATTTATTATCAGGGACATGCTTCACCCGGCATTTATGCCCGTGCTTTTCTGGAAGGGCGTATCACAGAAGAACAGATGCAGAATTTTCGTCAGGAGGTAGACGGTAAAGGTTTGTCTTCTTATCCGCACCCGTGGCTGATGCCTGACTTCTGGCAATTTCCTACCGTTTCCATGGGGCTGGGGCCTTTACAGGCTATCTATCAGGCTCACTTTATGAAGTATCTGATTAATCGCGGCCTTGCATCGGACCAACACCGTAAGATATGGGCTTTTCTGGGCGACGGGGAAATGGACGAGCCGGAATCGCTGGGCGCTATATCTCTGGCAGGACGGGAACATCTGGACAACCTGATTTTTGTAGTGAACTGCAATTTGCAGCGTCTGGACGGCCCCGTTCGTGGTAACGAAAAAATCATTCAGGAACTGGAAGGAGTCTTCCGTGGCGCCGGCTGGAATGTCATCAAAGTCGTTTGGGGCCGTCACTGGGATCCTCTGTTTGCCCAAGATAAAGCCGGCAAACTGCAGGAAATCATGGACAATGCCGTAGACGGCGATTATCAGAACTGTAAAGCCAAAGGCGGGGCATGGACACGGGCTAACTTCTTTGGCCGCAGTCCGGAAACCCTGAAAATGGTCGAAGGCATGACCGATGAAGACATCTGGAACCTGAACCGGGGTGGGCACGATCCTTATAAGGTGTACGCTGCCTATCACGCGGCGGTGAATCACAAAGGGCAACCCACCGTTATTCTGGCAAAAACCGTCAAGGGCTACGGCACAGGTGAAACCGGTGAAGCGGCTAATATTTCCCATAACGTCAAAAAATTACCCATGGAAGACGTCAAACACTTCCGTGACCGTTTTGACCTGCCGTTAAAAGACGATGAACTGGAAAAGCTGCCTTTCTTCAAGCCCGACGAAGACAGCCCGGAAATGCTTTACATGCGCAAGCACCGGGAAAAATTAGGTGGGTTTATACCTCAGCGCCGGAAGGAGTCAGATACCCGCCTGACCATTCCGGATCTGGACGCCTTATCCGCCGTCACGAAAGGCAGCGGAGACCGGGAAATTTCCACTACCATGGCCTATGTCCGCCTGTTGGGAATTCTGGCGAAAGATAAGAATATCGGCAAATATATTGTCCCGATCATTCCTGATGAGGCTCGTACTTTCGGGATGGAAGGCATGTTCCGGCAACTGGGTATTTATTCGGCAGAAGGCCAAAAATACGATCCCGTGGATTCGGATCAGGTGATGTATTACAAAGAATCCACAACCGGTCAGATTCTGGAAGAAGGCATTAATGAAGCCGGCTCCCATGCTGCATGGATTGCTGCGGCAACTTCTTACAGCAATCATAATATTCCCATGATTCCGTTCTATGCTTTTTATTCCATGTTCGGTTTCCAGCGTACCGGCGATCTGGCCTGGGCAGCCGGTGATATTCAGGCTCGTGGTTTCTTGATCGGTGCCACCTCCGGAAGGACATCCCTGAATGGTGAAGGACTCCAGCATCAGGACGGTCACAGTCATATACTCGCCTCAACCGTTCCTAACTGCATCAGTTATGACCCTTCCTATGGTTATGAACTGGCGGCGATCATTCAGGATGGACTTCGCAGAATGTATGCGGACGGAGAAAACATCTGGTACTACATCACTACAATGAATGAGAATTACGTCCAGCCAGCAATGCCGGAAGGAAAAAATGTGCTGAAAGGCATTGTCAAAGGACTTTACTGCCTTGAAGACAACAGCAAAAAGAAAACCAGCCTGCGTGTACAGCTGATGGGTTGTGGTACTATTCTCAATGAAGTTCGTGCTGCAGCAGATATCCTGCGAAAGGACTTTAAAGTGGAATCCGATATCTGGAGTGCTACCAGCTTCAATGAACTCCGCCGCGATGGCCTGAATGCATCACGCTGGAATATGCTGCACCCCACAGGCAAGAAAAAAACATCCTGGGTCGAGACACAGCTGGCCGGACATAAAGGACCTGTCATTGCAGCATCTGATTACATGAAAATTTATGCCGATCAAATCAGGGACTTCGTCCCCGGTACGTTTGTCACACTGGGCACCGACGGTTTTGGTCGTTCTGATACCCGGGAGCAACTGCGCCGTTTCTTTGAGGTAGATCGCTATTTTATTGTAGTAGCTGCCTTGAACGGTCTGTTACAGGACAAAAAAGTGGATGCTGATTTCGTGGCACAAGCCATAAAACAATTACCCATTGATTCCACCAAAGCCAATCCGATCTACTGCTGAGGCTTGGTTCGCCGGTCGGATAGAAAAACCTGCCCGGCTATGATGATGAAACAGGATGAAAACGAATGAGCGATGAAATCATCAAGGTTCCGGACATCGGCAGCGGCGAAGCAGAAGTCATTGAAATCTGCGTAAACCCCGGTGATACCATTGAGGCAGAAGACTCCCTGATTGTGCTGGAGTCTGACAAAGCAACCATGGAAGTACCGGCACCCAAAGCCGGTACGGTGGTCGAAATTCTTCTGAAAGTCGGTGATAACGTTGCTGAAGGTGCTGAACTGTTAAAGCTGTCTGCCGCATCTAAAGATATGTCTGACAATGAAAGATCCGAAATCGATCCGGTGGATGATAAAACAGTTGCTGTCTCAGAAGGACAATCCATTACACCTATTGAGGAAACCGCTGAGGTATCTACAGACACTTCATCACAACCTCGTACTGAATCAGTTTCTGTACCCGATATTGGTGCTGAGAATGTGCCGGTTATTGAAGTCTGCGTCAGCGTGGGCGATGCTATCAAAGCGGAAGACTCTCTGATCGTACTGGAATCCGACAAAGCCACCATGGAAGTGCCTGCTCCCATGGCCGGTACAGTAACCGCAATGCATGTAAAAGAAGGAGATTCCGTCAGCGAAGGAACGCTGATCCTTGAATTACAGGTGTTTAGTAGTGCTACCCCATCAGAAGCCGTACCTGATAAAGCAGCCACAGGCCTTCATGGACAAACGACTTCTGCAGCAGTACAGCAGCCTAGTACAGAGACAAAAAAAACACCCTCAGACTCAGTAGCTCTGGATAAAACCAACCAGTCTGTCCATGCAGGGCCTGCGGTCCGGAAACTAGCCCGGGAATTAGGTGTTGACCTGACGCAGCCAAAAGGCACAGGTCCCAATAACCGGATTCTTAAAGAAGATGTTCAGGCCTATGTTAAGACGCAACTGTCCGAGATACCCATCACAGAAACAGCAAGTGGAGCAGGGATTCCTGCCGTGCCGGCTGTTGATTTCAGTCAATGGGGCGATACAGATGAAAAACCTCTGACTCGCCTTCGCACTCTGGCTTCCCAGAATTTTCAACGCGCCTGGCTTAATGTCCCCCATGTTACCCAGTTTGATGAAGCCGATATCACAGAGCTGGAGACTTTTCGAAAAGCTCACAAGGTAGTAGCTGAAGCACGCCAGACCAAAATGACGCCATTGCCGTTTATTCTGAAAGCCTGTGCTTATGCATTAAAAGAACTTCCCCAGTTCTGTGCTTCCCTCAACCCTGAAGGAAGCGCTCTAATTTATAAACACTACATCAATATCGGCATTGCTGTGGATACCCCAGATGGCTTGCTGGTTCCGGTTATTAAAGATGTCGATAAAAAAGGTCTGTGGGAACTGGCGGCAGAGTGTATTGAACTGGCGGGAAAAGCCCGCGATAAAAAGCTGAAGCCTGCTGAAATGCAGGGCGGTTGCTTTACCATATCAAGTCTGGGTGCTATTGGAGGTACAGCATTTACACCTATTGTCAACGCCCCTGAAGTTGCCATTCTCGGATTGTCAAAAGCGGCTATGAAACCGGTTTGGAAGGGTGAAAGCTTTACACCAAGATTACTATTACCTTTATCTCTTTCTTACGATCACAGAGCCATCAATGGAGCAGATGCCGCACGATTTACTGCTCTATTAAGTGATGTTTTATCGGACATCCGGAAGCTTTTATTGTAATGGCTTTGTTTTGTGTTTTATTGGTTTTCCATTATAAATGGATCAATAAAACACAAAACTACATAGCAAGATCATATAACAAACGGCACTGGAACCCTATCCTACCTTGTGACTCTGGTAAACAGTTAGGCTATTTGAGCAGTATAGTAGTTTTCATAATAAAGAAAGCCTTCTCCTACTTGATAAATATCAGCGCCAATTCAATTTCATTTCTGATTCTCTACTAAATCTAAACCAGTGAGGATTTTTATATTAATCCAACAGCTGTTTGTAGTGTTTGGTTTGAGTGTTCATTCCAAACTTCCATTTCAGAGTGTGACAACTTAGAAATCTACCGACAGCTGTCTCACATCTCAAGCTTTAGTCTGTCAGGCTCCTCTTGACCAATCCGTCAAGTGCTCTAAAGTTATCAGTACCGTTACAGTTACATCCTTTGAAAACATTGAAAGGCATTGGAATTCTGATTCTTTCACCTTCTTCTGCATACAGAGGTACAATAGCAGTTGTTCCATTTAGTATTTGTATCTCTAGACATTCATACAGATCTTTACCATATTTCTCCCATTCGTCACATAACTTCTTGGTAAAATAAACAAGAATATATTTATCGTGTTCCTTTACATATGTTTTCATTTTCTTTACATCAACATCATCATTCCCTCCCTCTCTCAAAAGATATAATAAGTAACTAACAGCAGTAGTATCTAAATGTTCTTTTACCCTTGATTGATAGAATTTTTCATAGTCCGCTTCAAGGAGAGCTATAAGAAATGGAGCTTTATCAACATCAACAACTTGTTGTTTTAATACAACTTGTTCTTTTAATGGAGTTCTCTCTGCTTCTGTATCTACATCAGGAAAAACTTTGTATTTTTCCCTATTGTATCCATTATGCTGCTCTTTATGAGCATGTTCTTTAAACGCTGGGATTTGCACTTCATCCTTACAATCAAGACATTGAATAGGTATTTTTGCTTCGAAATCAAATAAAGAAGAACTGACATTACCCATCAGTTTAAATTTATCAAAACAGATGTCTTCCTCTTTAGAAAAACTAATTATTCTACAAAATGGACAGGAAGGCGGACCAATTGCTGCCAACTCCTGTTTTGTTTTACAATCAAAACAAGAAAGATGTCTTAAACATCTATATATATATTTTCTTATCTTTTTTTAAAGGATCTAAGCAAATAGCGCACGTTGGTAATCCATCATCCTCAACCATACAAGAAGAATATAAAGAGGCTAAAAAAGAAGGCACATTATAGCGATAAACCATAGAGTCACTTTTATCACTATATGTTTTTGAGAACGGCATTTCTCCCAAGTACACTTCCACCAAGTACTGATCATTGCTACGAGCGGAAGAAATATATATAACAAATAAAAACATCAATAAAAAACAAGATCTCATATTGTTTAACCATATATACATTAAACGCAAAAATGTAGTTCATAAGCTTCAGTTAAGCTAATCCTTAATGAAAACTTTTTGGAATTATTATGGCAGGTTTTACAACCCATCAAGCAGCATAAGAAACCATTCCTGCCTCCTTTAAATAAACGTCCGGCTGAAAGATAACCAATAGGTATAAATATAATTCTTCCCAAAACAGAACAATCCGCTGGTGATTCAAACGTGTTGATTTGATCGATTACTCACTTTTTTTGAGTGATATAGGGCTGTCGTAGCGGTTGCTTGTACTCATTGTAGTTTAACGAAAAATGTCGTGAAGAACATAAAAACAACCAGTGGGTTGCCACGTTATTTCTGCAACTATTGCAGAATCAGTCTCCAGCTTGTGGATTGCCACAGAGCCAATCAACCCGGTATGCACTAACGCATTATTGACGGGAGGATAAATAGTTCCGGTATCCGGAATATTGGCCGAGTCCTAAAGATCAGTCCAGCCACTGTCATCAGCCACTTAAAAAACTCTCTCCGCCCACGGTAACAACGCTTCCCTTTCATCAGGTAAAGTGAAGATACTCTGTGAAATGGATGAACAGTGATCGTATGAGGGCAACAATAAAAATCAGCGATGGCTATTTTATGCATGGGAACCCCGGTTTAAGCGGGTCATTGCCCATGTCTTTGGGCATCAGTCAAAAACGACACTAAAAAAGAAGTTACTGAAGCGGCTTAGGCCTACCCTTTCTGCTATTCCTGCACAGATCAGTGGAAATTCACGATAAAGTCATGGTGAGTTTATATCAAGAATGTACTATCAACGTGTTTAATTCATTACCAACAATCCACCTCGTTAGCTTTTACAGATAATTATCCCAAAAAATAAATAACCAAATAAAAAACGGCATTTTATTATATGCCGTTTTTTTTAACTTAACGAACTGACAATCTATTAAATATCATCCCAATAGTCTTCACCACACAGAGAGCTCAATCGTTTTGTTTCTTCCCTGTCTTCCAGTGCCCGACGGATTTTAAGTGCTCGTTTAGAACCTTTATTAGGTAAATCTTCTTTCAGGATAGCCCTGTCCTGTAAATATGCCTGCTCCATTTGTGCGTCCTTCGCCATAAACTGCATCTCCATCTGTTATTGTTATAATTGATGCCTGACAACTTCCGCATAAAATATTAAATTTTTTGACACAGATCAAGTTTTTTATACGTATCCTTACTTATGACATAATTTTATTACCCAATGAAAGCCTCGCCCTTTCACGGTAAAATCTATCGTTCAACCAATAGCGAACGGATGTTATGGACGTTACTTCCCTTCTGGAATCTCTTAACAAGGCTCAGCGCAAAGCCGTCAGCGCTCCTCTGCACTCCCAACTTATATTGGCAGGAGCAGGTAGTGGTAAGACCAAGGTCCTGGTGCACAGAATTGCCTGGCTCATGCAATGTGAACAGATTTCTCCGTATGCCATGATGGCCGTTACGTTCACTAACAAAGCAGCAGCAGAAATGCGGTCACGTATTGAATCCCTGGTAGGTATCCCACCAAGAGGCATGTGGGTAGGGACTTTTCACGGACTGGCACACCGGCTGTTACGAATGCACTGGAAAGATGCTAACCTCTCTGAGAATTTTCAGATCATCGATAGCGACGACCAGCAGCGGATCATTAAACGGCTGATGCGATCTATGCAACTGGATGAAAAACGCTGGCCACCCCGTCAGGCTCAATGGTATATCAACAACAAAAAAGACGATGGATTACGTCCGGATTATATTGAGCCCAGCTATGATCCTTTTGAAAAAACCATGCTTGATATCTACCGAGCCTACCATGATTACTGTAATCAGGCAGGTGTCGTTGATTTCGGTGAATTATTGCTGCGTGCCCATGAACTGCTATTAAATTGTCCCAACATTTGCCAACATTACAAGGAACGTTTCCGCTATGTCATGGTGGATGAATTTCAGGATACCAACAACATTCAATATGCCTGGCTCCGCCTGTTAACTGATGGCAACAATAACCTCATGGTCGTCGGAGACGATGACCAGTCCATTTACGGATGGCGTGGTGCTAACATCGAAAATATCCGGCAGTTTACCCGCGACTATCCCGAAGCACAAACCATTCGACTGGAACAAAACTACCGCTCCACCAGCACTATTCTACAAGCCGCTAATGCTGTTATTGCCAATAATCCGGATCGGTTAGGCAAGGAACTCTGGACTAAAGACAACCCTGGTGACAAGGTCAAAATTTATGCCGGCTTTAATGAAACCGATGAAGCCCGCTTTATCAGTGAACGCATCCGCAAAGCAGTTCAGCAGAGAGAATCAAGGCGGGATATTGCTATCTTGTATCGCTCTAACGCACAGTCAAGGGTATTAGAGGAAGCCATGGTTCGGGCCAATATTCCCTATCGTATTTACGGGGGACAACGCTTTTTCGAACGGGCAGAAATTAAAAATGCTCTGGCTTATATGCGACTGGTCAGTAATCCTCATGATAATGCATCGGTTGAGAGAGTTATCAATGTGCCGACCCGAGGGATTGGTGCAAAAACCGTAGAAAATCTCCGTGCTATTGCCCGCAGCCAGGAAATGTCTCTATGGGAGTCTATCCATCAGGCACTGAATGCCCAAAACCTGCGCGGAAAAGCTCGCACATCCCTGACCGAATTTGTTGACCTGATTCATCAGTTAACGCCGGCTGAACAAGATTACGATCTGGCGGAGTTGGCGGACAATATTCTTAACCTCACCGGTTTAATTGAGTTTCACCGCAAGGAAAAAGGTGAGAAGGGACAGGCGCGGGTAGAAAACCTGGAAGAACTGGTCAACGCCTGTCGTGAGTTTGATCCCGATGATATCGATTTATCGGATGAAAATGACGAAGGCGACTCAACAAACAGTAACGATATTTCTTCCATATCTTCTCTGGATGCATTTCTTGCCAGTGCAGCGCTGGAAGCCGGCGAAACACAGGCAAATCCTTTTTCTGACAGCGTCCAGATGATGACCCTACACTCTGCCAAAGGACTGGAGTTTCCCAGAGTATTCCTTGCCGGTATGGAAGATGGGCTATTCCCTCATAAAATGTCCCTGGATGAGGGTAATATTGAAGAGGAGCGCCGGCTTTGTTATGTAGGCATTACCCGGGCAAAAACACATCTCTATCTGACGTATGCAGAAAACCGTCGTTTATATGGAATGGATACCCGAAATCAGCCCTCACGCTTTATTCGTGAAATTCCGGATGAACTGCTGGAAGAAATTCGGTTGGGTGGCCATATTACCCGACCGGTAAAAAATATTCATACCCGCGCAACACCTGAAAACGGATTGGGTCTGGGACAACGGGTTCATCATAATGTCTTTGGTGAAGGAACCATCTTAAATTACGAAGGTTCCGGTAAACAGGCACGGGTTCAGGTCAACTTTAACACGGAAGGCGAGAAATGGCTGATGCTGGAATACGCTAACTTAAAGGCTATTTAATCCTAATGGCAGCGGAGTCTCATTAAAAGCCACTGAGCACTGCTTATTCGTTAATATAATAATGCAGTGTTCAGACTTAAAAAAACAACAATTGTTCACACTGAAACCCTGTATTCCTTTGATGGCAAAAGTTTCTATCCAATTTCTTCACAATTAACTTCTCACAATCGACGGAAAATACTGGTAACCTTACATAAGCAAGATTCAGACTTAATCGATATACAATCAATGATTGCAACACTTATGAAACCTAATCGCTTTTCGTAAGCGCCTTGTGAAATACATCTACAAACCTAAAATATCATCTTGGATACTGAAACCTCATTAATCCAAACGGAGATTTCTATGTCAACGAAGGAGAAACATAAATTTGGGCTTCAGCATATTGAAGGTTGGCAACAAAGCAGCTTGTCCCGTTCTGCCTACATCATAATTCATGAACTGTCATCCAACCCATTCAGCCACTATTTCCGCCGCCACTACCGAAAACCACCACCCTCACAACCAGATAAAGAGACAGCATCTTTGATTCCTGTGTATGCTGTGCCAGAAACACTGAGTAACGAGTCATTCAGCCCATGCATGACACTGACAACGCCACAAGGCTATCACATTGAGCTGGTTTCTGACTTTAATCCTGAACTATTGCAACAGCAACAGGTGATCAAAGTGGTGGAGGCTGCATGATTTCCGATACCTCCCATATGAAGGTTTATCTCGCTCCGGGTATCACGGATAGGCGAAAGCCCATTGATGGGTTAGCCGTGATTGTCAGTGAAGCACTGGAACTGAATCCGTTATCCGAGAGTCTGTTTGTGTTCTGCAACCGTGGCTGGGGATTCTGCACTGGCAGAATAACGGCTTCTAGCTCCACCGGCGGCTCGAGAAAGGCCGGTTTAACTGGCCGCAGTCAAAGGAGCCATTACCATTACCCGACGTCAGTTAAACTGGCTGCTGGATGGTCTGCCCACTCACCAGAAGAAAGCCCATTCCCCGATTCAGCACAGATCCGTAGCCTAATAAAATGACATTTCCATGATCAGGGCAATACACTGTTGCCCGGCTATGTTCCCCTAAACGGTTGAAATGAGTAAGCTGAAGCTGTCTCTTTCTTATAGAGGGAGTCTGATAATGAAAAATAAACAGTTTAACAGCTTCCCCACGACATCAAGTCACTGTCTCCACAGCAATTTGGGATACTCTAGTATAGTAGGTTATTTTAGCAGGTTATTTCATGCTTCCTACAAAAACCGGATCGCTGTTATGATCTTGAAAATCAGATTGAACGCCGGTTTTCCCGTGATCCCTATTGTCCTTATTGCAAGGTGCTGGATGTCCAGCGCTACGGCATTCGGGCAGGCAGCGCTATCGCTGTAAACAATGCCACCGCATTTTTAATGCGTTCACAAAGACACCTCTTTCCCGATTGCGTCATAACCATAGTGGACGGTGGTCGCGTTACCTGAAAGAAATGACCCGCTCCACCACGCTTCGTAAGGCCGCTAAAATCTGTGAGA
>NSIT01000059.1_pt1 | contig 17657 bp, 14 predicted proteins | sample 1450681 | NCBI WGS metagenome assembly NSIT01 (sample SAMN07455404, study PRJNA386592) | invertebrate metagenome | isolation source: Endozoicomonas-like sequences binned from scallop gill tissue | host: Pecten maximus | place: United Kingdom: Lyme Bay MPA | collected 2013-06-01
AAATAGTTCTAAGCAATAGGGAATAAAACGAACGATTGCTGAAAAACACTTTTATCGTGCCGTCTTTGGTTAAGGGGAGTACTATTTAAAAAATTTTTTGTTTAAAAATAATACAAACAGTTAAGTAAGTTTTTGGTGGAAGGACAGTTTATACTAATTTTATTTTACCGTTTTCTAGGGCAAATAAATATTATTCACGTATCAGACAGGCAGGATATATCAGGTAGGTACTGGTGTGTTTTCTATTTCAATAGGAGGTTTTATGGGCGAATTTCTGGGATTGTCCTTTCAGCCGGGAGAACGATGCTGTAATTTTTCTGCCGGTCCGGCAGCGATACCTCAGGAGGTACTAGAGCAGGCCCGTGATGAGTTATTAAACTGGCATGGTGAAGGGGCTTCTGTCATGGAGATCAGTCACAGAGGTACTGCTTTCATGGCCATGGCTGAAAAGGCAGAAAAGGATATTCGGGACCTGATGGCGATTCCTGGCAATTATAAGGTGCTATTTCTGCAAGGTGGTGCCCGGGGACAGTTTTCTGCGGTCCCCATGAATATTGGAGGAAAGGGGCGAGCTGCTGATTATATTAACAGCGGTTATTGGGCTAAATCAGCGATTACCGAAGCACAGCATTATCTGCATGTGAATATTGCCGCTGACGGAAAGCCCAGTTACTCTGCCATGGAAGGATTATCGCAATGGCGATTGAACCCGGATGCCGCATACGTTCATTACACCACTAATGAAACGATAGGGGGGCTTCAGTTTTCATTCATTCCGGAAACCGGTGATGTGCCTCTGGTGGCTGATATGTCCTCGGATATTCTTTCCGGACCGATTGATGTTAACCGTTTTGGCATTATTTATGCAGGAGCCCAGAAAAATATTGGGCCTGCCGGATTAACGATTGTTATTGTCCGGGAAGATTTAATCGGTCAGGCGGATGCCGCTTGTCCTGCCGTCATGAATTATGCCAGTCAGGCAGAGCGGGACTCTATGTATAATACGCCGCCAACTTTTGCCTGGTATCTGGCCTCACTGGTGTTTCAATGGCTGAAAAAACAGGGTGGGTTGGAGGCTATAGCGCAGGTTAATGCCCGTAAAGCAGCTAAACTGTATCAGTGCATTGATGCGTCGGGTTTTTATGATAATAACGTAGAAAAAGACTGGCGTTCTCGTATGAACGTACCTTTTATATTGGCAGATTCTGCACTGGATACGCCTTTTCTTGCAGAGGCGGAAAAAGAAGGATTGTGTTATTTGAAGGGGCATAAGGCAGTCGGTGGCATGCGTGCCAGTATTTACAACGCGGTGCCTGAGAAGCATGTAGACTATCTGGTGAGTTTTATGCAGGAATTTGAGCGACGATATGGGTAATGTGTAGAGGAGTAGTGAGGCGCAGAAATGGTTGATGTATTGTGATAGGTAGCGTCGCGATCATTCATAGTAATAAGACAAGAAACGGAAGGGACAAATCTACATGGCCAAGAATGATTTAAAGGCATTGCGTACCCGAATTGATGCCCTTGATCAACAGCTGCTTGCGTTAATTAATGAAAGAGCGGAATGCGCCCGTCAGGTGGGAAAAATTAAACAGGCAAACCAGACAAAGGACGTCAATGTTATTTTTTACCGGCCTGAACGTGAGGCTCAGGTGTTACGGGGGATTATGGCAAATAATCAGGGGCCATTAAAGGATGAGGAAATTGCCCGGTTGTTTCGGGAAATTATGTCTGCCTGTCTGGCACTTGAAGATCCGGTTAAGGTTGCTTATCTGGGGCCGGAGGGGACTTTTACCCAACACGCGGCCATTAAGCATTTTGGGCGGTCTGCTGTTTGTCTTCCTATGTCAGCTATTGACGAGGTGTTTCGTGAAGTTTGTGCAGGAGCTGTCAACTATGGCGTAGTACCGGTGGAGAATTCTAGTGAAGGTATTGTGAATCATACACTGGATAGTTTTATGGAGTCTTCTGTTCATATTTGTGGTGAGGTAGTACTGAGGATCCATCAGCATTTAATGGTATCGGAACATACACGCAGAAACCAGATCAGCCGGATTTACTCTCATTCCCAGTCTTTTGCTCAGTGCCGTAAATGGCTTGATGCCCATTGGCCTATGGCTGAACGAGTGGCAGTTAACTCTAATGCAGAAGCGGCAAAGCGATTGGCTAGTGAGTGGAATGCGGCCGCTATTGCTGGTGATATGGCTGCAGATCTTTATGGGCTGGAAAAAATTGCAGAAAAAATAGAAGATCGGCCGGATAATTCAACCCGTTTCCTGATTATTGGTAATGAACCTGTGCCTTCCTGTGGCCATGATAAAACCTCGATTATAGTAGAGATGCGAAATGAACCAGGGGCATTGTTATCGGTTTTAGAGCCTTTTCAGATTCATAATATTGATCTTACCCGGATTGAGTCCAGGCCATCGCTATCCGGTACCTGGAATTATGTGTTTTTTATTGATTTTGACGGGCATCAGGATACGGCGGAAGTGCAAAACACTCTGGAACGCTTGTCCTGTCAGTCTAATGATATCAAAGTGTTAGGGTCTTATCCCAAAGGGGTATTGTAAACCGATGTATAGAGCCGGTTTGTATTGAATTCTCTGCTGTAATGGCATGCCAAGTAAAGAATGACAATAATTGGGTTTTAGAATGCATGACTTTTTAGAACAGGCTGCGGAACCTGTCAGAAGTATTGAGCCATATCAACCGGGAAAACCGGTTGATGAACTGGCACGAGAGTGGGGAATCAGAAGGGAAAATATTGTAAAGCTGGCAAGCAATGAAAATCCTTTAGGTCCTTCGCCTATGGCGTTGCAGGCTCTCACTGAGACCCTTAAACATATTGCACGGTACCCTGATGGTGACAGTTTTCTCTTGAAACAGGCTCTGGCAGATCACTATCAGATGTTTCCCCAGCAGGTTACGGTGGGGAATGGTTCTAATGACTTATTAGTTCTGATGGCTGAGGCATTTTTATCGCCGGGCTTCTCTGCCATTTTTTCCCAATACGCTTTCATGGTCTATAAATCCGCTGTTGCGGCAACGGGTGCCCGGGGAATAGAGGTCCCTGCTGCAGGATGGGGGCATGATTTAGAGATCATGACGACTTTTATCTGTCCGCAGACAAGACTGATCTTTTTGGCTAATCCCAATAATCCTACAGGGACTTATTTCAGTCATGATGATTTGAAACGGTTTATGGAAAAAGTTCCTGAAACCGTTATCGTTATTCTGGATGAGGCTTACGTTGAATATGTGGAAGAGGCTGATTTTCCTAACAGTATTGCATTGATGAAACGCTTTTCCAATCTGGTTATCGTCAGGACCTTTTCTAAAATATTTGGGCTCGCAGGATGTCGGGTTGGCTATTGTTTATCGGACAGCAGTATCGCTCGTGTAATCAACCGGATACGACAGAGTTTTAATGTTAACTCATTGGCTCAGTCTGCCGCAAAAGCCGCGTTAAAAGATGAGACATTCTTAACAAAAAGCCGGAATATAAATCAGGCTGGAAAAATACAGTTGGCTAATGGATTGGAACGATTAGGGAAATCGTTTATTCCGTCTGCAGGTAATTTTATTTGTATGAATGTCGGTTTTGATGTGATGCCTCTGTATCAGAAATTGTTACGCAGAGGTGTGATTGTACGTCCGTTGGTCAATTATTGTATGCCTCATCATTTAAGAATATCCATCGGTTTACCGGATGAAAATTCACGGTTTCTTTCTGCCTTGGAGGCTAGCCTCAATGAGTGATATCTCTATGGGGGCAGAAAAAACGGTGTTGAATTCAGAAAACACATTGCTGGTCATAGGCTTGGGCTTAATGGGCGGTTCTGTAGCGGCTGCAGCGCGCCATTACGGCGCTTTTCAGCAAATCATTGGATATGACCACAACAGTGCTTCGCTGGCAATAGGGCTGGAGAAAGGAATCATTGATGTTGCCTGTAATGATATATCCGAAGGTCTTGCTATTTCTGATGTCGTGGTAATTGCTGTACCGGTTTTGAGTATTGAGAAAGTTTTTGGTGCTATTCAGAAAAGTAATGAAAAATCGGCTTTATCCGGCACTGTTGTGACGGATGTGTGTAGTTGTAAAGCGTATGTAGTAGAGGCTGCTCGACGAGTATTTCAGGAAGTTCCTGCATGGTTTGTCCCCGGGCATCCAGTTGCTGGATCTGATGCCCAAGGCATATCTATGGCTGATGGGCAGTTATTTCAGGCTCAGAAAGTGATTTTGACGCCAGAGCCGGCTACAGATTCCGTCGCTCTGTCGACTGTTACGACATTGTGGTCGGGGTGTGGTGCTGATGTAACGTTTATGAAGGCTGATGAGCATGATCGATTGTTAGCTAATACCAGCCATATTCCTCATTTTATTGCTTTTTCCCTGATGAAAAAAATTGCAGATCATTCTGAGTGGTTTAATCCTTTTTGTTTTGCGGGGGGAGGTCTCAGGGATTTTTCCCGTATTGCCGGTAGTGATCCTCGAGTGTGGCATGATATTGGTATGGGAAACCGGGATGCACTGCTGGAGGGAATGAGAGACATAAGCCGAGGCATTAACGAATTAATAGACTGTATTCAAGGGAATAATAGTGATGCCCTTATAGCGCTTTTGCAAAAAGGTCGTTCGGCTAGGCAACGGTTTTCTGGTGTATTGGAACGAAGAGAAATAATATCAGCAATGAAAGATAAACAGATAATGATAGCGGAACCTGGTGGCTATATAGAGGGCATCTTACAGGTTCCCGGAGATAAATCCATTTCTCATAGAGCCATTATATTAGGGTCTCTGGCGGAAGGAGTGACCCAGGTTAGTGGCTTTCTTGAAGGAGAAGATGCACTGGCGACGCTGTATGCCTTTGAGTCTATGGGAGTCAATATTGAAGGCCCTTCTGATGGAAATGTTGTAATTCATGGCGTAGGGATGAATGGTCTGAAAGATCCGGAAACAGCAATAGATCTGGGTAATGCTGGAACAGCCATGCGCTTGATGGCCGGTCTGATGTCGGCGCAGTCGTTTAATACGATGCTTACAGGAGATCATTCGCTTTGCAGGCGACCCATGAAGCGTATTGTTAGCCCATTACAGCAAATGGGTGCGGATATTGAAGCGACAGGGAATGGTACGCCTCCTCTGATTATAAAAGGAGGTAAGTTTCTGCAAGGGATTCATTATTCTATGCCGGTAGGTTCTGCGCAGGTTCAGTCCTCATTGCTTTTGGCTGGTATGTATGCGAAAGGGAAAACGGTTGTGGAATCACCGGTTCTGGTTCGTGATCATACGATCCGTATGCTGAGTGCTTTTGGGTATCCGGTCAGCAATCAGGGCAAGCGGGTGAGTCTAGAGGGTGGCGATTCACTGAAAAGCATTTCTGTCAATATTCCGGGAGATATTTCTTCTGCGGCATTTTTTATTGTGGCTGCTACTCTGGCGGAGGCGTCAGAAGTGTTACTGACGAATGTTGGCATTAATCCGACACGTACAGGGATTCTGAAAATTTTAGATTTGATGGGTGCAAATATTACGTTAGAGAATCAGCGATTGTCAGGTGGGGAACCGGTAGCTGATATTAGGGTTAGGTCATCACAATTAAAAGGGATTGTAGTGCCTGCCCATTTAGTGTCTCTGGCAATTGATGAGTTTCCGGTTTTATTTATAGCAGCGGCTATGGCTGAGGGAGAGACCCGTGTAACAGGTGCGTCAGAGCTAAGGGTCAAGGAAAGCGATCGTATTGAAACGATGGCGGAAGGCCTTAGTATCATGGGAATTAAGGTGGAAACGCTGCCTGATGGCATTATTATTCAGGGGAGTAATGAATTTCTGGGAGGGACCGTTGACAGTCATGGTGACCATCGAGTTGCTATGGCCTTTGTTGTGGCGGCATTGAAGGCAACAAGAGAGATCCGCATTCTCGATTGTGCTAATGTAGCAACTTCTTTTCCTAATTTTATTTCATTGGCAAATCAGGCGGGGCTATCTGTCCGGCCTGATTGTATTTAAATTATGTCAGCATAGTTATAGGATATGACCGAGAATATGTCTGCCATCTTTGAAAACACGTCGGGCTGAATTTCTTTATCTCGGTTTTTTTATCTTTTACATAATTCCGGGGTTTTATTGCCTGGTGCTTTCTGTGGCTGTCAATCGTCGCTATATATAGTATCTAACCTGATCTGACCGTATTGATTGAAAAGGATGAATGTGTGATTGCTGATACTTCCCCCATGATAGTAACAATTGATGGGCCCAGCGGCTCCGGAAAGGGGACAGCCGCTTCGTTGCTGGCGAGCCATTTAAAATGGCATTTGTTGGATAGCGGAGCGTTATACCGTTTAACAGCTATGGCTGTACTAAAACACAAGGTTGATATTAACGATGCCAAAGCTGTTGCTGAAAGAGCGCTGCATTTAGACGTTGGTTTTACATACAATGAACAAACCCGCGAAGTAGATATCATTTTTGAATCTGAACCAGTCGGTGCACAACTGAGAACAGAAATTATGGGGGCATACGCCTCTCAGGTTGCTGTGTTACCCGAGGTAAGACAAGCTCTGTTACAACGCCAGCGGGATTTTGCGATATCACCGGGGTTAGTTGCTGATGGCCGGGATATGGGGACTGTGGTTTTTTCTGAGGCCAAAGTAAAGATTTTTTTGACGGCCAGTGCTGAAGAAAGGGCAAGGCGACGGGTTCGTCAGTTGCAAATGAAGGGCATAGATGTTAACTTCGACAGTCTTTTGAATGATATTCGGGCACGGGATGAGCGTGATACTCATCGATCCGTTGCTCCTTTGGTTCCTGCGGATGATGCAGTCATCATTGACAGTACAAAACTCAGTATTAGTCAGGTCGTCTCTTGTCTGATTACTGAAGTCAAGAAAGTATATGCTTTGTAGTCGAGATATTGCATAATGCCTGGCAGGAATAAAAAAGGACAGGGAAATGAGTAAATTTTTCTGTTCTTGTATGGTATTGAGGTGGATAATAACTTCCGTCTCAGGAGAGGGAGTAACAGTCAGAAGCCAGTATGCCTCTGTTATGACCTCTGATAAAACTTACCCGTACTGGCTGGCAGTATGGTTCATGCGGTAGTGATTTGGCTGATCTCATTTCATAGGGTAATCAAGCTATTGTCATCCGCGTTATTGTTGTTACAGGGAAAATCATGAGCGAAAGCTTTGCCGAACTTTTCGAAGAGAGCCTGAAAGACGTCGAAATGAAACCCGGTGCCATTGTTAATGGTCTTGTGGTTGATATTGATGATGACTGGGTTACTGTACACGCTGGACTGAAGTCTGAGGGTATTATTCCTAAAGCTCAGTTCCAGAATGATAATGGTGAGTTGACCATTGCTGTAGGTGATGAAGTCCAGGTCGCTCTGGATGCCGTAGAAGATGGTTTTGGTGAAACACGTTTGTCCCGTGAAAAAGCCAAACGTATGGAAGCATGGAAAGAGCTTGAGAAAGCCTTTGAAGCAGAAGATATTGTCAAAGGTATTATTAGCGGCAAAGTGAAAGGTGGTTTCACGGTTGATGTTAATACAATCCGTGCCTTCTTGCCTGGATCTCTGGTGGATGTTCGTCCTATCCGTGATACTTCCCATCTGGAAGGTAAAGAACTGGAATTCAAGGTCATCAAACTGGATCAGAAACGCAATAATGTTGTGGTTTCTCGTCGCAGTGTGCTGGAAGCTGAAAACAGTGCAGAACGTGAACAACTGCTGGCTTCCCTGCAGGAAGGGCTGGAAGTTAAAGGGATCGTTAAGAACCTTACCGATTATGGCGCTTTTGTTGACCTCGGTGGCGTTGATGGCCTGCTGCATATCACTGATATGGCATGGAAACGCATCAAGCATCCGAGTGAGATCGTGAATGTAGGTGATGAAATCAATGTTAAAGTCCTGAAGTTCGATCGCGAGCGTAATCGTGTGTCTCTGGGACTGAAACAACTGGGTGAAGATCCATGGGTTGCATTGACGAACCGCTTCCCTGAAGGAACCCGTGTAACCGGTCGAGTAACTAATCTGACTGATTACGGTTGCTTTGTTGAACTGGAAGAAGGTGTTGAAGGATTGGTGCACGTCTCTGAAATGGACTGGACCAACAAGAACATCCATCCAAGCAAAGTAGTATCTCTGGGAGATGAGGTCGAAGTTCAGGTTCTGGACATTGATGAAGAACGCCGTCGTATCTCTTTGGGTATCAAACAGTGTAAAGCTAATCCATGGGAAGAGTTCTCCCGTAAATACAATAAAGGTGATCGTCTGTCAGGAAAAATCAAGTCTATCACTGACTTCGGTATCTTTATTGGTCTGGAAGGCAGTATTGATGGACTGGTGCATTTGTCTGACATTTCCTGGAGTGACTCAGGAGAAGAATCTGTTCGTCAGTACCATAAAAGCGAGGAAGTTGAAGCTGTTATCCTAGCTATTGATGCGGAGCGTGAACGCATCTCCTTGGGTATTAAGCAGATGTCAGAAGACCCTTTCACCGCTTATGCAAGCCTGAATGAAAAAGGTTCAATCGTTAAAGGTGTTGTTAAGGAAGTATCTGCCAAAGCTGCTACAGTAGAGTTGGCTGAAGATGTGTTAGCTACACTGAAAGCTTCTGAAATCAGTCTGGATCGTGTAGAGGACGCCTCTAACGTATTGAAAGCTGGTGAAGAGGTTGAAGCTCGTATCATCAGTATTGATCGTAAAAACCGTAATATTAGTTTGTCTATCAAAGCTAAAGATCAGGCTGAAGAAAAAGCAGCCATGAAGGTATTACGTAATAAGCAGGAAACTGAAGTTGCTGGTCCTACGACCATTGGTGACCTCATCAAAGCTCAGATGGAAAACAAATAATCGCTTAGCTGATTATTGAGTAAAAAAAACCGTAGCTATAAATGCTGCGGTTTTTTTTAAGAGAAAAGGATTTTTCTGTTGCTTGATTTATCAGCATGATTTAGCTACGGTAAAAAAGTATCAGACGGAGCCGTATTTTCTTTTATATAGCAAAGAAAGGAATCCAAAATAATGACCCGCTCTGAACTTATCGATCAGATATCAGACCTTCATCCCCAGTTATCTGTTAGGGATATAGAGTTAGCCGTGAAGTCCATTATTGAGCAGATGGTTAAAGCCTTAATCACAGGAAATCGTGTTGAAATACGTGGTTTCGGTAGCTTTTCCTTACATTACCGTGCTCCACGGTTAGGAAGGAATCCCAAAACAGGAGATCCAGTTCAGCTGAGTGGCCGTTATATACCTCACTTTAAACCGGGAAAAGAAATGCGTGAACGCGTAAATGCTATTTATCAATACCGTTCATAAAAAATAAAAAGTCTGAATTTTCCGCCTGTTTATCAATAGCATCTGTGTAGTTGTTATTCTCTTTATTCCTGCTTGTAGTAATATCATGGTAATGTGTTTGAATAAGGTATAGCTTAACGGCGTTCTCTGTTTTTTTAGGGATGGCTGCTTTTTATCAGCACTTATGATTATATTATAATTTTCAGTTTCTCTGGATTTTGCGGTTACTATGAAAAGTTCTTTAATGTCATGGCTCAAACGTGTAACAGGTGTGTTGTTGCTGCTTGTTATACTTGGGCTTGTTATTGATTTTACTCTGTCCAATGATCAGGTAATCAGGATAAATGTTGCGGAGGTTATGAGTGTGTCAGTACGTTTTTCATCCGCAATAATTACTGCATTTATTACCGGGGGGGGTATCGGGCTTTTGTCTGCGATCGGTATTATTATACGCTTAAGATTAAAGAATGCGAGCTTAGGTCGTAAACTGGTTCGGCGTAATAATGAAATCAGAAAATTAAGAAGCAGTAACTTGAAGGGATTGACAAATAATGCCTGATATAGCCTTGTTGGCGCTGTTTTTGCTGGCTATCACCATTGGCTATTTATTGGGTAAGTGGGATGGCAAGAATAAAAAAACTAACAAGTACCAAACCTTTAATAAAGACTATTTTGTCGGATTGAATTATCTGCTTAATGAACAGACAGATAAGGCAATTGATACTTTTATTCAGGCGCTGAACTCGGATACGGATACAGATACTGTCGACACGTATTTGGCGTTAGGGCACTTTTTCTGTAAAAGAGGGGAGGTAGACAAGTCCATCCAGATACATCAGGATCTACTAGCCAGAACCAGTTTGACATCAGAGCAGTCTGAAAAGGTACAACTGGCATTATCACAGGATTATCTGTCTGCAGGCTTATTTGATCGTGCTGAAGCTATGTTAAGAGAATTGGTTGACAGAAATCCGTCTGCCAGTGAGGAAGTGCTGCATACTTTATCGTGTATTTATGAGCAGGAAAAAGAATGGGGTAAAGCCATTAAGATTGCTGAACGCCTGAAGTCTTATGGTGCTCGTTATGGGAAAGTGCTTGCTCAATATTATTGTGAACTGGCTGAGCAATATCTGGCCATGAATGATCGCCTTAGAGCAAGAAAACTGCTGAAGATGGCGATGAATCGAGATAAACTATGTATTAGAGCCAGCTTAATTCAAGGTTTAATTGAATTTGAGGAAGGAAATCTGAAGGATGCCTCGAAAGTATTTGAGCGGGTGTTAAAACAAGACAGCCGTTATTTCCCTCTTGCTGTCCCTTATCTTGAAAAAATTTACCGGAAAATAGGGAATAGCCATAGCTTAGGTGTATTTCTTGCTTCCAGCCTAAAGGAAAAACCTACTACTGCAACGATTCTAGCCATGACTCGTATTATTCATGAGCAGCAGGGAGAAAAGCCGGCGATTATTTTTCTGGTTCAGCAATTAAGAGAGCATCCCACATTAAAAGGGCTGAATGCATTATTGGGCCTGCAGTTAGAAACAGGAGAGAAAGTCAGCGAACAGGGCGTTCGCTTGTTTATGGATCTAACGACTCAGATTGTTGAGGTTAAGCCCGTCTATAAATGTTCAGAATGTGGGTTTATGGGAAAAGACATGCATTGGCAGTGTCCAAAGTGTAAGGGCTGGAACAGTATTGCTCCTATAGAAGGACTGGAAGGGGAGTGATGTTATACTCGTTTCTCTGCTATGAGCCACCGAAAAATTGATGTTGTCTCCAGGCTTCATAACTGACAATGGCCACAGCATTAGATAGGTTTATGCACCGAATATGAGGCTGCATAGGTATCCTGATCTGTTGTTGTTCGGGAAGGCTCATTTTGATGTCATCCGGCAGGCCATGGGTTTCTGAACCAAACAGTAAAATATCACCCCTATTATAATAAGCTTTATGATAGAGAGTATGGCCGGAAGTCGTAATAGCAAAGACCTTGGGGGCAGAGTCGATTAATGATGTCAAGAAGTCCGGGTAAGTTTTATGTCGATGAACCGAGGATAAGTCATGATAGTCAAGGCCGGCTCTTTTTAGTTTTTTATCATCCATATCAAAACCTAACGGATCGATCAGATGCAGCTGGCAGCCATTATTAGCAACAAGGCGGATAATATTGCCCGTATTTTGGGCAATTTTGGGAGAATAGAGGGCTATATGAAACATAATGCGTAATATCAAACAATCTTAGTAAATAAAAAAATATATTTTTTTATTGTATCATATTATCAACAATAAGATTTTTTTACTTCGTTAGAAGCAAGGTATATATCATTCAGCGATAATATTTATCGCACACTGATAATTAATGCCAGAAATAAAAAGTTCTATTTTATATCATGATGTTACTTAATAACTCCTCTAAACTATTTCATGGAAATTAATTATGATTAAAATAGTATAAAGAATAGGGTAACGAGAAAATAATACCATAGCAAAGCCTATGGAGTGATTTTTATTGAAGGGGCAATAAACGCGAATCAGATAATTAGGATAGTGATCTATAATTATAAATTGCTTTTTTATCTTTTTATAATCGATAGCGTAATAAATCTCATAGGCTGGTAAGTTAAATACCAATGAATACAAATAATGAAATGTCGTCCAGACGGGTATTTATATTGTCGCTGACTGGAGCTGCAGTGGGTTTGGGCAGTATATGGCGTTTTCCCTATATTGCGGGAGAGAATGGAGGCGGGCTTTTCTTTTTTCTTTTCATAGTTTTTGTGGTGTTGATGGGATTACCGGTGATGGTTTCAGAAATTGCTGTCGGGCGAGCAGGGCGTGTTAATCCGGTAGACAGTCTGGAGAGGCTATCTCTTGCAGCAGGTGGTTCCAGGCATTGGAGGTATGTTGCCTGGTGTGGTGCTATAACAGCAATAATGGTGTTATCGTTTTATAGTGTGGTGGCTGGATGGGCGTTGCATTATCTGATTTTGTCTCTTACCGGAAGTGTTACTGGTTCCTCCATCGTTGCTGCTTCGGAACAAATGAATAACTTTCTTTTATCTCCTGTTCTTGTGATAGTTTTTCATACATTTTTTATGTTGCTGACAATCTGGGTAAATAGCCGTCAAGTATCCCAGGGTATTGGAAAGCTGAATGCTTGGCTTATGCCTTTGATGTATGGGTTGTTACTGTTTCTTATGATGTGGGCAGCCACATTACCCGGTTTTATAAAGGCTATAGATTACCTGTTTATGCCACGTTTTGATTCGCTGAGTTGGCGTGTTATCTTGGAAGCCATGGGGCATGCTTTTTTTACTCTCGCCGTTGGAGCTTGTTGTCTTATGGCTTATGGCGCGTATATGCCGTCCAAACAGCCTATGATAAAAAGTGTGATCCTTGTTGCTGTTATGGACGTTTTAGTGGCAATGATGGCAGGAGTTGTTATTTTTTCATTGCTGTTTTCAGAGGATCTTGATCCATCGGCAGGTCCAGGGCTTATGTTTGTCACATTGCCTGTTGTATTGAGTGCCATGCCACTAGGTAGTTTGTTTTTACCACTTTTTTTTAGTTTGCTTGTTATGGCTACCTGGACATCATCAGTGAATTTACTAGAGTCTATGGTGGTAATGTTGTCAGAGCGTTTCGCATTAACAAGAAAATTTGCAACATGGTTGTCGGGAGCTATTGTCTGGGCATTGGGGATCATTCCTGCTTTATCATTTAATGTGTTTAGGAATCTGGAACCTATTCCAGGGTGGACGATATTTGACGTATACACTGCTATTGCTACACAAGTTTTATTACCTTTGACCGGTTTACTGATTCTGTTTTTTGCCGGTTATGTGATGGATAAAGAGGTATTGTTGAGGCAACTGGGTCAAAACCGGATATCCTCGTTGTTATGGAGAGGAATTATCCGTTATGTGAGCCCGGTTCTGGTATTGATTATTCTCATTTTTGGATTGATATAGAAATTTTGCAGAGTGGGTTTAAATAGCCTACTACTTAAGTAGTGGGTTAACCTGTTACGTTTTGAATGGGGAAACTTCGATGTGAGAAAAAACAACAAGGAGTCGTTCAATGAAAGATGTAAAGTCCCTCGTTATGCTCGCGCTGTTATGGACTTTCTTTACAGTTGCTTACGCTGATAAACAAAAAGAAAAGTCTGTTAAATTACCATCAGGTAATTTTGAACAGGCGAATAAAAATACACAAAAACAAAGCATTCAGACCGTTAATGTGAATCAGGCAACAGCTAAGGAACTGGATAAAAAGCTCAAGGGAGTGGGGCGTCGAGTTGCTAAGAAAATTGTAGCTTATCGTAATGCAAATGGTCCCTATAGATCGCTTGAGGATTTGGATAAGGTTCGATATGTAGGTAAAAAAATATTAAGTAGGAATAAGGAACGTATTGTATTCCAGTAGTCATCGTATATTATAAGCCGCCGTTTTTTTGGCGGCTTTTTTTATGGATATCAATTAACCGAGAGCTTTTTGAAGGCAATCCATAGCTGTTTCCAGTTGGGTTATCTCCAAAGTAAATGACAAGCGTAAGTGTCCCGGTGCTCCGAAGGCTGATCCTGGGACCAGCGCTACGCCTTGTTCCAACAGTGTGGAGGCAAGTTGAGAGTCCGATTCAATATGGTGTGTTTTCATGGGGCCATTAAAATCAGGAAACGTATAGAACGTCCCATCACAGGGAATAACTTTAACGCCTTTTATATCGTTGAGCCGCTCATAAACAAAATCATGTCGCTTTTTAAATGTTTGACATAATGTTTGCACGCAGTCTTGATTTCCACTAATAGCTTCCAGTGCAGCTGCCTGAGCTATAGAGCAGGGATTTGAAGTGCTTTGGGACTGTATTTTTTTCATAGCCTTAATGAGTTGTTCAGGGCCTGCCGCATAGCCAATACGCCAGCCTGTCATGGCGTAGGCTTTTGATACGCCATTCAGTATGATCGTACGATCAACCAGTTCAGGACATGCCATGGCCATATTGCAGAATCCTTCCTGGTTCCAGAGTATATGTTCGTAGATGTCATCGGAGGCAATCATAATATCCGGGTGTTGAACCAGAACAGCGCCCAGCTGCTCCAGTTCCTTTTTGCTGTAAGCGACACCCGATGGATTGGATGGACTGTTGAGGACAACCAGTTTTGTTTTAGGAGTAATAGCTTTTTCCAGTTGTTCGGGAGTTATTTTGAATCGTGATGCCATATCGGAGGAAACAATAACAGGTTTTCCGCCGGCGATCAGTATCATATCCGGATAGGAAACCCAGTAAGGTGCAGGAATAATCACTTCATCGCCGGTATTGAGTAGGGCTAGTACGAGGTTAAAAAAAGTCTGTTTACATCCACTGGATACGATAATTTGCTCAAGCGAATACTCTAATTGATTGTCTTTTCTGAACTTATCGGCAATAACTTGTTTCAGCTGAGGAGTTCCATCGACGGGGGTATAATGAGTTTGCCCATCAGCTATTGCCTGGCAGGCTGCGGCTTTAATATGAGCTGGGGTATCAAAGTCGGGTTCTCCGGCTCCCAGGCTGATAATATTTCGTCCCTTTTTTCGTAGGGCGTTGGCCTTGGCAGTAACGGCAAGGGTGGATGAAGGTTTGATGGACTGGACTCGGTCGGACAGAATGCGTGTCATTATTTACCTCGTGCCTATGTTCTGAATAGGAAAGAGTGTTATGAGTGGGAAAGAATCATAACCTGTACATGGAGTTATGGACACTTTCTATTGTTTTGTTATTAATGGTACGGGTCAGCAGCTGCATGATCGACTCATGGAGTCTGTCGAGATTATATAGCGTTATAAATCAATCGGTGGTTTTTTGCAGCCTGTTGTGTGAATTTTTTTACCATGGGATGATGTAGGCGTTGTTTTGCCATGGAATAGAGGGTCAATCATATCGTGTCAGATCGTCGGTTTATATTGTCATCGGATTTCTCCCCGGCCGGGGACCAGCCTGAAGCTATAAGACAGCTGAATGAGGGGATTGCTAATGGCCTAGCCTGCCAGACCTTGTTAGGTGTCACCGGTTCAGGAAAAACATTTACTATCGCAAATGTGATTGCCAGTCAGCAGCGTCCGGTGGTTGTGATGGCCCATAACAAGACTCTTGCGGCACAATTGTATGGTGAGTTTAAACGGTTTTTTCCGGAAAATGCAGTAGAGTATTTTGTTTCTTATTATGATTATTATCAGCCTGAAGCTTACGTGCCGGGCTCTGATACTTTTATTGAGAAAGATGCTTCTGTGAATGAACATATAGAACAGATGCGTCTGTCTGCTACTAAGGCGTTGATGGAGCGGGAAGATACGATTATTGTGGCGACGGTTTCGGCTATTTATGGCTTGGGAGATCCTCGTTCGTATTTGCAGATGGTTATTCATCTTGATCGAGGCGATGTAGTGGATCAGCGGTTACTTTTAAGACGGCTGGCGGAATTACAATATACCCGTAATGATGGAGATTTTCGCCGGGCAACTTACCGGGTTCGTGGTGATGTTATTGATATTTTCCCGGCAGAATCAGAAAAAGAGGCTATACGCCTTGAGCTGTTTGACGATGATTTGGAACGTATTCTAGTATTTGATCCGCTAACGGGTGAAATATTGCGTCCGTTGCCGAGAGTGACTATTTATCCCAAAACCCATTATGTCACTCCCCGGGATACTATTATTAAGGCGACAGAATTGATCAAAAAAGAGCTGGTGGAGAGGCTGGCTTTTTTGCGGGATAATAATAAGCTGGTCGAAGCCCAGCGGTTAGAAGAACGAACGCGCTTTGATATAGAAATGATGCTGGAGCTGGGGTATTGCACCGGCATTGAAAATTATTCACGCTATCTTTCCGGTAATGCACCGGGTGAAGCGCCTCCCACTCTGTTTGATTACATTCCGGATAACGCTTTATTGGTCATAGATGAATCTCATGTCACTATTCCTCAAATTGGAGCCATGTATAAAGGAGATCGCTCACGGAAAGAAACATTGGTGGAATACGGTTTTCGATTGCCATCGGCATTGGATAACCGGCCTATGCGGTTTGATGAATGGGAATCAAAGCGACCTCAGTCTGTTTTTATTTCAGCTACACCTGGTAATTATGAACAGGAGCATCAGGGGCAACGGGTGGAGCAAGTAGTTCGACCCACAGGGCTTGTAGATCCAGCCATTGATGTCCGTCCTGCGAGAACTCAGGTAGACGATTTATTGTCTGAAATTCATCGGGTGACTACTCACAATGAGCGGGTACTGGTTACGGTATTGACCAAGCGTATGGCAGAAGACTTATCCGACTATCTGTTAGAACAAAACATTAAAGTCCGATATTTGCATTCGGATATTGATACGGTGGAACGAGTGGAAATTATCCGTGATCTGAGAATAGGTGTCTTTGATGTGCTGGTGGGTATTAATTTGTTAAGAGAAGGGCTGGATATGCCTGAAGTCTCTCTGGTTGCCATTTTGGATGCGGACAAGGAAGGGTTTCTCCGGTCTGAGCGGTCATTAATCCAGACTATTGGACGGGCCGCCAGAAATATCCATGGGCGCGCGATTCTTTATGGTGATAAAGTAACGCGATCTATGCAGCAGGCCATGGATGAAACCTCCAGGCGAAGAGAAAAACAACTGCTGTATAATGAAAGTAATAATATCCTTCCGGTCAGTATTCATAAGTCCGTAGAAGATATTCTTGAAGGAGCGGTCGCTCCTGGAAAACCTTCCCAATCTGGAAGGCGTTCAGTAAAAGGCAGGAAAGATTTGGAGCTGAATAGCGCAATAGAATCCCCGGCAGAACTGATTAAACTGATCGGAAAGCAGGAAGATGTCATGATAAAATGCGCACAAAATTTGGAATTTGAAGAAGCCGCAAGGCTTAGGGATGAAATATCTCAGCTAAGGCAGCAGTTGGTAGAATTGTCCTGAACACGGTAGGACAGAAGAGTAGGTATTTCCCGTTATATCAACTGGCTTGAAATTTTTTAAGAAATTGATAGGATACTGGCTATCAAAGGCGGTTAGCTCAGCTGGTTAGAGCGCTACGTTGACATCGTAGAGGTCGCTGGTTCAATTCCAGTATCGCCTACCAATATTAAAAAGGCATCATTAGATATGGTGTTTTTTTTTATCTGTATTTTAAAAATTGGATAATATCCAATCATATATTAAGTTAATACTACCTTAGTCCAATTTATTTTTGAAACATCAAAAGTACAATAAAAAAATGTTTTTCATTGTACTAAATTATCTCAGGAATAAAATTATGAAAAAAACAATACGCTTACTTATTCCTTACTTGTTATTAACATTAACGAGCATTCATCATGCTCAAGC
>NSIT01000060.1_pt1 | contig 17539 bp, 16 predicted proteins | sample 1450681 | NCBI WGS metagenome assembly NSIT01 (sample SAMN07455404, study PRJNA386592) | invertebrate metagenome | isolation source: Endozoicomonas-like sequences binned from scallop gill tissue | host: Pecten maximus | place: United Kingdom: Lyme Bay MPA | collected 2013-06-01
AAACAGAAGCAGCCTGTCATATAAAAATTTTACTTGATAGAACTCTCGAGCGGCGAATTGACGTAACTACTGATCGAATTATAGCCGTATCAAAAAACGAATTACCTGATACCGTTACCATAGACCGATCTTTACAATCAGTATTTCAGTTTCTTTACAGCATTAAACATATTTTCAGAGACATATCTTTTGAAAACCCTGATATTGTGTTGAATACGCTGAATGAGCCTGCACTAAGTCCATTTGTAATCAGTAATATGTATCAACTGATGACCTACCTGAATGGTTTAGCTCATCGTGAAAGAGCTTGGGAATTAACAGGCAACCTGCTTGATTTTGTTATGGATACTGAGATGTACCCTCCCCCTATGTACGAGTTTCCAACCGATAATAGTTTACCGGAAATGGAGCCCGAGTCTTTGCCAGCATTCGGAAAAATAAAAGAGGCGAAAACAAAAGAAAAATTTTTGTATTATCTAACAGAACACTATGTGCCCCTGAATATTCGATTATGCTTGCTGGAACACACAAGAGGTAAAGCCAATCCCATCATCAACAAGCCATTCTGGAATTCTCCTCCAAAAGGCGTTACTGATGCTCAAATCATCGAGTATATGTCACGAAAAATAGACAAGAATAAGCGCTTTTTTTTAAGGGTTCTTGGTGCCTCTGATCAGGATATTATCCTTTACGACAGAAAATTCCCTAAGCCGGAAGAGACCAGAAAATATATTACTTATGCCATGCGACATATCCGAGAAGGATATGAATCCTGTACACCCGGTTACTTTAGACAGCAAGTGATCAGAGCATGCAAAGATGTTTCAATAGAACGTTTTGACCTTGCCAATAACATTGAGCGTAATGAGTTCGACTAACCGGAGATTAATCTTTACCGTGCTGTTGCAAAGCCCATTCTACATGTTCCCTGACCAGCTCTGAGGGATAATTCAGACGCTGTTTTAACGCATTCACCACTTTTTCTGATGTGGGTGCATTTCCCAACCCCACAGCCAGATTTCTGAGCCAGCATTCAAAGCCCGTACGGCGAATAGGAGAGCCTGCCGTTTTCTCCAGAAACTCCGTTTCATTCCACAAAAACAAATCAGCCAGATCACTACTGGCTAGATTATGGCGGGGCTTGAAGTCCGCCTCGTCTGTCGGTTGGGAGAACCGGTTCCATGGGCAAGCCAGTTGGCAGTCATCGCAACCAAAAACATGGTTACCCATCAACGGACGTAACGCCAGAGGAATACTGCCACTGTATTCAATAGTCAGATAGGAAATACAACGGCGAGAGTCTATTTTATAAGGCGAGACAATCGCATTTGTCGGACAACGATCCATACAGGACTGGCAACGACCGCAATGATTTTTTTCGTAAGGCTCATCAACCGGCAGTGGCAGATTAGTAAATAATTCACCCAAAAAGAAAAAGGAACCGGCTTGACGGTTAATGATCAGGGAATGCTTACCCATCCAGCCCAACCCGGCCTGTTGCGCCAAAGGGCGTTCCATAACCGGTGCACTGTCTACAAAAGCACGGAAACCATGCTCTCCCACCGCAGCTTCAATTTTTTTTCCTAACTGGGTCAAACGCTTACGGATTACTTTATGGTAATCTCGGCCTAACGCATAACGGGATACATACGCTTTTTCCGGATCTCCCAATACTTTCAGAATTTGGGTATCACCGTAAAGATAATCCATACGTACGGAAATAATCCGCAACGTTCCCGGATGCAATAACGCAGGATTTTCACGGAGATCCCGGTTTTTTTCCATGTAACCCAGCTCACCGTGATAGTTTTTTTCCAGCCATTTCTGTAACTGTTGTTTATGAAACTCGCTGATTTCAGGTCGGGTAATTCCCGCCTGCTGAAAGCCCAATTCCCGAGACCATTCCTTTATTTGTTCGGATAATTCAGCCAGTTGCTCTTGATTCATAAAAAAAACATCATTGTCGTGTTATTAGAAAACCAGTATATCCTACGACGGAGCAACTTTTTATACGCTCTTTCAGAAGCTTTTCAACTCTCTTATGTAGCCCGTAACATTTACAAGAACCTTGGTTCTCATTATATTTTTACAGAAACCACCATCATCTGATGCTGCAGCTATACTGATCCAATCATTGACCGATATTTCAGGATAGCTTATTCGACAACATGAAATTCAGTTTCCTCATCCTACTTTTTACTCTCCATACAATAGCAGCCGATGAAGGAAACTGTATTATCTGCGGAGAACAGGCTTGCGGGCTCTATGCCTTGTGCTGCTGCAAGAAAACTCTGCATGCCCAATGCCTCACAGATTTTCTGAAAGCAAATAATCAGGGGTGCCCTGAGTGTGGGCAGGATCATATTCAACTCCATTGCCATGATTCGAGCAGAAACGACCATAAGAACTGTATAACTCTTGAAAACGGTGAGGAAGATAACAGAGAAAAGGTATATTGCTTTGTAATCGATCAACTCGAAAGCAGACTTCGACACTTGGAAGCAGTCAACAAAGATCTCACCGGTAAATATTATTACGCTCTTATTACAAATCGTCTGTTGTTGGTATCAAAAAAGCTGTTAGAACAAATAACTCATATACTTGAACCAGTTGAATTTCCAAGGGATAACTGAATATTGGTATGAATAATTTCTCCTTGATAGACCTCGTTAGCACTCTCTTTTATCAGGGATTTATCGGTTATATTTGTTTTATGCTTGTTTTCCGACAAACCTTACCCCATTTAAACAATAATAAACAACCATCAGGAATTATTAGTGATGACCAACCCTTTACTGGAAAGCCATGAACTTCCTCCTTTTTCCCAAATAAAGCCGGAACATATTCAGCCAGCCATCCAACACATCATCCAGGAGAATGAACAGGCTGTCGAACAACTACTTAAGGACACTCCTTCTTTCACATGGAAAACACTACAGGAATCTCTGGATGCCTTGGGTGAACGCCTGGGCAATGCATGGTCGCCTGTAAGCCATATGAATGCCGTTGTTAACAGCAATGAATTGCGTGAAGCTTATAACGCCTGCCTGCCCCTATTGTCCGATTATTCTACTAAGATGGGACAAAATCAGGCGCTCTATGACGCGTATCAGCAGCTCGCCAGTTCTGAGGAATTCACCCATCTGGATAAAGCCCAACAAAAAGTCATTAACGACCAGCTGCGTGATTTCAAACTAGCAGGGGTTGCCTTACCCGATGATAAAAAAAATCGTTTTGGAGAGATCAATAAACGTTTGTCTGAGCTTACCAGCAATTACTCCAATAACGTGCTGGATGCCACCATGGCATGGAGCAAGTTGATCACCGATAAAAACGAATTAGCTGGCTTGCCGGAATCCGCTCTGGCCAGTGCCAAGCAGCTGGCTGAATCCAAAGGACACGAAGACGGATGGCTGCTGAACCTTGAATTTCCCTGTTACTATCCGGTCATGACTTACTGCGATAATCGGACATTACGTCAGGAAATGTATACGGCCTATTGCACCCGTGCTTCTGATCAGGGACCGGATGCCGGTCAGTTTGATAACGGTCCACTGATGGATGACATTTTGGCGTTACGCCATGAACTGGCTCAATTACTGGATTTCAATAACTATGCAGAGTATTCCCTGGCCACAAAAATGGCAGAATCCACCCATGAAGTTGTGGACTTCCTGAACGACCTGGCCCAACGCAGTAAACCTCAGGCAGAAAACGAACTGGCCGAATTACGGGAGTTTGCCCGGGTAAAATACGATATGGGTACCCTGGAATCCTGGGACATCGGTTATTATGCGGAAAAACTGCAACAGGAGCGCTACGCTATATCTCAGGAAGCCCTACGGCCGTGGTTTCCTGCGGAACAGGTTATTCAGGGAATGTTTACCGTAGTAAATAAACTCTATGGTATCCATTTCAAGCCTGTGGATAACATAGATACATGGCATCCTGATGTTCGTTTTTTTAATGTCTATCAGGATGACGAAATCATTGCCCGATTTTATCTGGACCTGTATGCCCGGGAAAATAAGCGGGGGGGCGCATGGATGGATGACTGCCGCTCCCGGTTCAAAACCTCTGACGAATACCAGATACCCGTTGCTTACTTAACCTGCAATTTTACTGCCCCGGTGGGTGATAAACCTGCTTTACTGACCCACGACGAAGTAGTCACTCTTTTCCACGAATTTGGTCACGGCCTGCACCATATGCTGACCAAAGTAGATTACCCTGATGTTTCCGGCATCAACGGTGTGCCCTGGGATGCCGTAGAATTGCCCAGCCAATTTATGGAAAACTGGTGCTGGGAAAAAGACGGGCTGGCCATTATTTCCAGCCATTACGAAACCGGTGAACCTTTACCCGATGAAATGCTGGACAAACTGCTGGCTGCCAAAAACTTCCAGTCTGCCATGATGATGGCTCGCCAGCTGGAATTTTCTCTTTTTGATTTCCTGCTGCATCGTGATTATCACAAAGATATTGATATCCAGCAGGTATTGAACGACATCAGGCAACAGATTTCCGTCATCATTCCTCCTGCATTCAACCGCTTCCAGCACGGATTTTCTCATATTTTTGCCGGTGGATATGCAGCAGGCTATTACAGCTATAAGTGGGCAGAAGTCCTTTCAGCAGATGCTTTCTCCCGGTTTGAGGAAGAAGGTATTTTCAATACGGAAACCGGACGGTCTTTCCTTCATGAAATTCTGGAAAAAGGCGGTTCTGAAGAACCTATGGCTTTGTTTAGCCACTTTCGCGGACGTCATCCCACCACGGATGCACTCCTGCGCCATAGCGGCATTCATAGCTAAGTCACCGGTAATCGTTCAGCAGGATACATGAAATCAATAAGGTGCTCACTTATGAAGCACCTTATTTTTTATAGGAAAGAAGCCGGATTTTTATCGCCAGAACCTCTGTATTCAGCATAAATATCATATAGACTTACTTTTACAAACTCTGTCGCCCTGATTATCCGGACACTATAACAATGACTGTTCTATCGGTTTCAGACCTGCCTTCTCCCGTCGCCATTAACTGGCTTGGTCATCTGAATGTACTGAAACAACCGAACATGCATCTGCAACTCAGGGAATGGGCATCACAGTTTGATGGAATCTATCGCATTCGCCTGGCTCATCAAACGGCTGTCGTTATTAGTGAACGTCAGATCGTACAACAGATTTTAAAGTGTCGCCCAGAAAAATTTCGCCGCTACCGAGCCATAGAATCCGTATTCAGCGGGCTGAATATTAACGGCATTTTCAGTGCAGAAGGAGATAACTGGAAGCGCCAGAGAAAATTAATTAATCCCGCCTTTAATGGGGAAAACCTCAGGTATTTCTTTCCATCCATGAGTGATATTTCGAATCGAATGATAGAAAAAACAGCTGTTCTGTCACAAACCCAAGAATCTTGTGACATAAAACACTTGTTTACCCAATACACAGTTGACCTGATTGGCAAGCTGGCCTTTGGCTACGATATCGATACATTATCCGGTAAAAACCAGGTACTTCATCATCATTTAGCTACGGTATTTCCTGGTCTTAATACTCGTATTGCTTCACCCCTTCCATTATGGAAATTGTATAAAACCCGTAAAGACCACCTCCTTGAGGCCGCCAATGCGTTTATACGGGATTTCCTGCAGATGCGCATCAGCGAAACCAAAGAACGTTTATTCCAACAACCCGACTTGCATCAACATCCTGAAAACCTGCTGCAAGCTATGGTAGCCCAGCAAAATCTTAGCGAGGAATCCTTATCCGATGAAATGATTCTGGCTAATGCGGTAACTCTCCTTCTGGCAGGAGAAGATACGACAGCCAATTCCCTGGCATGGCTTTGCCACCTGTTAAGCACCCGCGATGACTTACAGGATCAACTGTTTTCTGAAATAAATGATTTGCCTGATGACGCCCTGAGCCAGTGGCCTCAACCTTCACTGCCACTGCTGATAGCCTGCATCCATGAGAGTATGCGGGTCAAACCCGTGGTGCCTATGCTCTTTACAGAGCCCTTATCAGATATTACGGTCAATGAGCGCCTTCATCTGAAAAAAGGAACACGCACTATTTTATTATTAAATGCTCAAGGTGATGATAAAGATCGCTTTGATTCTCCCCGGACTTTTCATCCTGAACGATGGCTTAATGATCATCCCTGCAGAATAAACGACATGATGCCTTTTGGTGGTGGTCTCCGGTTATGCCCCGGACGCTCCCTGGCCTTGCTGGAAATGAAACTGGCAATGAGCCGTTTGATCCAACAGTTCAAACTTATCCCCTTAGATGCAGATAAAGTGACTGAACGATTTGATTTTATCGTGGTGCCGGATCACTTACGAATACTGTTTGAGCTACGAAGATAATTCGTCAATCCACAGTAACAGAATCAAAAGAGTTCAACATGCAGAAAAAACGTTTTATTGCCGGGGCTGTCTGTCCTGTATGTCAGGCACAAGACACGATCCGATGCTTTACTAATGAGCAGGATACTATCAAAGAATGTGTAGACTGTGGTTACACTGAATTACTCACGGAAAATTTATCCCCTGCGAAAAACCTGCCAACAACTCCGGTTACAGAAAACGAACAGGGTCAATGCTCTAAGGACATCATTCGAATTATTAACCCTTATGAAGATACAAAATAAACGATCATACCAACCAATCTTTTTGCTTTATTTTTTGATAGTAAAAGGTTGATTGGTATTTTCTTTATTCTTTTTTACGCAGCAGTAGTGAAATGAAGGTCAATATCCATATTAATAGCCTTACTCTTCTCATCAGACCACGCTGCAATCCACTGCTCGGGATCTCGATGCTCAATAATAGACTTAAATTGCTCTTCATCATATACAGCTTGTGACGCCATCATCTGTTGAACAGTTTCTTCTACGATACTGTCTATCTCATTGGCAAATGGCTCTCCCAACACCGCATGAATAACGACATTAGCCCATGTCATATTAATAGGCAAAAGAGCTGTTCCCGTTTTTACCATATAACAGTCGTTCACTTCCTCCACCAAACGATGGGTGAAATAAGCTTTATCCAGTAAGATATCAAGCCCATCAATATCATCTCCCTGAATCTGCGGGCTGAGAAAATTTTCAATGGCAATAGCTAGAAAAGGATCAACAAAGTTACTGACGCCCGTCTTATCTGAAGTATCTTGAATAGTACGAATAAAAACATCCACGTGTTCAATATATTGAATGGCAAACCGATAAAGCACCCTGTCCGGATTGTCCTCAGGAAGATCAAGGCGATATATCAGATCATCCATTCTGCTCAACACCTGCTTATGCAGATACTCACTCTGCATCTCTGCCTGACGGGCAGTACTGATCAGTCGCTGTATGGCCAGAATATCCATAACACTTCTCCATTATTGTTATTCTGTCGTTTTAATCAGTTCTATAATAAAACACCCTACTAACAGGTCTCTTTTCACCATACTACTCTATAAGAAAAAAACACATACTAATAGCTATAGCAAATGCACAGATTAGTGTTTTTTTCTGTTATACATAAAAAATAAAATATTTCCTTTGATTAGAGATCAATTTTATTTTCCTTTATCCTGTTGTTTAATAGATATCTGTAGCATATTGTTTCGCCAAAACCATGATTTTTTTAAGGATACACACAGGATATTGGACTGCCATTAATGATCTGAACACATCAAGCACAATAATGGATTGAGATAAAACTGCTACGCATAACACAGACAGACCATCCCTTAGTCTGTCCTGCTAATAATAACAAAACGTATCAGCCCTTCAGGGCGATATATAAAAGGATGTAAGAAATGATGCTACCGAAGAAATACCTTTCCCCTCTTGCAGTTTTTTCTGGCCTTCTGGCAACCACCTTCCCTTCATGGGCCGACTGGGAAATGAACATGCCCAGAGGAGTTACAGCAGTCAGCCAGTCGATCCATAATCTCCACATGGCCATATTCCTTATTTGTGTGGCCATCGGTATTGTTGTTTTTGGTGTTATGTTTTATTCCATTTTTAAGCACAGGAAATCCAGAGGAGCAAAACCTGAACCATTTCATGAAAGCACGACAGTGGAAATCCTATGGACAACAATTCCCTTCCTGATTCTGGTAGCCATGGCGGTTCCTGCAACAAAAACACTGATAGACCTCTACAACACAGATGAATCTGAAGTGGATATAAAAATTACCGGCTATCAGTGGAAATGGCAGTATGAATATCTTGGTGAGGACGTCTCTTTTTTTAGTAATATGGCAACACCACGAGCTGAAATCTATAACATCAGAACAAAGAATCCTAACTATTTACTGGAAGTCGACAACCCCGTTGTGGTACCGGTCGGTAAAAAGATCCGCTTTCTGGTTACCGGTGCTGATGTCATTCATTCCTGGTGGGTGCCTGATCTGGCCATTAAACGTGATGCGATTCCAGGTTTTATCAATGAAGCCTGGACTAAAATAGACACACCCGGCATTTATCGGGGCCAATGTACGGAACTATGTGGAAAAGACCATGCTTATATGCCTGTTGTCGTAGATGCCCGATCGGAAAAGGACTACCGGTTATGGCTGGCAGAGAAAAAACAGGAAGCAGAGCGTATCAGGGAACTGACAGAAAAAACTTGGAATTACGATGAACTGATGGAACGAGGCAAAAAAACCTATGATCTGGCCTGTGCCCAGTGCCATCAACCCAATGGAATGGGGATGCCGCCAGTATTTCCTGCACTTAAAGACGCTCCTATTGCCATCGAAAAAGAAAAAATCGGTGAACACATTGATATTATTCTTAATGGCCGAAAGGGAACCGCCATGCAGGCTTTTGCCAAGCAACTGAATGACATTGAAATTGCAGCTGTCGTGACTTATGAAAGAAATGCATGGGGAAATAATACCGGTCATGTTGTGACACCTCAGGAAGTAATGGAATTCCGCAAAACAGGAAAATACATTCCGCAGGAATCTCCGGACATCATTACTAACAGTAATCTAAGCAAACCGCTTAACCGTCGGACAACAAATATCACTGAATCCAACATCACCGAATCACAAAATGTCAGCCTGTAAGGACACACTCATGACCACAACTAATACAAATAATCGTCAGGAACATCATCACGGTCCGGTAAAAGGCTGGCGACGGTGGATATTCACTACCAACCATAAAGACATAGGCTCCATGTACCTGTGGTTCAGCTTTATTATGTTTTTAAGCGGCGGAGCTATGGCCATGATTATCCGGGCTGAACTTTTTCAGCCAGGCCTGCAGATCGTAGCACCGGATTTTTTTAACCAAATGACAACCATGCATGGCCTGATTATGGTGTTTGGTGCTGTCATGCCTGCCTTTGTAGGACTGGCTAACTGGATGATCCCGTTAATGGTAGGCGCTCCGGATATGGCTTTGCCCAGAATGAATAACTGGAGTTTCTGGATCATGCCCTTTGCGGCACTGTTGCTGGTCAGTACTCTTTTCATGGAAGGCGGTGGGCCGAATTTTGGCTGGACAGCCTATGCTCCGCTATCCACAGACTACAGTCCTCCTTCAACCACTTTTTTTATTTTCGCTGTCCATATGATGGGTATTTCCTCCATTATGGGCGCCATTAATATCATCGCTACGATATTGAATATGCGAGCTCCTGGCATGACGCTCATGAAAATGCCTATCTTCTGCTGGACTTGGCTAATCACCGCCTACCTGTTGATCGCTGTTATGCCTGTACTGGCAGGCGCAGTCACTATGATGCTAATGGATATTCACTTTGGCACCAGTTTCTTTAATGCAGGCGGAGGCGGAGACCCGGTACTTTACCAGCATATTTTCTGGTTTTTTGGCCACCCTGAAGTGTACATCATGATTCTGCCGGCTTTTGGCATCATTTCCACCACCATTCCTGCTTTTGCCAGAAAGCCATTATTTGGTTACAGCTCGATGGTTTACGCTACGGCCAGTATTGCTTTCTTGTCGTTTATTGTCTGGGCACACCATATGTTTACCGTGGGCATTCCCCTGGTAGGCGAATTATTTTTCATGTATGCCACTATGTTGATCGCGGTTCCTACCGGAGTGAAGGTCTTTAACTGGGTTACCACTATGTTTCGGGGAGCCATGACTTTTGAAACCCCGATGTTGTTTTCCTTGGCCTTTGTTGTTCTGTTCACGATTGGAGGCTTTTCAGGACTCATGCTCTCTATTGCTCCGGCAGATTTTCAATATCACGATACTTATTTTGTGGTAGCACATTTTCACTATGTACTGGTGCCCGGTGCTGTTTTTGCCATTTTTGCCGGAGTTTATTACTGGCTCCCTAAATGGACCGGCTACATGTACGACGAAGTGCTGGCAAAAACCCATTTCTGGCTATCCTTTATTGGCATCAACCTCACCTTCTTCCCCATGCATTTTGTAGGGCTGGCTGGTATGCCCCGTCGTATTCCGGATTATGCACTGCAGTTTGCCGATTTCAACATGATTTCCAGTATCGGAGGCTTCCTTTTTGGCATCACTCAGTTGCTGTTCCTGTTTATCGTCATTAAATGCGTAAAAGGCGGGGATAAAGCTTCTGCCCAAAGCTGGGAAGGCGCAGAAGGACTGGAATGGACAGTGGATTCTCCTGCCCCTTATCACACTTTCAGTACACCGCCAGAGGTACGTTAATCAAGAAAACGTCTGTGACAGAATAATAAAATAATAAACAAAAAAGGATATCTCCATGGCAAACCATTTAAAAAACCACGCCATGACCCGAAAAACCCTGATCCGCGGGTTATTAGCAGCAGTGGGTATGTTTGGTTTTGGCTTTGCCATGGTGCCTCTGTATGACGTCTTCTGTCAGGTTACCGGACTCAACGGAAAAACCAGTAATACCCCCTATGCTTATAAAAACAGCAGTGCTTCTGTGGATAAAAGCCGACAAGTTACCGTCCAGTTTGTTGCAACCCACAACAAAGAAATGCCATGGCTGTTTACATCAGACATCACTGAAATCACTCTGCATCCGGGTGAAGTGGGTAAACTTAGCTTCACTGCAGTCAATCCTACCGATCGCCAGATCATCGGGCAGGCCATTCCCAGTGTGTCACCTTTTCAGGCAACTAATTACCTGCATAAGGTCGAATGTTTCTGTTTTACGACCCAAACACTGAAGCCGGGTGAAAAAAAGGTGATGCCATTACATATTATCGTCGACCAGGAGATTCCCAAACACATCACCAAATTGACCCTTTCCTATACGCTGTTTGATGTGACGGAACTGGGCGAAACACCCTCACCATCGACGCCCTGAGCAAAACATTCAGTAAGGTATCCAACAAAAATAACAAATGGAGAATAACTATGGACAAAGAACCTTCCTATTACGTGCCTGAAGAAAGTAAATGGCCCATCATTGCCGCAGCCGGACTGTTCTTGTCTGTTCTAGGTGCCGGTATGATGATGAATGACATGTCGGCCGGCATAAAAGACAGCAGCAGTCATTATGTTTTATTTGCCGGTGGGCTGTTAATGGCATGGATGGTCTTTGGCTGGTTCGGGCATGTGATTAAAGAATCGCGCATGGGACTTTACAGCCGGCAAATGGACCGGAGTTTCCGGTGGGGGATGGGCTGGTTTATTTTCTCAGAGATCATGTTTTTTGCTGCATTTTTTGGCGTATTGTTTTATGTGCGTACCCTGTCAGTTCCCTGGTTGGCGGGAGAAGGCGACGGCGTCATGACCCATCAACTGTTATGGCCGGATTTTATCGCCCAGTGGCCTTTGATGAGCAACCCGGACAATGAACGTTTTACCGGTGCATCAGGCATCATTGATCCGTTTCACTTACCTTTGTTGAATACGTTATTGCTGGTAACGTCCAGCATTACTGTGACCCTGTCCCATCATGCCCTGAGAAAAAATAACCGGAAACGCCTGAAACAGTGGCTGATCCTGTCGCTGGCACTGGCAACCACTTTCATTATTTTTCAGGCCGAAGAATATATGACGGCCTATAATGACCTTGGACTGACCCTTCAGGCAGGCATTTACGGCTCAACATTTTTTATTCTGACCGGATTTCACGGAGCCCATGTTGTTCTGGGTACCATTATGCTTGCCGTTATGTTGGTACGAATTTATAAAGGGCATTTCGAAAAGGACAATCATTTTGCCTTTGAAGCATCCAGCTGGTACTGGCATTTTGTGGATGTTGTGTGGATCGGCCTGTTTATTTTTGTCTACCTTATCTGATTCCACGGCTAACCCAGCCAGGGTACCTGCTGGCTGGTCAACCCGCTGAACCACGCCCAGACAACAACCAGCATTAATAATACCGTCAGGCTGATCCGTATCGTCAGAGATCCCAATAATTTCCTGCCATCGCTGCCTCTCAGTAAAAACCATAGCCCCGTAAACAAGCTTATGATAATGGCTGTAAACAGTAAGATGATGACAATAGTGACCAGTATACTTTGTCCCATACAGTGTCAGCCTTTTTTTCTTCAATGAAAAAGTATTGTTTTTTTCTGTAAAATGTCAGAATAACAGCAATAACAACGGTTATTAAAACCATCATAATAATAAACCCATAAAAAAGTGATGTTTATGTCTGCTGTACCATTCAGGATAACGCTGTTTGTGATGCTGTTTATTCCTTTATTCCTTGGGTTGGGTTGCTGGCAGCTGGAGCGTTACGAAGAAAAACGCCTTCTGGAAAAACAACAGGTCGACCGCCAGCAATTCCCGCCACTGACTTTTGAACAATTATATCAATACCCTTCCCCTGACTGGCAAAACCTGCCCTTATCAGTTTCTGGCCGGTTTATTAATAACCATCATTTTTTACTGGACAATCAGGTTTATAACAAACGTGTCGGTTATACACTACTTACACCGTTTATCATGGAAGACGGTCACTGGATTCTGGTTAACCGTGGTTTCCTGCCTATCGTATCCCGAGAAACATTGCCGTCTATTCCTGAGGTAACAAAAATCACTACCCTGAGCGGCAGGATATACCAGCCATCCCAAAAAGCTTTTATGCTGGCAAAAGATCATTGGAAATCATCATGGCCAAAAGTTATACAAACAACAAACTTTAAAAAAATAAACTCCATTCTTAAGGCTAGTATGCCAGATGCCGTTCTGATGTTATCTTCCGGTCATCCGGCAGGACTTCCTGATCAACCCCTTCTTCCAAAACAGACGACATCCGATAAACATTTCGGATACGCACTGCAGTGGTTTACCATGGCTGTAGCTTTACTATGTCTTTACATTTATCAACTCATAACAACAAGGAAAATGAAGCATGCTCTTAAATACAAGCGTCACACCACCCGATAAAAAATCCCGGCTATCTTGGCACCCTATTTTGATTTTTCTCCTGCCAACAAGTTTATTGCTACTGGCCTGCTTTATGTATTTCTCAGGTTTTGCTGTACCTCAAAACCGTACTAATCAGGGAGAGCTCCTGTTACCTCCGCCTTCTTTGGATGATTTATCCTTAAGCTACCGTGGACAGCTTTTTTCCATCAACGATCTGGAAGGACGGTGGGCCATCATCACTTTTGGTTCTACAGACTGTAATAGTGAAGCTTGTCAAAACGCACTGTACCAAACCCGACAAGTTCATACGGCAACCGGCAAAGAAACACAGCGTGTGATCCGGATTTTTGCTGCACAAAAAATGCCTGCCCCATCTCTTGAACTGATGGAACAACATCCGGGAATATCCTGGCTGCAGGCTAACCCCTATGCTGTACAACAGGCACTAAACATAAGTCAATGGCCCGATAACCGTTTTTTTATTGTTGATCCTCTGGGCAATATTGTTATGGCTTATGGCCCAGAACACAGTGGAGGCGATTTACTCAAAGACCTGAAAAAACTGCTCAGGATATCCACCATAGGTTGAGAAAAGTATATAAAAGAATAACAAGAAACGGGGAAGCCGTTCAGGAGACATAACCATGCAATCGAAACCCGGTTTTTATCTTGCTGTATTTGCTACTTTTTTAGCTTTTTTTGTCGTAGGACTGGGCGCCTACACACGGTTAACCCATGCGGGGCTGGGGTGTCCGGACTGGCCAGGGTGTTATGGTTTTTTAACTGTTCCGGAATCCACCCAGTCTCTGCAACTGGCACAGGCACGATACCCTGATGCACCGGTAGAAACAGAAAAAGGCTGGATTGAAATGGCACACCGATACGCCGCCGGGCTTTTAATTCTGGTGGTACTTGCTTTGTTGTTTCAATGCATACGCCATCGAAAAACCACAGGGCAACCCCTGTTCCATCCACTGCTTATTTTTGTCCTGATTTTATTTCAGGCTATTTTCGGAATGTGGACAGTCACCCTGAAACTCTGGCCTCAGATAGTTACAACTCACCTTTTAGGAGGTTTTTCCTTACTGTGTCTGCTCTTTCTTCTGTCTCTCCGCTTAGCGGGTTTTAATCCGGTTCTCAAAAAGGTTTCGTACCTTCCACAGTTACGGACAGTTACTACTGTCTCATTACTTGTTGTATTTCTACAGATTATGCTGGGCGGCTGGACAAGCGCTAACTACGCTGCCCTTGCTTGCCCGGATTTCCCACAATGCCAGAATCAATGGTGGCCGGATACAGACTTTAGCGAGGGTTTTTCTTTAAGTCAGTCTCCCGGGCCCAACTATCAGGGAGGAATATTGGCTTCCGATGCCCGAACAGCAATTCATATGGCACACAGAATAGGCGCAGCAATTGTTTTACTTTTTTTAGCCATCCTGATTTTTCTGCTGATGAAAGCACGCCTTTATAAATCCGCCGGAATTATTTCAATTCTGCTTGTGCTTCAAATTATCCTGGGTATCGGAAATATTGCAGGACAGCTGCCACTGGGAAATGCGGTTGCCCATAATCTTGGCGGAGCATTGCTTCTGTTGTCGATCGTCGGGTTGGCTTTTTATTTTCACCGTTATGCCCAACAACGCCGAGTCACCACAGAAAAAGGTTAAAGACCATGGACAGTATTCATTCGGAAAAAATAAAAAACCTGACAGAAACACCCCGGTGGAGAGATTTTCTGGAGCTCACCAAGCCGAAAGTCGTTATGCTGATGCTACTGACGTCGGTTATCGGTATGTATTTGGCGACTCCCGGCTGGGTGCCGATCTATATCCTGCTGTTTGGTAACCTTGGAATTGCCTTATGTGCAGGAGCCGCGGCTACGATCAACCATGTGGTCGATCGCCGTATTGATACCCAGATGCACCGAACCAGTCAGCGTCCTGTTGCTCAGGGACGAATCCCTCCGGCACAGGCCATTCTTTTTGCATTATTTCTGGGAAGTAGTGGCTTATTGCTGCTCTTTATGACCATCAACGCACTGACTGGCTGGCTGACATTGTTTTCGCTGTTAGGCTACGCCGTGATTTATACGGCTTTGCTGAAACGTGCGACACCTCAGAATATTGTTATTGGAGGACTGGCCGGAGCAGCTCCTCCATTACTGGGATGGACAGCTGTCAGTGGACAGCTTGACAGCTATGCCCTACTTCCTGTTCTCATTATCTTTGCCTGGACCCCGCCTCATTTTTGGGCTCTTGCCATCCATCGCAAAGCAGAATACGCCAAAGCCAATATTCCCATGTTGCCGGTTACCCACGGAGAAGCCTACACCCGGCTGTATATTCTGCTGTATACCTTACTGCTCTGCGTTGTCACGCTATTGCCCTTTGTCACAGGAATGAGTGGCCTGACGTATCTGGTGATCGTATTCTTGTTAAACCTGCGTTTTCTCTATTGGGCAGTCACCCTGTTAAAAAACCGTCGTCCCCGGGCAGCGATCCATACGTTCCGTTATTCCATCACTTATCTGTTGATACTGTTTATCGCATTGCTCATCGATCACCAGATCCTTATCAACGCATAGCAAACAGAGATCCTATGGAAATATTATGACAATTCACCACCGTTTAATTGTTGTCACTGTGGCCGCAATTGCTACAGTGACGGGGCTCATCACTTACCAGCTGGCCCGTGAAAAGCTGCTAACTCCGGAACAATTACAGGCCATGGGAACGGTTTTTTTTAATACGCCTCGCGTTTTCACCATGGATAACCTGATCAGTCACCACGGCAAGGCATTTACACACGATAACCTGAAAGGAAAATGGACTCTGGCCTATTTCGGCTATACATTCTGTCCGGATATTTGCCCAACTACCTTAAGCCAGCTTAATGCTGTGGATAAGTTACTCAAATCAGACAACATAGCATGGGCTGATACTATCCAATATGTGCTGTTTTCTATAGATCCTGAACGAGATACCGTAGAAAAGCTGGCGCAATACGTTCCCTACTTTAACCCGGATTTTATTGGTGTGACGGGCAGTATAAAAGCCATTCATACATTAACCCGCCAACTTAATATTGCTTTTACCCCCGTTGTGAATAACTCAGATGAGTTTTATCTGGTGGATCACAGTGCAAACCTTGTCATCATTAATCCACAAGGTGATTACCACGGATTTATCAAACCTCCGTTCACCCGTGAAAAACTAAAACGCATTCTTGAAGAAATGGTACGTTCTTTTTACTAAAAACGTACCCTCTTTTTTTAAGTTGAACCAAGGCATTAAACACCTTGAGCTATTTTCCCTTAGCTGACCCGTCGTTAAATTTCTGGAAGACGATATTCCACTTACCAAATTTAGAAGGAAGGTCTCGCCATGGAATTCCAGTACGGATGCGATAAAGCATACCTTCAACGGAGATCTTGAGATTAGGCTTGTTATTTATACGGGCTTGCTTGAGAATGGGCTGGAGCTTGAACCAGTGCTCGTCACTGAGCATAAGGCGGGGCATAACAGGTTCTTATTAGTGTTGTGTAGGAACTGCAATAATACGAACCTGTGAGCCTTTCTCAAGCCTACAAAAAAACCTCAACAGTCCTTAGCATTATCCGTATCTGACAAAAACAAGGGAAACCTGGCAACTCCCGCTAACAGGCAACCCCGGCAGGACTTGATTATCAAGCTTACTCTACCTGACAAGATAGCTTGCTGCGCAGCGACTTTTAGACCGTGCCAAACGTAGTTTTTCTGTTAATCATCAATCTTTCTTTTTCTGTGAGCTCTGTATTTGTGAGACGACAGGGCTTGAGCGTTCGGCAATTCCTTCTGGCAATCAGGGCAGGTTTGTTTTCCTGTGTGCTCTTTGCTTTTGTGATACGACAGGGCTTTTGCGTTGGGCAATTCCTTCTGACAATCAGGGCAGGTTTGTTTTCCTGTGTGCTCTTTCCTTTTGTGAGTCGATAGGGCTTTCGCGTTCAGGAATTCTTTCTGGCAAGCAGGGCAGGTTTTTTTTCCTGTGTGATAGTGACTTTTGTGAGATGCTAGCGCGTACGAGTTCAGAAATTCCTTCTGGCAATCAGGGCAGGTTTGTTTTCCTGTGTGCGCTTTCCTTTTGTGAGCCGACAGGACGTTCGCGTTCGGCAATTCCTTCTGGCAATCAAGGCAGGTTTTTTTTCCTGTGTGGTAGTGACTTTTGTGAGATGATAGAGCAT
>NSIT01000061.1_pt1 | contig 17520 bp, 17 predicted proteins | sample 1450681 | NCBI WGS metagenome assembly NSIT01 (sample SAMN07455404, study PRJNA386592) | invertebrate metagenome | isolation source: Endozoicomonas-like sequences binned from scallop gill tissue | host: Pecten maximus | place: United Kingdom: Lyme Bay MPA | collected 2013-06-01
ATAATACGTAGTGCAAAGTTCATTACCTATGCAAAAAAGATTTACACAATTTTGTATATCATTATCATCAAATTTTTCTTTATTATCTTGAATCCTCTTACCTTTCTTCATTATTTCCATATAAAGCGGATTAAAGTCAGTAATTAACTTATCTATAAGATTTATAAAACAACTACTCATCATACCATTTGAGGGAAAAGACAGACCATTAGAAATCTCCGACAAAAGTGTACATTCACAACTAGCTGCACTAGCTGCTTGATGTTTTTTTGGAGAATCTTTTAGAGATAAGCCTTTTTTTCTAGTTTTTCTGCTTGCCTTCCATTGTTTTTTATGTCTGTTACCAGAGAGCATTGATTGTGTTTGTAGCGGTTGCAATGGATCTTCTTTTTCGGCTACTACAAGCTGGTTTACCTCTTGGCTTAATAAAATTGTATCACTATTTCCCTGGTTTAACGGGAGTAACATCTGCGCTTCTTTACCGTCAGCAGAAAGATCTGTGCCCGAACCGGATGACAAATGTTCACTATAACAACGAGAAAACTCACCAGTGGCAAACTGTTGCAAATGTCCACGGCTATCTATAACGACATGGATAGATTCACCTTGCTCATTGACATACCGCAGGACAATTGAATCCATATCTTTATAATTTTCCAGAAAGCTACACAAATCATCAGAGGTTGCGCCCTCCTCCAAGTCTTCCACCCATGGAGAAGCGGGAATAAGCTGGGCTAACTGCATTGATTTGTCCATTCCCTGCCAACACAAAAGAACAGGCCTATTTTTTTTACTGGACAAGAGGAAATCGTCAGTAATCACTGCTAGATTAATATCAGCTACAATAATAGCTGCTGCACTGTTATTCACTGATAAAATAATACAATGGTCACTGTCTTCCCAATAAATAACAGGCACCTTGATTTTTTCATTGTTCTCACTTGAGTCAACAGAAATATACTGTATAGGTTCTACTGAGGTAGACACCCCAGAAAAACAGCTGTAATTTCCAGTTTTTGGACTGTTTAATAAAGGATGCATTAATGAGACATGGAACGTCCAACATAGCTGTTCTTTGTTGAGCAACTCTTTGTTTCCAGTTTGCTCTGTACAAGAAGCAGAGGTAACGGGAGGGTGCATTTCTTGACAGTTATAAAACTGTAACCTGAACGCTTTTGCTTTCCCGAGAAAAAAAAAGCAGAAACATAGAAATAAACACTAAAACTACTGTTTTTTGTTCATTCATTTTCTTCAATTACCCTTTTTTACAACAGAAAGCAAACCTATATATCAAACCTTGATGTGTTTAAAACTCTGAAATAACAAACTCAAATAATGCCTCGCTCCGCTTCCTAAACTGCTTCAATCAAATCAGGGTATTGATATACAGTTATAGACACAAACGGAGCTGACAGTGAATAATTTTAGCAATCAAAGCGTTATAAAAAACAATTTTCTTCTAGCTCTCATCTAAAAGCCATCATACTCATAAATCATTTTTTCCATTAAGACTTTTTAATCGACAAGGCAAGCCATTGATCATAAAACTGCCGGCCTCACCCCATCCGTAAGAGCCTGGCTCTATGGATGTTAATACGTTGACATTGCTGTGGAACACATTACCCAGACTCTTTTCACCTTGCTCAGGAAACCACCAGCTTAAGTCAGCCACTGCTACGTTTAATGCCAGATAGTTGTCCGTTTTCAATCTCTGATAAATCACTTTCCCTCCGGGCACCTCAATAGCAACCTCTTCTCCTTCCCTAAGCTGAAGTTGCGTGGCAGTATCCGGATGAATACGGACTTCAGGATAAGGATGAGCTTTTCGCAAACAAGCAGACTGGCGACCATGAGAAAACATATAATGCTTCGGTTTGCTGCCGGTCAAGCGCATCGGGTAATCCGGGTTATCCGGAACCAACTGCCGATAAACCGGCAACCTGTCCGTACCCATTGCAGCCAACACATCACTGCATAACTCTACTTTTCCGGATTCAGTAGGGAAACCTGCGTTTTCATATTTTCTATAGTGTTTTGATACCTCGGAAGGATAAACAATGCCTTTGTTTTTTAATGTGGAATAATTCACTTCTCCAGTTTTCAGAAAACCATTCCAGAACACTTCTTCTGCAGGAGCTTCCATAACCTTCATGGCTGCACCGATACCCGCAATAATAGCGTAGTCCGGTTTACAATCACCCACTTTCATCACTTTTTGCTGAAAGCGAACCGATCCGTCCTGGCCTTGCGTCACCCCATCAAATTCCAGAAAGCTGGCGGCCGGAAAGACAATATCCGCCATCATGGCCGTAGGCGTCATAAACAGCTCTGACACAGCCAGAAACTCCAAACCTGACAACGCTTCGTGCACTTTATGGGTATCCGGCCAACTGGTCATAGGATTAGCTCCTACAACTATCCCTCCTTTGATGGGATAAGGTTGATCCGTCAGCATAGCCCTGATCAATCCTTGAGAAGTTGCCCGAAAATATTCCGGCAGCAACGGTGTTCCAGCACTTTTTGACCGGGCTTGCGGCGATAATTCGTTAACATCCTGTTCATCATAAGGCCACCTACCGGATACCAACGGAACACTGTTACTCTGATACTGCCCACCAGGGACATCAATATTTCCCGTTATGGCCATTAACATGGCAATAGACCGGTTCACCTGAAAGCTGTCACTGTTATGATCCAATGCATTTCCGGTAATAATGACGGAAGGTTTTGAGCAGGCATAAAGCCTTGCAACCGAACGTATATCCTCTGCATCAATCCCGCACTGTTGAGCAAAAAAGGGAAGGCTGTATTCACTTAAAGATTGCTGCAGGGCATCAAACCCATAACACCATTGGCTGACAAAACCATTATCGTACAATTTTTCTTTAATGATGACTTTCAGCATAGCCATTGCCAAAGCTAGATCTGCTCCGGGCTTCACCGCTAACCAGTAATCCGATTTGGCTGCATGACGGGTATACTGAGGATCGATACAGACCATTTTAGTACCGGATTGCAGGGCATTTTGGATCGAAACCAGATCTGTAAAGCGGGTTTTATATTTATTTACGCCCCATAAAACGACACATTTTGTCTGTGCATGGATATCGTGCCCCGGATAAAAACCTAACGTGTACTCGCAGCCCAATTTGGTCGGCGCCCAACACACAGTTTCCGGACCGGCAAGACTGACCGTATTCAATCGATTCGCCAGCCGAAGCAACTGAGTATACATAAAATCCTTGGAATAGCCGTAGGCCATAAACAGGCTATTGGGCTCCCAGCCTTCCTGAATGCGTCTGAACTGTTCAGCCGTATAATCAAACGCTTCTTGCCAACTGATGGTTTGCCATTTTCCTTCACCCTTTTTACCACAGTGTTTTAAGGGAGATCGCAAGCGATCCGGGTGTCCCATGAGTGTTATGGCATCACGCCCTTTTTTACAGATGGCTCCATGAGTTACGGTATCCCGTTTATCACCGGTTACAGAAAGTTTTCCTGCGCTTTCAGCCTTGACGATAATCCGACAGTTGATACCACATAAACTGCAGGTAGTTGCTACTTGATCCTGAAAGAGAGGGATAAAATCAACAGACATAATTAATTCCACCGTGTATCAATACAATAAAAGAGACCGTTCAATTGCGACAAAACAAACGACAATAAATAGCTACGACGCTTGTTGAGTTTTCGGAAAAGCCTCTCCTTCGTGGTATTTAATCAACGTCCGTCCCATTGAAACCAGCAGTAATGACACCAGCGGAGTTAACCAGACATAAAATGCATACGGAGCATAATCCAGAGGGCTAACTCCCAGGGTCGCCGTCATAAAGGCACCCGCGGTAGTCCATGGCAAAAGAAAACCGGTTGGTAGTGAACCTTCCTCCAGCAGGCGGCTCAGCATTTCCGGTTTAAACTCTCTTTCCTTATAAGTATTTTTGTACAAAGATCCGTTGAGGATGACGGAAAGATACACTTCACTGGTGGCCGCGTTACCTAACAAGCAACTCATCAATGTTGTGAATATTAAGGCAAAATCGCTTTTGACCCGAACCAGCAAATGTTTCAGTAACACGCCAAGGAAACCGATACGTTCCAACAGACCACCCAGACATAATGCAATAATGGTGAGAGAAAATGTCCACATCATGCTCTGTATGCCGCCCCTGACCAACAGGCTATCCACCAGTTCCACACCTGAGCTCTGCTGATACCCGTAATTCAGGGCGCTAAACACATCGGACAGATTACTGTGTTGAAAAATCACAGCCATAATGCCAGCCATCAAAACTCCCAGAAACATGGCCAGTTGCGATGGCATCCGGGTAAATGTCAGCCCAAGAGTAATAATGATGGGTGACAACACCAGCAGATTCAGGTCAAAAGTCTGGCTCAATGTACTCTGGATAAGAGCTATACGATCAGTGCCGCCCTCTTGCGATGCAGAAAAATGGCATCCGATGAAATAATAGGCAGCTATGCTGATCAGTAAAACCGGGATATTTACTTTATTAACAGCCTTCAGATGAGCTTTCGGATCTGCGCCTACCGTAGCAGAAGATAAAATAGTTAAATCTGAAATAGGCGACATTTTTACACCAAAAATACCGCCGGACACAATCATCCCGGCAATAACCGGCAAAGGAACACCCAACCCCATCCCCATACCGGTCAAGGCAAGTCCTACGGTTGAGGCAGTTCCCCAAGCGGTACCGGTTGCAAACGTAACCACACAGCAAAGTAAAAATCCGGTAGGCAAAAACAGTTGAGGAGATACTACATTAAGCCCATAGTAAATCAGGGCAGGTAAAGTACCGGAGAGAATCCAGGAACCGATGATCATTCCGATCAGAAAGAAAGCAAATAATGCACCGGTAGCATTTTTAATACTTTCGCCCATCACTTCGATTTGTTGGTTCAGATTATAACCGCATCGCCCACTCAGCACCATGGTTAACACCAGAGCACTGATCAGCAACATATGTACATCCAGATTAAATGCCATAATGCCGGTAACAAGTGACAGGGTAATAATAGCCAGTAAAAAAGCGGATTCCACAAAGCGTGGAGCACGAGTGCCCTGAACAGACACACGGGAAGAAAACATAGGATCCATAAATTCCTCAGAGGGTTCAATAATCTCTGCTAAAAGGAACAAAAAAAGAGAGCGCGACTTTGACAAAATATCAACCATTTGTCCATGATTGACATCAATGATGTGATTGATTAACAATCATTAACTATTCTTGATCGCAGATTGTGAAAAGATTGATATTATTGACTGCCGTTACATGCAGCTGCTTGAAAAACCAGCACTATCGACATCTTGTACTTTCAAGTTTTTTCTGCACAAGGGACAAGGGGCTCCTTCACCTAGTTTACTAACGCACTCTCCACAAAAAGTATGTTTACAACATAATTCCACATTTCTTATATTGGTAAGACACACTTTGCAAAATTTGTTTTCAGGCATAAGAGAAAGTTTGATTCGAAATAAACCATATCCCATACGAAGCAAATAACTTTTTCCATAATCCATCGGAATGATGCCTCCGTATTCAAACGCTTCACGCTGTAAAACCTTCGCATCATAGCAAAGATTCTTATTATTGATCGATTGCGCTCGTCGTACCTCAGTTTTTTGAACTTTTTCATCCATCTGTTTCAAGATTCCTTGCTGTTTTGCTCTGGAAAAATCAAGAGGCAAAACATCATCTAATAGCTCAGTGCCTCCAATTGAACAAACATCATACAGAAAAGCACAATCGCTATCTGAAGGTAAAAAAAGAACACATTGAATCCTGGAAAAATACCTTCCTGAACCTACATCAATACACAAATGCTTACCTGTAACACTGACAGAGATATGAGTTGACGCATTTCTCTCTTCTTCTCTGATGTTTCCTAACAAAAACCCAATAGTTAAAGACGTTAATGGATCAAAGTTGATCGTCTTTTCTTCCAAAGACAGCCAGCTATTTTGTTTTTGATCAAAATATATACCAGAAATACACATAGCAATATGATCATCAGGCTGTTTAATACATTGTTGGTTATCAGTCTTTAACGGCATTTCTTCCAGCTGACCTGACATTGAAGCGGAAATCTCCAGTAAGTCATTCACTCTTTCCTTAGGATCATTATTAGTTTTATTATTCATAACCTCTAAATATTTTTTTCTGCTCAACCCTTCATATATCAGTTCCAGAAGCGCTTTATTGAGATTTACGACCTCAACTTCTTGAGTGATTAACATTGCATGCTTAGGATTTTTAGAAAAATGCTCTCTCAGACCTTTTCCATAATCCGATTCAAAAGAACATTCGGTATTATCACAAAGGTATTTTTTATCTAGCCCAGCAAAAATAATAGGTGAAAAAATAAAGACGAATAGAAAATAAAATAAAACACTGCGTTTATTGATCGAAAAAACCATAAGGAGAAACTTTGGCAAGGACATAAATACAACTTCTTATCTATGTAAGATCAATAACATATTAAGCAAACTAATCTTAGCCTATAAGCCTGCAAGATAAAGAAGTGTTTTTTAGTATTTTATAAGACAACAATAGTTCGGACAGTTTTCAGCTAGGAAACCATGGGGAAAATCAGCGAAAATAGAGACACCATATCGTCTACCGCTGATGCTTCTTCCCCATGGATTATTTATTAAAGACTTCACTGGACACCATGTCCAACGTTAAAAAGCCCCAAAAAAACGTTCATTGCACTCCTGTTGTCTTCGTTGGTCGTATTTCAGGGAAAAGCTTCTTTCCGCAATCTGAGCCGGTATTCCAATGCCAGTGAAAAGCGCTTTAGTCGTTGGTTTCGTCGTACTTTTGACTCCGTCATGTTCAATTGGCTTACCCTCTCTGACTCCCTTTCCTCAACTAACGATTGGATTGCGGCACTGGATGCCAGTTTTGTCTGCAAGAGTGGCAAGAAGACAGAGGGACTTAGGATGTTCTACAACGGTTGCGCTGGCAAAGCAGAGCCAGGCCTGGAGATTTCTCTGCTTTCTCTGGTAAGCCTATCGTCCAATACTGCTTATGCTCTGGATGCGCAGCAGACCATTGATAAAGACGATAAGACACGCGTTGATCTTTACGCAGAACAGGTGCCGGTCAGCTTCTTGAAAAGGGCATAAAATACCTGACAGCTGATAGCTATTACTTCAAGCAGAAATTTGTGACACCCGTCGTTGAAACGGGTTTGCATGTGGTCAGCAAATTGAGGAATGATCCGTTCCTTCGCTGGGCTTATACTGGTGACTATTTAGGGCGTGGTCGTCCTAAAGTTTATGACGGAAAAGTGAATTTCAAGGAGGAGCTGCACCGTTTTGATTTTGTCGGGAACCTCGACTCAGGAGAAGAAATCTATACGGCTAAGGTTCACTCAAAATACTTGAAATGCTGGATACGTGTAGTCATGTTGCGAACGTTACGAGATGATAAAGTGGGTATGGCGCTTCTCTTTACAACCGACACGGAACTGGACGCCATGACGATCATTCAGTATTACAAGGCAAGATTCCAAATTGAGTTTGTGTTCCGTGATGCCAAACAGTATACCGGCCTGACAGACTGCCAATCCCGCTCGAAGGATGCTATTCACACCCACATCAATGCCACGCTGTCAGCGCTTAACCTCTTGAAGCTGGCTGATGCGAGGGAAAAGGATACGACTGAGAAAACAGTCATCTCTATTGCCAGCTGGAAGCGCCGGAAGTTCAATGAACACTTGCTATGCAGGGTTTTTGACGGGTTAGGTTTATCCCTGAATGATGAAAAAGTCATGGATACCTACAAGCAGCTCAGTAGCTACGGAGCTATCGCTGCGTAAAAGTGTCTGAAGTATTGAGACAATATAGCCCTGCAAAAGTAGCACAGAACAACAGGCAGACGTACAATAAATACTCTTCACCTTATTTTTGACATGCTTTACTGTTACAACATGGATAAATATATTAAAAGACTGCTCAGCAAACCCAAAGACCTTACCGTAGGAGACTTACGTAAGGCACTGGGAGGGCTTGGTTTTGAATTTTCTGAATGCGCAGGTTCGCGGCTGCAGTTTGCTAAAGGCAATATCAAGATAAAAATTCATCGCCCCCACCCCAACCCCGTCATCAAGCGTCACCAGCTTCAGTTCATTGTACGGGAACTAAAAAATAACCACTTGGTTCCTGTAGAAAAAGATTATCAGCCTATTCGTGATGGCCGGCACCGTTGCAGCGTTGATCAAGACCTGGGCAAAGGATAATCTTTTATCAATTATGAAAAAGACAGGTTTTTTTATCGCACAACCAGCCTTTTATTGATAGCCTTACGTCCTTCTTTCCCCATCAGAGCAACAGGATCCAACCTCTGGTCAAACCAGTTAAAGCGCCAGTCCAAATGTGCTCCGGTTACCCGCCCGGTAGCACCTACCTGCCCGATCACATCGCCCTGCTTTAATTTCTGGCCTTTTTTCACAAAAACTTTACTTAAATGCAGATAACTGGACGACAATCCATAACCGTGGTCAATGATAATTGTGCCTCCAGAAAAATAAAGCGCTGAATTGGAAAGCCGGACAATTCCATCCGCTGTAGCATGAACATCAGTTCCTGTTTTTGCAGCAATATCCAGCCCATAATGGGGTCGTCTTGGCTCCCCGTTAAAATAACGTTGGCTACCATAAACACCCGTCACAGGGCCGGCTACCGGCCACCCAAATCCGTTAAAAACACTGTCGAACGATGTGTCATGCATTCGGGCAATAGATACCTGTCGGTTTTCGCGCTGAATTCTCTGCCAAATTGACTCTGGCGGACTCACGTATTTTTTAGCTACTCCTTTGACATACTGAATCTGGTACTTCTGTGGCAACAGACGCAGTGTCACCGTTTGCTTTTCACCGGAAGACTTCACAATGGTATAGGTCTGAACAAGACCCACATCACGACCAAACCCCAAAACAAAATAACCTTTACCTGAAACACGCACATTTTTATTGTGATAAATCACCTTACTTCCCGGTGTTACCTGACCGTAATAAATCCCTCCCTGGATTAACTGGCTCCGGGGTAGTTGTGTCGCTCCAAAAACACTCACAGGTAGCAGAAAAAAGAAACAGGCACACAGAAACAACACACCGGCAAACAGGCCAAACCTTATTTTTCCCAGCCTTGTTACCATGGTAATTCTCCGTCACTTATCATTTTCACATCATACCTAAAATTCTTAAAACGTCTTTTACCTTTAATGGTAGCAACCATAAAGAAATGAATGTATCGCAGCAAGATCCTGAAACTTCTTTTTATCCTGTTTGTGCTAGGCTCATTATGCCTGCAAAGATTCCAAACAGTATTCAGGCGTACCCGTAAGGAAATATACGCCGTAACATTTACGGATTACCATGAAAATAACAATGATACCCTGTTTCATCTGGCTTTTCCGGATCACAGCTACCGGCATTGCTGTGAATTACGCCATTCAAACTATGGCCATCGATGCGCCTGATTCCTGCTTATCTATGGATCATGCCATCATCCACACACTTAATCATCACCCGACTTTAAAGGCTGCAGGTCATCAATATCAGTCATCCGACGCAGCCCTCCGAGCATCCCGAAGTTATTTTATGCCATCTGTTGACCTTCAGACCTCCTCTGGCCAACAGAAGCTGGATACTCCGTTAACCCGCAGCGCAGGCACCAGCAACAAACCATTCAACCCACAACAGCTATCGATTTCAGCCAGCCAAAATCTGTTCAGTGGTTTTTACCATGTCCACGAGTATCAGAAGCAGTCTGAGATTACCCATATGCAAAAGGAAAAAATACGCATTCAGGCAGAAAATTTAGCTGCTACTACGGCAACACTCTATATTGAAATCCTCAATCTGGAAAAGCAGAAAGCCGTAACAGACCTCAACCTCAGCAGCCATGAGCATATTTACACTTTAATAAAACAACGTACGCAAACAGGATTATCCAGTCAATCCGACTTGTATCAGATTGAAAGCCGGCTGGTAAAAGCCCAAGCTGATAAGATAAAAACAGACAACCAGCTCAGTACCGCTAAAATCCGGTTTCACACATTAACCGACCTTCAGCCCTCGGGTTTATTATTGCCCGCACCAATACTTAATCTGCCGGATACCCTGAATGATGCAATAAAACAAATGCTTGAGAATCATCCTTCAATACGGGCACAGGAATATGAAGTTTCAGCGGCTCATCTGGGTTATAAGCAGTCGTTTAGTTCTTTTTTACCTCAAATTGATGTCTCACTGACTCGTCGATGGGATCATGATATCAGTGCTATGCGAGGATCGCATAATGACATCATGACCATGGTGTCCGTGAAATATAATCTCTTCAGCGGAGGTTGTGATTCTGCCCGCCGGGAACAATTAGCCTGCCAAAGTGAAGCCGTTCGCGATTCACTTCTTGATACCCGCCAAAAACTGATAGAAAAATTACACATTTCATGGCAAACACTGCAGTCCCTGCAATCTCAGGAAATCCTATTTTTTCGCCAAACAGGATTCTGCCATAAAACGGTCATAGCTTATCGGCAACAATATGACCTGGGAAAACGTTCTCTTCTGGATCTGTTAAACAGCGAATCTGAAAAATACCAATCTGAAAGCAGCTATCACCATTGTTGGTTCAACCTGCTAAACATGCGTTTCAATATTTACGCTGATATGGGAATATTACTGGATCAACTTAACATTCCACAAGAACGCTGGCTTTGAACAAAGCGTGTTTTTCATGCTGCAGTATTGCACTTTATTATCAACTCTGATTATCTTAGATAAGACACAATAAAAAAGAAAACAGGCAAGGAACAGCATATGACGTATTACAAGGGTACTGTTAAATGGTTCAACAATCCAAAGGGCATAGGTTTCATCGAGCCTCTACCCGAATCCGAATATCAGGATATCCTGATCCACTACAGTACAATTGTCATGGATGGTTTCAAAACCCTGAAGGCAGGTGAGATTGTCAAATTCAAATTCAGCAAAGGGGAAAAAGGCTATCATACGACAGAAGTAATTCCTGAAGAGCGCCGTAAAATCAAGGAAACCCACGTCCATGTTGATAGTCACACTTCTTCACCGCAGCCCATAGCAGAAGAAGATTCCTGATTTTTCAGGAATCTTTCCCAGACGAAAAGCCCATAAAAAAACACTCATAAAAAAAGCGACTAAAGTCGCTTTTTTTATTGCCTACATCAACAAAATCAAATTCTTACTGATACTGGCTAGCATTGTCGAAAAATAAAAAAAAGAAAACTAAACTAAACTTAGTTCAGTTTTTCCTTGATACGAGCTGCTTTACCACTCAGGGCACGCAGATAGTACAGTTTAGCCTGACGTACATCACCACGACGTTTAACCGTCAAAGATTCAATCATCGGGCTATAAGTCTGGAAAACACGTTCAACACCCACACCGCTGGAAATTTTACGAACGGTGAAAGCAGAATTGAGACCACGGTTACGTTTAGCAATAACAACACCTTCAAAGGCCTGCAAACGTTCACGGTTACCTTCTTTTACCTTTACCTGAACGGTAACAGTGTCACCGATAGAAAATACAGGTAATTCTTTACTCATCTGTTCAGCTTCAAGCTGCTGAATAATTTTAGGTTTGCTCATTAAATGTGCTCCCAGTTAGTCAGTTATTCTGCCCAATATAAACACTTTATCCATTACCTATGGATGGATGATTATCATCATTTTTCCCTACCTGATATTCTTCAATAAACTCTGACAGCAACAAGCTTTCTTCATCAGTCAGCACTCGGTGCTTTAACAAGTCCGGTCGTCGCAGCCACGTCCTGCCCATGGATTGCTTCAGGCGCCAGCGGCGAATACGCTGATGATCACCTGATAACAGCACGTCAGGAACACGTTTATCTTCAAAAATCTCTGGCCGGGTAAAATGCGGATAATCCAGCAAACCATTAGCAAAGGAATCTTCCTGAGCAGAATCCTTGTGACCCAGGGTGCCCGGTACAAAGCGTGAAACTGCATCAATCAGCGTCATGGCAGGTAATTCGCCACCGCTTAACACATAGTCCCCAATCGACCATTCCTCATCGATTTCACTTCGAACTACGCGCTCATCAATGCCTTCATAGCGCCCCGCGACCAGAATCAATCGCTTGGATTCAGTCATTTCCTGTATCGCCGCCTGATTCAGCAAACGCCCCTGGGGGGACAGGTAAACAACCTTGGTCTCGGCTCCTGCAGCTTGTTTAGCTGCTCGAATGGCGTCACGCAGAGGTTGAATTTTCATCAACATGCCGGGACCACCGCCATAAGGTCGGTCATCCACAGTTCGGTGCAGATCCGTCGTAAAATCCCGTGGATTCCAGACATCAACCGCTATTAACCCTTCCTTCACGGCGCGTCCACAAACACCGTACTGAGTGATAGCCCGGAACATCTCCGGAAACAGGCTAATAACACCAAACCACATTGCAGCGTGGTTAACAGGTTCCTGCAAGTTTGTCTCGCTGATAACTGTCTCTGCCACACTAAAACTCCGGATCCCAGTTAACCCGGATAAACCCTTTTTCAGGATTTACATCCGTAACCACCTGATCCCATAGCCAGGGAACCAACCGTTCTCTCCGGTCAATGCTCCCCTTTGAGGGCTTGATTACCAGTACATCATTTGCACCGGTCTCCATCAGATAGTTCACTTTTCCCAGCAGGATACTTTTACCGTCAGCTGTCAGGGTCATAACATCCAGCCCTTCCAGTTGATGCCAGTACACTTCGTCATCTGCCACAGGAGGCAGTTCGTTTTCTGATATCGTAATCGTGGAATCACAATACCTGCGTGCCAGCTCCCGGTCATCACATCCGGCAATATGGGCGATCAGGCCCTTACCATGAGTACGTCCCTGATCAATTTCAACGGTTGTTTTCACACCGTTGTGGTCAAGAATCCAGTGCCGGTAGTCAAGAAGATTGTCCACAGGCTGAGTATATGAAATAACCTTTACCCACCCTTTTACGCCATAAACAGCGGCAATTCTGCCGATAGCGATGCGCTTGCCTGCGCCATTAACTACATTTTTCGTCACTGAATGATTAACCTCAGGCTTCTTTCAGAAGCTTTGCAACACGCTCAGATACAGTTGCACCCAGACCCTGCCAGTGTGCAAGACGTTCCTGATCGATACGCAGACGCTCTTCCTGACCACGAGCCAGCGGGTTGAAGAAACCAACACGCTCGATGTAACGGCTACCACGAGCCTTACGGCTATCAGCAACAGTCAGGTGATAGAATGGCCGTTTTTTAGAGCCGCCACGAGCCAATCGAATGGTTACCATGAACGATTTTCCTACTAGTTAATATCGACAATGCCGGCAAGCCATATTCCGCTACACTATCGTTATAGCAATATTTATAGTGGTTCACGACTTGCTCATTGCTGTCAATGAAGACAGCAAAGGGCGAATATTTTAAGGAATTGTAAGCAGGATGACAATAAGAGTCTCTCAGGTTATTGGTTTTTATCTAACAAAATGCGAGAAACCACCAGCTATAACAAAAATATAATGTATAAAAATACTCTTATAACAAAGCGCTAGATTCCTCCTTGCTTCGTACATGATGAGAGTTGTTTAACAACTGATCAGCAAGATGACTGGCCCATTTTGCTGCCAGCCCATAAATGGAAAGCTGCGGATTTGCCCCGATACTGGTAGGAAAAACCGACCCATCCATAACACTGACATTATCTAACTGATGGTGCCCTCCCCAACTATTAACCACACCTTTTAGCGGACTATCACTCATGGCGCATCCACCCATCAAATGAGCAGTGCCTATCTGGGTCAGATACGGCTCTAACGATAGTGCATTAATCATATTCCTGCAGGCTTTCCAGGAACGGCTGTAGCCTGCTTCCTGATGCAACGGCAAGACCTCCTTTGCACCGGCTGCAAACTGAATCTCTGCCATGGTCAATAAGGCTCGCCGAACACCATCCCATTCATAATTATCCAGATTATAATCCAAGATTGCCGATCCATCATCGTGTAACTGAATTGTCCCTCCCTGACTCTCTTCATGAAATCCATCCCTTAATAACGCCAGTAAACAGTTCGTCTGAGGGTATTGCTCCATACGTTCCTGAAGAACCCTACCCCGGGACGGAATCAGCGCTGCCGTCAATGACGGATGCAGAGGCAACGCTTCCAGCTTATACCCCATTACCCCATTAACACCGTCTTTCCACTGAAACTGGTCGGAATAAACGGATTGAGGCGCTCCTTCCCACGCCTGAATTTTTTCCTCAAAACGAGACATACTGGCCGCAACCGGATGAATAAATGTCCGTTTACCCAATAAACCGTTGGGATCAGGGGCATGACTGCGCAATAATAGAGCGGGTGTATTAATAGCACCACCACTAAGAACCACATGCCCTGCTTTTATGCGAATACGGATAGGTAATGGAGTATTACCATAATTCGCCATAGCTCTGCACAATACTTCTGTAGCACGACCATGAGATATCTCAAGCTTTTGGGCTTCACATAAAAACAGCAGTTTACCGCCATTTTTCAGAGCTGAAGGAAGAGTCGTAACCAACATACCCTGCTTGGCGTTAGTGGGACATCCCATGCCGCAATATCCCAGATTCCAGCATCCCCGCACATTACGGAGAATAGTTTGCCACGTATAACCTAATGCTGAACATCCCTGACTCAATACCGCATTATTCCTGTTAGGTACAACCTGCCAAGGCTGAATACCCAGACGTTTTTCCATATACTCAAACCACGGGGCCATATCACTGAGAGAACATCCCGTCACATCCCATTTTTCAGCCCAGTGATCCAGTGTCTGAGAAGGTGTCCGAAAACTGGAAGTCCAGTTTACCGTCGTTGATCCGCCCACTGCCCGTCCCTGCAAGACGGTAATGCTTCCTGCTTTATTCATACGGGTTCCTGATTCCTGATACAGGCTGGCATAAGCTTCGGACTCCCGCATATTAAAGTCATTACTGGATTTCAGAGGCCCGTGCTCAACCATCAGAACATTCAGACCTGCCTTTGTCAGTATTTCTGCTGCTACTCCCCCTCCGGCACCGGTACCAATAATTACAACATCTGTGTAAAAAACGCTATTATCTTCCAAACGGGAGGCATTCATTACATCCCACCCTGATTTTATCCCATCGGCAAAAATATCCTGGACAGCCATGGCTCCACCTGTAGCAACCTAAAAAAAACTTCGTTTTTTTAATCAGGTTTTCGTATTCTTCTATGCCCAACGATAAGGGATATAGGCTTATTACAGGGCTTTCCTTTCCCTACACTATAACAACTCTTTTATAAGCCGCGTTATCAATAACACCCCCACCAGAATCAAAATAATCCGTGACAATTTCGCCTGTCTTTCATGACTCATAGGCTTACTAGTACGTTCTGCTATCTTAACAACCACAAACAACACCAGAAAAAGTACCAATAAAATTGTCACAAGATTCATTCGGCCACTCCACTATCAATCACTCTACTATCTTTGATTAAAAATCATTCGGACGAGTTACCAGGAGATCTGCTTGAGGAACACCCGGATACTGGATATCTTCCCAACTGCCTGGGTTCTCATAGCCTTTCATAATAATGATACCAGCTAATCCATTATAAGCCTTCTGACATAACGACAACGGACTGGTTCGCCAGCGTTCCAGAAACCTTTCTACTTTATAGACGGGTGTCGTTTGCCAACTCCCCCATATTCCTGTCAGAAAACCTTTTAAAGGGGAGTTCAATAAAGCAAACAAATCTCTCAATTCTTTCTGGCTGTGCATGGGCAATTGACTGACAGACTGATCCAGCTTATACACTAACTGATCTCTTGACGTTATATCCACAAACACAAGCCGCAATATCACCGGGATAATTGCTTTCAATACAACACTTTCCTGATTTGTCAGCCAGATATAACGACTTCCAGGTTGGGAATGACTACAACCAGAAGACAATATGGAGCCACTGCCACCGACCAAAAACAGACCACCCAAGATACTGCGCCGGATAAAATGCCGCCTTCCCGGGCTTTCAGGCGGATCAGCAAGCGGTTTATTCATAAATAAGCCTGCTATAACGAATCTACCTATGTTATAACGGAAAACCACGAACTTTGGAAATACGAACGCAATTCCATAGAATAAAAACAGTCACAATTGCATGAGGGAGTACGCATGGAAAACCACGCTGTATTATTCGATGAGTTAAGGACAGAAAGCGGACACACCATCGGCCGTATTCAACTGAACAAAAACCAGACACTGAATGCGCTGACTCAACTTATGGTCGATCAAATATACGACCAACTCCTTGTATGGAAAAACAACCCTAATATTACCTGTGTGTTTTTAGACAGCTCCGTTCAAAAATCTTTTTGCTCCGGAGGGGATGTACGGGAAATAACTCAGTCTATCCGACAGGGTGATACAGAGTCTCCTGAACGTTTCTTTACCAGGGAATATCAGCTGGACTATCTGATACATATCTATACCAAGCCCGTCATCTGCTGGGGACACGGTATTGTTATGGGCGGAGGATTAGGGCTGATGGCAGGAGCTGATTTTCGGGTAGTAACGGATATCTCAACACTTGCTATGCCGGAAACAGCCATCGGTTTTTTCCCTGATGTGGGTGCCAGCTGGTTCCTGGGCCGCCTCCCCAGAGACATCGGCCTGTTCATTGCACTTACCGGCGCACGCTTGAATGCCGGGGACGCTATTTATCTTGGTCTGGCTAACCGTTTTATAGAACATTCCTTTAAAGAAGATATCATCCGGGACCTTCAAAAAGCCGACTGGTCGGACAGTGACGCACATACCCTGATATACCAGACACTGCATCATTACGAAAAAGTACACAGCGCCGGCTGGCTACCTTATTCACACATCCGGGCTAACCGTGATCAGATTGCAGCATTAATGGACAAAGTCTCACTAACCGATACCATGGAAGATTTCCAACAACTGGATACCGGTGATGCGTGGCTGAAACAATCGGTACAAAATGCATTATCCGCCTCACCATTATCTCTGGCACTCACTGGTGAGCATCTGAAACGCAGTGAAAAAGCCTCGCTGAAAGATATCTTCCAAAGCGAAGTCATTCTTGCAAACAACTGTGCCCACAAAGGAGATTTTGTGGAAGGCGTTCGCACAGTACTGGAAGACCGTAGTCTTATGCCCAAATGGCAATACCAATCCGTTGATCAAATTCCTCAGTCTGTTCTTGACGAATTCTTTACGCCCTTTGGGAAGGAAAAAACACCTATAAAGTTAGAATTCTAACAGAGACCAGTTCACTCCTCGCACTAAAAGCCAAAGCCTTTTAGTGCGGTTCATGAGGTTGTTTGTCACTCATTTTTCACTTATGTGTTTCCTTGATTCATATCAGCGAAATTCTTGCAAAAACTCCTATTATTTCTTTTGAAAACATTTTCATAATAATATTTTCAGAACACAACATA
>NSIT01000062.1_pt1 | contig 17369 bp, 16 predicted proteins | sample 1450681 | NCBI WGS metagenome assembly NSIT01 (sample SAMN07455404, study PRJNA386592) | invertebrate metagenome | isolation source: Endozoicomonas-like sequences binned from scallop gill tissue | host: Pecten maximus | place: United Kingdom: Lyme Bay MPA | collected 2013-06-01
GACCCAACAAAAAAGTTTGGAGGAATTATAGAGTTGGATGAAACTTTTTTCCGGGAATCTTTCAAAGGTCGGCGTGATGGATTACCAAGAACTCCCGGAAGGCGCGGTAGTGACAAAGTGAAAGCGCGAAGAATTCCCGTTATGGTCGCCCGCGACCGGCAAGTCAATACGGTGGACAGAGTCCTTAAAAATGAAGGGGCCAGAGGAATGGTTGATGGTTTAAAAGGCCGTATTTCAATAGCAGCTGTGGTTTGTGCCGATGCGTCCCTCGCCCATCAATCACTGGCTCGAAAATTGGGATTTCCTCTCAAAAAACTGACGACTTCAGCAGGTCAGCACGTTCTGGAGGGAGTGTTTCACATCCAGCATGTCAATGCGTATCACAGCCATTTAAACAGTGGATCAAAGGTGTTTTTCATGGAGTGGCAACAAAATACCTCCCTCATTATTTTGGTTGGCGTCCTATGCTATCAGGGCGTTATGAATTAACGATAGGAAGAATGGTTGCTATTTTAGCAAAGCATTGGGAGCTTCAACCGTTTAGGGGAACATAGCCTAACCTCAGAAGAATAGATTATCACCAGTTTAACTGAACAGAGCCCCACCGGCTCTTTTATTTTTCAAGTAGAATACCATTTTTAATCAATTTTCATAACGTCAAAAAAATGGCTCTCGCTCTATCCCCTTTTGTATTATTCAACTGCTGCGATTTTTATTAATTATTTGAAAAGGCGGTTATTTTTTATCTTCATTAAAGAAATGAGCATAAAACCAGATATTTATTAGGAAGCAAGGTCTCTAACTGGAATATCCATGACCCCCTTTACCCGTTACATGAACCAAATGTCATTCATGCCTGCTAAAAACCCGCCGGATCTCTCTTGGCATGCCTGCACACACAGGACCCACGAACCAGCGTTTTCACTCAGATACATCAACGACCCACAAGACTACACAATATACCGGTTAACCGGTCATTTACATATTTCCCCAGTATCCCTATTTTTCAGAGCCAAAAGCTATATTTATCATCTCGGATCGTCTTATCTGTGCCAACAACAGATGTTGCTGTTCCAGCCATGGCGTCCTATCCGTATTATCCGCCTGTAATCTCGCCTGAACAGCGTATTTTCCTGTTAATTACCTTATTTCCCCTATACTAAAAAAACAATCTATTAATACGTTATAACGCAAAAATGCAAAGTAATAAGGAGTTTACTATGGCAATGGATGGCATTCATCGAAAATCAAGCATTCCTGTTCCTGCTCACAATCCTGCTTCTAAACGCAATCCGACAAAACCGGCGGAACAGAAAAAAGGGAAATCCGGCCGCAGAGGTGTTTCTTCTGCAGAAAAACGGACAACAGTCAACAAAACGCCCACCGCTAAACAAGAAAATCGTCGTCCTCAGCAACCAGTGGCAAAAAAACAAGTTAAAACAATTACATTCGATAAAAGTCAGACCTTAGCCAACCTTTCTAAAACAAGAACCATTGGAAAGGCCATGAGTGAATTTCGCACTGCATGGAAAGAACCCTCATTATCGCAGGAAGACCGTAAAGAGATCCTGTCCAACTGGAAGCAGCAGATTCGTACCTTAGCCTTGCCGTTTTTATTCCGTACGCTGGGCATGGAAAAAAATATTAAGGGAAAACAAGTGATGACGGTCAGCCCTGCAGACCTTAAAAAATATCACCAAGCCTTGTCCAACTTACTAAAAAAAGAAGCCATCGGTAAAAAAGGTAAGTCTGATAATATGCCCATTGATGTCATGAGGGACTCCCGACGCCTCAAACCCATCGGACTAAACTTGCAGGCAAACAACAAAGCTGAAAACACAACCGCCAAAAAAACATCTAAAGCCGCTACGGTTTATAACATGGTCTCTACTTTACAGGACAAAGCCAAAAGCAATGTGCACGAGCGTTGCCCTTATTTTGTACTCAAAGAATTCTGCAACCTGTTAAAAACAAAACTGGAAGAAAACAGTACCGCACAAAATGCCAGTGTAGATATTCAGTTAGGAACCATTGAAGAATGCATCGCTGTTGCTGCGCAACCTGTCACAGACCAGGAAATTCAGGAAATTCATGAAAGCATGGCTGGATCTGTTATCGCACTTCCGGCAGATTGCCCTATCAAAGATCAGCCCGAAGCACCTGATACAATACCTGATGAGGATCAGCCCGATTCACCACCGGATGAACCCAGTATAACAAATACAGCCATGGTTGTAGAAAGGCAGGACAGTGCCTATAGCACAGCTTCTGAACTTTCTGACACAGAAGAAGCAGCTTCTCTGCCAACGACTGCTTTACACAAACAACTCCATATCGATATCGATCAGATCGCCAGAAAAACAGTCAGCGTTGACAAAATAATACAGGAGCGTTCTAAAGACCTTTCTCGCCCACACCAGATGACATTACAGTATTATATGGATGCCGTTCACAGTACCGTCCACAAATGGAAAGAAAATACAGACAAATTACAGCAATTGATGGATATCATACGCATTAATGTCTTTTCTTGCGCCAAGCAGGTTCTTGAAAATCATGATTATCCTGGCCAAATGGACGCCAGAGCGAAGGCCCTTGCTAAAGATGTTATCCATGAAATGGAACATGCAGGTGTGGGGTGGTTTGGCTATCAGGATTACTCTCGCCACGATGCATCCGAAGCGAAGCGATTTCGGCAAGAAGATTATCAAACCTATATGGATATTGCTAAATCAACCCTAAAAGAAGTTCGTGTTGCTAAAAAAGGACGATAATCATTCAGCATCGCCGTCATCTTACGCCACAAACCGCTTGAAAAAGCGGTTTGTTTGTTTTTACAAAATAAAAACACAACTATTATTTTTTCATCATATATTCCAAAGCATTTTCAAACAGGGCTGCTGTGCGCCTGGGATTTTCCAGTTTATCCAAGCCAAATAACCCCACACGAAAACTCATAAAGCTTTCCGGTTCATCACAGAACAGCGGAACGCCTGACGCAATTTGTACACCGGCTTCAGAAAATTGCTGACCATTTTGAATCTCCGGGTTATCTGTATAAGAAACAATAACGGAAGGCGCCTGATACTCTTCTGCCGCAACAGATTTAAAACCTCTACCTGTTAACACTCCCCGAATATTATTTCCTATTTCTTGCTGCTGAATCCTGAGTGTTTCCAATCCATAATGCTGTGCTTCACATACCGTTTTATAAAAAGCCGCCAGACCATCGGTGGGCAGTGTCGCATGATAGGCGTGCCCCCCCTGTTCGTAGGCTTGCATAATATGCCGCCACTTTTTCAGATCACAGGCAAAACTTGAACTCGTGGTACTTTCCATCTGATCCAATGCCCGTGCACTGAACATAACTAATGCACAACAGGGAGAACTGCTCCAGCCTTTTTGTGGGGCACTCAGCAACACATCAATCCCATTTTGTTCCATATCCACCCACATGGCACCGGATGCGATACAGTCCAGAACCATCAATCCTCCGACCTGATGTACAGCTTCTGCCACGGATGAAATATAACGGTCAGGCAACATCATTCCTGCGGAGGTTTCTACATGGGGTGCAAATACTACCGCAGGCTTTTCTTTTCTGATGGTATCAAGCACCTCTTCAACCGGAGCAGGAGCAAACGGTGATTCTTTCAGGCTTCCTATCCGGCCTGCTTTCATCACGATTTGCCCTGAGGGAATCTGCCCTGCGTCAAGTATCTGACTCCAGCGATAACTGAACAACCCGTTTCGAATCACCAGACATTTTTTATCAGTAGCAAATTGGCGGGCAACGGCCTCCATACCATAGGTTCCCCCTCCGGACACCACAGCAACGGCAGCCGCGTTATATACAGCTTTCATGGATGAAGAGATGCCTTTCATCACCTGCTGAAAGGCTTTTGACATATGATTCAGGGAGCGATCGGTGTAAACGACGGAATATTCCAGTAACCCATCAGGGTCAACCGTACTGAGCAAGGCTGACATAGTATTTCCTTTATTATTTTATTTATTGCCTGCAACAGTCTATAAAAAATAACGGCTTCCGAAAACGTCATAATGACGCTTACGATACATCACTTTTCTGATAAAAAAGCCCTGAAAAAATGAAAAAGCATCATCTTACAGGGCTAATAACGGCTCAATGATTATTTCTCAATCCAGTTTTCAGCCCGTTTCACGGCTTTCTTCCATCCTGCATAAAGTGCCGCACGTTTTTTCTCATCCATAGCAGGTTGATAAGTCCGGTGGATGCTCATCTTGGATTTGAGTTCATCCACATGATTCCAGAAACCTGTTGCGAGACCCGCCAGATAAGCTGCACCCAGAGCCGTCGTTTCAGCTACTTTAGGGCGAATAACCCGAGTATCCAGAATATCGGCCTGGAACTGCATCAGGAAATTATTAGCAACTGCACCGCCGTCGACACTCAACTGGTGCAGGGTTAATCCGGAATCCTTTTGCATAACTTCCAGAAGATCCCGTGATTGGTAAGCTATTGCCTCCAGTGTTGCACGCACAATATGATTACGGTTAGCCCCCCGGGTCAGACCAAGAATGGCACCTCTGGCATAAGGATCCCAGTAAGGAGCTCCTAAACCGACAAAAGCAGGTACAACATAAACACCATTAGTGTCTTCTACTTTACTGGCAAAATATTCGGTATCAGCTGCATCTTGTACCAGTCCCATTTCATCACGCAACCACTGCACACTGGCACCACCAACAAAGACAGAGCCTTCCAGTGCATAAGTTATTTTACCGTCCAGGCCACAGGCAATGGTCGTCAATAATCCGTTATCAGATGCAATAGGTTTATCGCCAGTATGCATCAGCATAAAACAGCCGGTTCCATAGGTATTTTTTGCGCTTCCCTTATCCAGACACATTTGTCCAAACAATGCCGCATGCTGGTCACCGGCTATTCCTGCAATAGGTATACGGGTTCCTCCTTTACCACCGATATTTGTTTGACCGTATATTTCAGAACAGGAACGAACTTCCGGCAACATAGAGGCAGGAATCTGTAACGCCTCCAGCATTCTTTTATCCCACTGCAATTTATGGATATCAAACAGCATTGTACGAGAAGCATTGGTGTAATCTGTTACATGGACACGGCCATTTGTCAGCTTCCAGACTAACCAGCTGTCTACCGTACCAAACAGTAAATCTCCTTTTTCTGCCTGTTCACGGGCACCTTCCACATGATCCAGAATCCATTTTATTTTGGTGCCAGAAAAATAAGCATCCGTTACCAAACCAGTAGTATCTTTAATATAGGACTCAAGGCCATCGCGCTTTAATTGTTCGCAGATATCACTGGTACGACGGCATTGCCAGACAATAGCATTATAAATGGGCATCCCCGTATGCTTATTCCAGACGACAGTTGTTTCACGCTGATTGGTAATACCGATTCCCTGAATCTGATCACTGCGAATACCACTTTTAGCCAACACTTCTGTCAGGACGGCACTTTGGGTCGCCCATATTTCCATAGGATCATGCTCTACCCAGCCTGCCTGTGGATAAATCTGGGTAAATTCACGTTGGGCAGATGCAACAATGTTTGCTTGCCGGTTAAAAATAATGGCGCGGGAGCTGGTTGTACCCTGATCTAAGGCAACTATATATTTTTTATCACTACTCATCTCACACAATCCCTGGTTAGCAAATCAAATAACATTCAGGCTGATCGGGTTTTCAGTTCACAACCGGCTGTAGCACACTCTACAGGCTCGACCTGTGAACCGAGACACTTGATGTAAACACCTGCCCCGGCAATCGCTCCACAAACAGGAGCCACAATCGGTACCCAGAAATAAGGATTACTCCGCCCTCCTGTCAGAGCGATATCCCCCCATCCTGCAAAAAAGGCGAATAACTTAGGTCCAAAGTCCCGTGCCGGATTCATGGCAAAACCGGTTAAGACCCCAAAAGATGCGCCGATCACGGCAATAAGTAATCCAATCAATAACGCAGCAAGAGCACCGTTAGACACGCCGTTGTTGTCATCCCCGATGGCCAGAATCCCCATCATCAGCACAGCGGTAATAGCGAATTCCACACAAAAAGCCTGAAAGTTGGTTAAAGCACTTTGTGCATAAGTAGAAAAAATACCAGCCGTGGCCAAGCTTGAAACGTCTCCCCTGACAATCTGGTGAGCCGATTCAAAATCAGCAAACAATGCACTGTATAAAAAATAGACTAACGCGGCAGCACAGAAGGCACCGGCAAACTGTGCAACGATGTAAGGCAGCACTTTATACTTCTCAAACCCTTTGAAAATCGTCAGGGCAATGGTCACAGCCGGATTAAGGTGCGCACCGGATACACCACCGGTCACATAAATGGCAATGGCTACACCCAATCCCCAAATAATGGATATTTCCCACTGCCCCATTTGGGCACCCGCTAAGACCAAGGCAGCAACACATCCGACCCCGAAAAATATCAGTAACCCTGTACCGATAAACTCGGCTACGCATTGACCAAATAACGACTGCCGTATCATATTTAAACCCCCAGACAACACGTCACAACAGATTATCACAAATATTACCGACATTATGAGTCATTGATTATTGATCACAATCAACATAATTCATTATTTTTTTGCGGCAAATCCCTCTATGTTTCAAGACGTTACGCGATCGAAAAATAGCGAATATTATCGAACATTGACATGAATCAAACCGAACATTTTCTAACATAGAGATAATAAGTACTGTTACTATTTTTCAGCATAAGGCTCCGACCATGAAAAATATTGAGAGGGATGTCGTCATCATTGGCGGTGGAGCAACAGGTGCAGGAATCCTGCGCGACTGTGCACTTAGGGGAATTCATGCCATTTTGCTGGAAAAGGGCGATATTGCCTGGGGTACCACCGGCCGGAATCACGGATTATTACACTCCGGTGCCCGGTATGCGGTTACTGACGCTCCTTCTGCCAAGGAATGCATCAAGGAAAACCGAATTTTAAAAAATATCGCACGACACTGCGTAGAAGACACCGGAGGACTATTTCTCACTTTGCCGGATGATAGCCTTGAGTATCAGGAAAAATTTATAAAATCCTGCCATCAGGCAAATATTGATGCTAAACGACTCACTCCAGAACAGGCTCTACAGTTAGAACCCAGCGCAAACCCAGCAATGATCGGTGCCGTTAAAGTACCAGATGGTTCCATCGATCCTTTCAGGCTGACGGCCTCTAATATTCTCGATGCAGAAGAACATGGGTCGGAAATCATGACCTACACAGAGGTCACAGGTTTACTCAAACATCAGGGCCGCGTTACCGGTGTAGAATGCATTAATACAAAAACCGGTGAAAAGCTTGCGATCCACGGTCAGCAGGTGGTGAACGCCTGCGGTATCTGGGGACAAAAAATTGCTGAATACGCCGATCTGTCCATAAAAATGATGCCTTCCAAGGGCACACTACTGATTATTGATTATCGACTGAACCGGATGGTATTAAACCGTTGTCGTAAACCAGCGGATGCCGATATTCTGGTACCCGGCGATACAGTATCTGTCATCGGCACGACCTCCATAAAGATCCCCTACGATCAGATTGATAATCCACCAATTGATCCGGAAGAGGTTGATTTATTAATCCGAGAAGGTGAAAAGCTGGCACCGGCACTGGGTCGATCCCGGATTGTAAGGGCGTACGCTGGCGTACGCCCTCTTGTAGCCTCCGATGGCGAGTCCGGCCGCAATGTCAGCCGGGGTATTGTCCTTCTGGATCACCAGTCTTTGGACAACCTGCCCGGATTCATCACGATTGCCGGTGGCAAGTTAATGACTTACCGATTGATGGCAGAAGAGACCACCAATTTAATTGCCAAACATCTGGGCAATACGGCTCCATGCACAACGGCAACTGAAAAGCTGCCCGGAGCTGAAGAAACAACCAAGCCGTCTTCTTCTCTATCACGTCCGTTATCAGGTTCTGCTGTATACCGACACGGTCAACGAGCCAATAAATTCTTATCTGACACACCAGAAGAAAAAACCATCGTCTGTGAATGTGAAATGGTGTCCCGAGGGGAAATTGATTATGCCATTAAAGAACTGAATGCCATCTCTCTGGAAGACCTTCGGCGCCGGACACGCCTTGGAATGGGGCCTTGTCAGGGAGAAGTCTGCACCTGCCGTGCAGCTAATATACTGAATCGATCAAAAACAATAAAAGAGTATGACCCTATAAACGATATTCACGATTTTCTGGAAGAACGATGGAAAGGAAACCGTCCTGTTCTGTGGGGTGACACGTTAAGGGAATCAGAGTTTAGTCACTGGATTTATCAGTCCCTGTTGGGATACGACACATTAAAAAACACGTCTGAAACAACAGCGGAACAATAAGGCAAACATAAGCATGAAATACGACAGTATTATTATGGGTGGGGGACTGGCCGGGCTTATGTGCGGTCTGGAATGCGTTAATGCCGGACTAAAAACAGCCATCATCACTGCCGGTGACAGCGCACTGACTTTTTCATCCGGGGCCATTGACTTATTGGGCTTTTCTCCTGACAACACGCCCGTTTCCGACCCTTTTAATGGCATCAGCAACCTGATTAATAATCAGTCACAACACCCTTATGCAAAAATCGGAACACCTCATATTGAAGAAAGTCTGACAGCATTCCAGAACTATATGGCTGAAGCTGAATATCCCATGACGGGGGATGTGACCTCAAACTTCTGGCGGCTGACAGCCATTGGCGGCATGATGCCAGCTTTTCTCGGACCGGTCGGTATCGAACAACTGCCACTTAATCATCCGATGCAAGGCATCCAGCGTATAACTATTGTGAATATTGCCGGATTTCGTGATTTCCAACCTGAAATTATGGCAGCAGGCCTTAAACGACAACTTATTTCATCCCGAACAAAAATCACCTGCATCGATATTCCTGCCGAAAAACTGGGCATTGAGCATCCCCACCTTCCAGAACTTCGATCCATTGAGCTGGCCAGACTTTTGAAGTCTCCTGATCATCTATCCATCATTGCAGACCAAATAAAACAACAGACACCTTATGCTGACCTTTTCCTAATGCCAGCCGTAATGGAACAACGGGATCATGAAAGTGTTACTTCCGAGCTGTCTCGACGTCTGGGCAAACCGGTCATGGAACTGGCAACCTTGCCCCCCTCCCTGCCAGGCATCCGGTTACAACAAGCCATGAAAAAACTGTATACCCGCAAAGGCGGCATTTTCATTTCCGGTGACACCGTTGAAACAGGGCAGATTAAAGACGGCCATTTACTGAACATAAGTACTCGTCACAATCCTGACTATCCCCTTACGTCTAACGCCTTTGTTCTGGCTACCGGCAGTTTTTTCAGTAACGGTCTGAAAAGTTGCCGGCAAACGATCACCGAACCCGTATTTGATCTTGATTTATCACTGGCAGAAAAACAACAGCCCTGGTCATCATCCCGTTTCTTTGACAGTCACAGCCACGGTTTCATTACTGCGGGCGTAAAAACCAACGCCCACTTTAATCCAGCAATCCAGCAACAAACCATTCATAACCTGTATTGTGCAGGCTCCCTGTTGTCCCATTGCAATCCGGTAGCTGAAGGCTCAGCAGGCGGCATATCCATCAGTTCAGGATGGATGGCTGCCCGGCATATTATTGCCCAGCATCATAATCATGCAGCGCAACAGGCATAAAGGGACACACGCAATGTTAGACCTGACGGATACAACGTTTGATTCCTGCATTAAATGCACCATTTGCACGACCCACTGCCCGGTGGCAGAAGCAACGTCTGATTTTCCCGGTCCCAAGCAGGCAGGCCCAGACGGACGCCGGCTCCGCCTGAAGAATCCCGGATTGTACGACGAAGCGTTAAAATTCTGCACAAACTGCAAACGCTGTGACGTTTCCTGTCCGTCAGGTGTTCATATCAGTCATATCATTCAAGGTGCCCGCAAAGAGGCACCCGGAGGTTTCAAACGCAGTCCCCGTGATTTTATGCTCAGCCACACCGACCTGATGGGATCACTCTCTTCACCTCTGGCGCCTGTGGTCAATACCATAACCGCAGCAAAGCCGGTCAAAAAACTATTGGACAAAACTCTGGGTATTGATGAGCACAGGATATTTCCCAAATATACCCAAAAAACGTTCCGCCACTGGTTCGCTGGGCAGAAAGAACAACAAGAGGTCTACTCCCGATTTATCAGCTATTTCCACGGATGTTACATCAACTATAACGACCCTACAGTAGGAAAAGATCTGGTCAAAGTCATGAACGCCATGAACATTGGCGTTCATCTGCTGGATAAGGAACGGTGTTGCGGTGTTCCCCTGATTGCCAACGGTTTTTATGACAAGGCTCGCCAGAATGCTCATTTCAACCTGAAACAATTCAGCCAAGGGCTAGAATCAGGTGCAGATGCTGTTATTGCAACGTCTTCCAGTTGCGCCATGACATTACGTGACGAATACCCTGATGTATTGGCAGTAGATAACCGCGCCATCAAGAAACAGATACAGTTCATCTCCCACTTTCTGGTCAATGAAATATCTCAGGGAAATTTACCCAAACTTAAGCCAGTCAACCTAACAGTGGCTTATCACAGTCCTTGTCATCTGGTAAAAATGGGCGGCGTTATTTACACACTGGAATTACTCAGCCATATTCCCGGGCTGAAATTAATCCAACTGGATCAGAACTGTTGCGGACTGGCCGGCACTTACGGCTTTAAAAAAGAGAACTATAAGCATTCTCAAAAAATTGCCGGCAAGATGATCCAGCAAATTCAGGCGACCAATGCGGATTATGTAGTAACCGACTGTGAATCCTGCAAAATGCAGATTGAAATGAGCACACAGCATAAAGTGCTGCATCCGATATCATTACTGGCTATGGCACTTAAAAACTATTCATAACATGACCATATAGAGTAGGCATTGCAAAGAGAATCTACAAATTGATTTCCTGTATTGTAAAGAGTGATAGAACGACATTCATCTGTTGTATATGTTTCTATCACTTTATATCCGCATTTGAGCACACTTGTATTCAACATTTTATCTTCTCGACTCCATGATGCCTCTGAAAGCTTCAAATTAACCCAGCAATCAAAACTAGCCTCATCAGTAATACAATCATCGTCGGATATCAATTTTTTATCAATCTTAACAGATGTATTCAGCCCTAAACTCTCATAAAAAAAAGGCGTATGCACTTTACCAAGATTTTTATCTGAGCCAAACAATGGTTTTTTATTTTTATTTTCATCCTTATTTTTACAGCAAGCACCCACCCTTAGTTCCATCCTTAAACACGTAGTACCGTCCTGAAAACACCCTAAAAAACCTATTCTCTTTTTATTGACTTTTTCTCCAGACTTATCATCTATTATAACTGTTTTTTGGAGTTCAATAATATCAATCCGTTCCAACCTTTCATGCTTTGAAACAGGAAGAAAACCGCCGGCAACAGAATTCATTTGCCCAAAGCTCACACACTTAGTAAAAAAAACAATATCAGGAAGTAATTTTTTATTCTCATTTTCCGGTATCCTATCGTATATTGGATCAGCAATATCCGGATACGTCATGTGCTCGAAATAGACGGGTAAAAATTCTTTTTTTCCATCTGCGTCAATATAACAATAAAAAAACAGCCGATGAGTTATTTTAACAAGACTCGCTCCCCATGATCCACTGCACAAAAGCAAACACCCAATAAAAAAGAATATTTTAAAAAACATATATAACTTCTTATAACAGATTGATATTTTATTAGTTCACATTCCCGCACATAAAAACTAAAGATAGCAATATTTATTCATTAGAAATATTTTATTACAAACAATGACACTTTATGGTATATGTCATCGCTGTGTACGGGACAAAACTCAGGACTCAGGAAAGCCAATGAAATCAGGGGTATGAGCTGACTCCCATGTAGAGTAACCTGTATGGTCTCTAACCTACCGTAGTCGTACATGGAAGACGTCAGCTCATTAGCTAAACAGCTTAAAGCTCACCTACCCTGGCATTAAGCCCGGATTATCTTTCTTGCTCAGTTCATGCTTTCTCTCATAAGAGCACGCTCTTGCAATCTCTACCGTGTAGCAGAAGAATTCCAGACTAAAGCTCTGGAGGAGTCCAGCTATCGACGGATAAAACGATTTTTTTCAGGCTACACGTATTGCTACGAGCAGCTTGGACGATTGATTTTACACTGGCTTAATCTCTCCACCTACACACTCTGTATGGATAGAACCAACTGGAAATTTGGATCTAAACACGTCAACTATTTGCGGTAAAGAGATTAAAGTCAGGCAGCTATTCAGAAATGTAAGGCTCAACCAGACAGAAACTTGGTTTAGTAAACGTAAAGTATCCGGAGTCTGTTTATATATCGCTGCCAGACGCACGATTAAAGGGCTGCTCATTGTTGTGGCAACGGAAAAACCCGAAACCATGATAGAAGACTATTATAAACGTTGGTCGATAGAGACTCTTTTGGCTGTCTTAAAAGTCGAGGGTTTGATCTTGAGTCCGCTCATATGACTGAGCTTGACCGTATGGATAAGCCAATGGGCATTCTTGCACTGGCATTTGTCTGGTATCTTATAGCTGGGCACTGGAAATATGGAGAAGCCGAAGAGCTGCCTTTAAATAAACACTGGCGACCAGCTAAAAGCCTATTTCGGCTTGGGTTGGATAGGGTACGACGAGTTTTAAAAAACAGCTGTATAAAACACGATCCGATTGACTTTCAGGCCTTACTCAAAGTTTTGTCCCGTACATAGATGTCATCGGGCACAGAAAGATAATAAGACTGATAGCAGCTATGTGTGACCTGTCAACATATATAGGCTTTACTATTTGTGTAAACCCAAATCAGCAACCTTTACTCGCCCTGGCGAGCTCGGGGCATTTCGCACCACAGCGGTGGCCGTTTTCTACAACGTAAAGGCTTTTCCCCTAAAGGCATTTTTTTAGAAGCGACAGAAAAGCTTATCCTTAAAGGTGGAACAGCGTCTGTTGATGATGCTGTGCTGGATAAACCGTACAGCAACTACACGGATACTAAGGGTGATAGCCTGCCTGTCAATTTCCGTATTTGCGACTCTGCAGAAAGAAAGTCTAAAAACAGCTATTTTGTTGCCATACTGAAAGAAGTGCTTGTATGGTGACTACAACCTGCATTTGTTACGGGGGATTCCTGATATAGCAGTACTGCAAATCTTAAGGCTGTGAAAAACAATGGCTTGGTTTTTATGTTTGCTGTTAAAAGCAACCGTACTGTTTCTATCCAAAAAAGTGGCTATCAACAGGTGAAGAGCCTGGATATTCCCGAAGAGAAAATAACTGTTTAGCTACGCAACTTTGGTCATGTGAGATTATGCCGGACGCTGTAAAAAAACGGGCGGAGCCATTATATTGTCTACACACCCCATGCCGGAGCAGATCTATCATCACGGTCAGATTTTGATAAGCTGCACCAGCTCTACTGGGCGATCGAAGAGTATCCACCGAGCACTGAAGTAACTCTGCAACATTGAGCGCTTTCAGGCAAGGGGAAAGCAATAGGTCAAGAATCATATATTTGCTGCTGTTTTTGGGTATACATGCCTTTAGGCAATGAAGATATCGGAGTCAGTCAGAGACATCTACAGCGTTAAAAAAGGCGCGCTTAAGGACACGAACAGGGATTTCATAAAGAGTTTTTCTGAAGAAAAAGACTGGCTGAGACCATCTTTTTGTCAGAGCTATCAATGCATAAGTTCTGTACCAGTTTGTATATAACAAACGATTTAGCTATTATTGCCCGGTTAAGAAAACGTAATACTCAGGAACGCCTTACTCCATGACAACCGCTGTTTATCCGGGAACATTTGACCCTATTACCCACGGCCATACCGACCTGATTGAAAGGGCATCGCCGTTATTCAGCAAAGTCATTATTGGTATTGCTGAAAGTGCGGGGAAAAAGCCGCTCTTCAGCCTTAATGAAAGAATAGCCCTTGTCCGGGAGGCCACTTCCCACATCGCCAATGTGGAAATCGCCGGGTTTAATAACCTGTTAACGGATTTTCTGCAGAAAAGGCAAGCACGGGTTATTATCCGGGGCCTCAGGGCAGTATCAGATTTTGAGTACGAATTCCAGATGGCCAATATGAACCGGGCGCTGGCACCCGATATTGAAAGCCTGTTTCTGATGACGGCAGAACGTTACGCTTATATTTCATCTACACTGGTACGGGAAATAGCCTCTATGCAAGGCAACATTTCCCAGTTTGTTGATGTTGCTGTTCAGGATGCGTTGCAAAAGAAATTCAGCGCACGTTAATCAGGGCCTCTGGCAATATATTTTGCCATGTTCTGAATACGGTATCAGCAGCGGGAGAGGTATCCACAATGGCTTTATTGATTCTTGACGACTGTATTAACTGCGATGTCTGCGAACCCGAATGCCCTAATAGTGCCATAGCACCGGGCGAGGAAATTTATGAAATTGACCCTAATCTCTGTACGGAATGCGTAGGCCACTATGACGAACCCCAATGCCAGCAGGTTTGTCCTGTTGATTGCATCATTAAGGATCCAGACCATGTGGAATCACACGATGAACTTCAGGCAAAATACGAAATCATTGCCAGCGCCGCTTGATAGGTCAGGATATCTTTGTTAATCAAATGGCCGAACTCTTGAGGGGCAGGGCTGTCGCCCGGTCACTCCAGTTTCTTCAACTCTCCCAGAGTGCCGTCATCACTGTAAGTAATTTCAAATTTACCAAAAATTCCTTCCCGCGTGACGTACTGCAACAGGATATCGTAGGGAATACTCATGGAAAAACCCTGTTCGGTGGTTACCTGTACCCTGTTTTTTGTTCCTTTGTAATACTCCAGAACCTGTTGCGATGACAGCATAACGGAAAAAGTCGCTTTGGGCATAATCTGTTTCCTTGCACTATTCCCTGTTCAAAACATGTCAGAATCAACTGCTCTCAGCCTTGTCAAATCTACTGTTATCAAGCACCGATAAATCGAGCCATCCATTGAATCATCAATTTTCCATGACTTTCTCTGTATAATGAGATCAGCCCTTTTTCGATACTTGTATCCGGAATACCCAACTGCCCAGCCATAAGAATGACCCTTAAATACTCCGGGTCAAACTCCGGATGCCCCTGAACACCCAAAAAGTGCTCTCCGTATTGCAACATGTAATACGGACAAAAAGCACTGGATGCTATAACCTTTGCACAAGAGGGAATCCGGACAATCTGGTCCTGATGGCAGGCCAACAAACTCAAGTAAGACTGAAACGGCTCCATCCAGTTTTTTTGTATAATAACCCGATTTTCCATCAAACCAACGCCCCACCCCTTGTCAGAGAGCTCCACGGAACCTCCTAATGCCTGAGCCATTAACTGGTGGCCAAAACAAACACCCAGTGTTTTTTTACCGGCTTCATAAAGCTGAACCACGAACCGGATAAGCGCACCAACCCATGTTTTCTGATCATAGACACCGTACTTACTACCAGAAATCAACCAGGCATCACAGGCATCCACAGAATCAGGCAGATTACCATCATGAACCCGATAGCGATGAAAGGTCATATCGGGTACGACAGGATGAAACGCCTTTTCAAACATACCTCCGTAATTGCCAAATCTGGCCGCCGTCTCCGGTGATGTATCATCGCACTGCAATATGCCTAACTTCACTCTGTACTCTCCATTGACAGCCTTCATTGCTATTATTCTTAACGGAGCCCATTTTACAGGAATTATCGCTCATTTTATAAAACAGATAACAAAACTGTCCTTTTTTTTCAAATATCACTACAGTTTTTCAAAGCCATGATACGTCATATAACCAATGACTTCGGGTAGCGTGTCCCATACCTTTGTTTTACACTGAACAGGCTTTTTCTGAAAATACCATCTGCTCATAAGATATCAGAGGTCACAGCGATTATGAAAAAATGGCAATGTGTGGTTTGTGGGTTTGTTTATGACGAAGCACTGGGGCTGGAAGAAGATGGCATTGCTCCTGGAACCCGCTGGGAAGATATTCCGGATGACTGGCATTGTCCGGACTGCGGCGTAGGAAAAGAAGACTTTGAAATGATGACCGATGAATAACACTTGTGTATTGCGCTTAGCGGGCCATTAGTTTAGCCTGTTTTTGACCTATGCCAAACTAACACCGCAACGGAGTGTTAACCAATGAATAAAAATGATCTGGTAGCCGTCATAGCAGAACAGGCGGACATCCCGAAAAATCAGGCACAACAAATTCTGGATGCCATACTGTCTTCAGTTACGCAAACACTGAAAAATAATGATTCTGTCAACCTGACCGGGTTTGGTACCTTTCTGCAACGCAGCCGGGCTGCCCGCATGGGGCAAAATCCAAAAACTGGTGAAAAAATCAGTATTCCTGCCAGCAATACCGCTGCATTTAAGCCCGGTAAAACATTAAAAGAAGCGGTCAATGAATAATCGGAATGTACCGGTAAAAAACACATAAAAAAGAGCCGCTGCAGTCGGCTCTTTTTTTTTATTGATTAACAGACAAATGCTATAGCTTTATTTTCATTAACGACATGTATTACGTTTTTCTCGGTGAATAAAAAGGTATTATGTAACAAATACCTGTCCTTTGATTTTTTAAATACTATTTACTCGATACAGCATGACCTAAAAGTGGTAATGAATACCCACAGTAAATATCTGCTCAGCCACTTTAACTTCAAGCTCTTGTGAATTTGGGATATCCTCAAACTTCACTTTACCGTAATTAACAAAGCGGTAATCCATTCGCAGCGACAGATTTTCTTCAATTTTATAAGAAGATCCTAACCCAAACACCACGCCATCCAGATTTTTGCTTTTGTCATTATAGACAAAATCGATGCTATCTTGATCATAAAATCCTGTATCTGACTTCATACTGGAACGGGCATAACCCACCCGGCCATAGATATCCAATTTTTCAGTCATCGGCATCCCTGCTATAAAGCTGGCACCATAGCTTTCCTGAAATTTAAAGTTAATATCGGCAACACCCTCAACTGTAAGTTTTGATTTAAGCTCGACAAAACTGTAATCCAGTTCAATTCCGATGTTAAAACCATCCATATGCATAGAATAACCGGCATAAACACCACCAGTGGCATCAGATTTTCCCATATCTCCCGTATACAGCTCTCCGGTATGATCAATCTCCGCAGAAGTGCTGTTTCCTCCCACTTGTCCTCCGGCATAAAATCCGCCAGCCAGTGCAGATCCGGAAATGACAAAACCTGCCGCTAATAAAAGTCCTCTCATTGTTACTATTCCCCGTTGTGTTGATA
>NSIT01000063.1_pt1 | contig 17270 bp, 16 predicted proteins | sample 1450681 | NCBI WGS metagenome assembly NSIT01 (sample SAMN07455404, study PRJNA386592) | invertebrate metagenome | isolation source: Endozoicomonas-like sequences binned from scallop gill tissue | host: Pecten maximus | place: United Kingdom: Lyme Bay MPA | collected 2013-06-01
GAATTAAGCACTTTCGAGCCGTAGCGACAAGGTATGACAAACTAACGCGTAACTATGCCCGTGTCGTCGCTATGGCATACTGTATAATTTGGCTGCCAATGTAAAAACCTCAACAGCCCCTAAGAGGGAAGGTTGTTTTTCATATACTCCGCCGGATCGATATAGATACCCAGAGAACGCTTATCAATCCTTTTTTCTTTATTGTATTCCTTATAGCGAAAAACAATATGGTCTCCCATTGCAACACTTAACTGCTTATCCGATGACAAGTACTTATATTGCTCTCCCTCTACTGTCAACGTGTGAATATAATAATCTGGCATTCCCAGCCAGTCACTTTTTGGACCATCGGTCTCAATTTGCTCTAGTACACCCCGACCTTCCAGCTTTGGTGCACGATGTTGAAAATTTCTTTGCATAATAGCTAATAAATGGAATAATAAAGAGTTAATTGGCTTGAATAGCATGCAAACGTCGTTTTTTCCAATGACGAATGATCATCCAACGCCAATAAAGGCGGGTCGCTACAAACGAAAGCAATCCGACAATCACACCAGTCGACAAGCTTCCAATACACAAGGGCTTCCAGATGTGAACCAGGCCGGCACCGATACCTTGCAGTGTAAATTCAGGTAAACCAGTACCAACAGGTATATTGAGGATATAACATCCAACTTTGTACGTAAAATAGAAAATCGCTGGCATAGTAACCGGATTGCTGATCCAGACCAACCCTACAGACAGTGGCAGATTACTTTGCAATGCAATGGCTATGGCAGTGGCTAACACCATCTGGAACGGAATAGGGAGACATCCGCAGAAGACTCCTATAAAAACAGCATAAGAAACGGAACGCCGGTTAATATACCAGAGACTTTTGTGATGAATACTGTTACCAAAAAAACGTAATAACCGATGCTTCTGCAATGCAGAACGGCTGGGCATAAATCGTTGAAGCAACTGGTTAACCATGACCATTACCCATTTTTTTACACCTGATCACAAACCTCATTATCACAAACAACGCCTGCACACAGCAAAGTGTTATCACAACATGGGGAAATTAACTGCTATATTCTATCATCATTCCAGTCGGTAAAGACTGAACGATACAAGAAAACAGGTCTATCGAACCATCACTTGTACTGAAGGAACAGCACTAAAAATTATACTTACTAATAAAAAAGCAGAGCACATTACATGCTGCCTGAAAAAAAGCCATCCTTATTATGCCCTGAAAAAACACAGTACACCATCAATCTGGCTACAGGCATTTTTACTTACGGCACAGGAATTGCTCTTACTGCCTTATTACCGACATTACCCTCAAATAAAATTATTGTCTTACTGGCTATGGCTGCCTTCTTTCTATTCATCTGCCACCGAAAACCGCTCTGTTTTTTATTGGCATCCGTGCTAATCGGCAATATTGTTGGCATTCTCCACGGAAAGAACATGCAATACCGACAACTGCCAGATCTGCTCCAGGCAACAACTTCCCATTTAACAGGAACAATAACCGGGATTCCCTCCCAATTAAACGATCTAAGACGTTTTAGCATGACATTACTGGAATGCGACGGAAAACCATTACCAGGATCTGTAAAATTAACATGGCATCAGGGCAAACTGATCAAACCCGGTGAGCGTTGGAATATGACGGTCCGACTGCGTCGCCCCCATAATTATGCTTGTGAAGGTGCTTTTGATAAAGAGGCATGGGCAGCCCGATCCGGTATTATTGCTTTCGGTTACGTATTGGATGGCACGTTGCTGTATAAAGACATAAACCATCCCCAGCGGCTTTCGCAATTTCGATATCGTTTGTATCAGTGGATAAAACAAAATACCTCGGATAACAGCTCAGGTGTTTTATCCGCACTACTCATTGGTGAGAAAAGCGGATTGCCGCCTGCTCTTTGGCAAGCCTTTGTCACGACCGGCACTGCACATCTTATTATCATATCGGGTTTGCATATTGGGTTTATTGCTATGCTGGCTTATGGCTTGATTATCTTATCAGGACGATACGGATTACTGCCTCTTTCCTTTCTGTCATGTCCTGTTCATCGTCTGGCCAGTTTGTTTGCACTCATATTGGCCACCGGATACGCTTTTATGGCAGGTTTTGGCATTCCTGTGCAACGAGCCTTAATGATGCTAACGATAGGTTTATCCGGTTCATTCACCGGAACGCGTCCGGCATCGACCACACAATTAGCTGTAGCCTACGGTACTGTCTTGACTTTTGATCCTCTGGCCATCACCAGTGCAGGTTTCTGGTATTCTTTCTGGATTGTAACACTGCTTCTTTACTCATTTTGTGGACGCATTGCAGTAACCCGCCCCCGGTTTAAACGTTATCTGATGCCCCAATGGGTAGCCTTTTGTGCCATTACTCCCTTGTTACTGATGAACGATCAGGCAACTTCACTTTTATCCCCGTTAATTAACCTTGTAGCAATCCCCTTTTTCAGCCTATTACTGGTGCCCTTATTATTAATAGCCGCCTTGCTGTATTTATTTTTTCCTGCTCTGGGGACAGCACTGCTGCTTATTCCTGATGCACTAACCCAAGGATTAGTAACGCTCTTTTCTTATATAACCGATTACTGTGATATTCTGTCCTTCCAATACGGCCTTACTCTCCCTGCTGCGATCTGTGCTGCTATTGGCGTAGCATTTCTTTTGTCCCCCTCACCTCTACGCCTTCGCAAACTGTGTTTCTTTTTCTTCCTGCCGGCCCTGTTGCCTAAACTGATTATTCCCGAGAAAAACACGGCTCATGTCACCCTGTTTGATGTAGGGCAGGGATTAGCCATATTCATTCAAACCCGACAACACTCTCTTTTATATGATACGGGAGACCGTTTTTCTGAATATAACAGTGTTGCTGATCAAGTGATTCTTCCCTGGTTGATTCGCCAACATATTCATACGCTGGACCGCATTATTATTTCCCACGACGATAAAGATCATGCCGGAGGGCTCAACACCCTGAAAACTTACCATCCGGACACCCCTGTATTCAGCGGCACTCTCATCTCTGGCCATTCCGGGCATATAACGCTTTTAAAAGGCGGGGAGCAGTGGTCATGGGATGGTGTATCTTTCGAGGTCGTCAGTGCCGGCGGCAATCATGCCAGCCATCCAGAAAAAACAAAAAACAATGATCGATCCTGTGTACTGAGGATTACAGCAAATAATGGCAGTTTTCTACTGACAGGAGACATCAGCTGGCGTACGGAACACGCCCTTATTAAACAGGAGAAAATTCTTCCCTCCCGGTATTTACTGGCTCCGCATCACGGTAGTCGAGGATCGCTCAGCACAAAATTACTGGAAGCGACAAAACCTGAGGTGGTATTATTTTCCTGTGGCTACTATAACCGATTTCGACATCCTGCCAGTGAAACCATCAGACGCGTAAAAAACCATAATGCCATCCCATGGAATACCGCCAATGACGGCACACTATCTTTTACAATAGGTTCCGGTGATGAGGGAAAAGTTATCGGATACCGGCATGTCCAGCAACGTTACTGGTGGCATCCGTGAAGATAAGATCACCCAACCTAAACTTAACAAGCATCACACCCTTATTATTTAGTTTAGTACTTGCAAAAACAGCATGGTGTGGAGAAACCTCCTTATACTATTACATTAATGCTACCGTAACGGATGAGACGTTATTTGAAGCCAGCTATGATACCAAAAAAAAATCAGCATTAGCAAAAGACATATACGATGAACTGAAACCCTGGATCGAGCAAATCCATCCCGAGCTTATGACAGCTATCACTTTTCACCTCTTCTTTCTTATTGCCTGGGGTGTTATTGAAAACACTATAGATCGCTTGATACAAAATCGAAAAGAATGGCTACTGATAAAATTCATGCTCAACCCCATACAGAAATAAACTCAACACACGACGATAACATCATTCCGGTTCAACTTTCAGACCCTGCTATAAGCAGAACAAATTGTATGAAGCAACAGGACAAACTAGTGAATCAGATCCATAACTACAGCAAGAAATTTAGCACGGGATATGTGTTCGGATCGCATGTACCACAGAAGATTTAGAAAGTACGCTTGGTATTATTTAATTCCTATTATACGCTGTGTTACATTAATCGCCCGAAAGCCTATGACAAGAGGAGTTGTAAAATGCTGGATATTATCCGATCCGGCGGCTGGTTAATGTTACCAATTCTGCTCAGCTCTGTTATTGCCCTGACTATTATACTGGAACGTCTGTGGACTCTACGAAAAGCACGCATCATGCCCGAACAAGCGCTGATCCAAGCTCGCGAATGGATCCGACATGACACGATTTCTCTTTCAGACATTCAACAACTGCAGCAAGGCTCTCCCATGGGAAAAATTCTGGCAGCAGGCATCCAGAATAGAAATCTCAGCTACGACGTCATTAAAGAGAGTATTAATGAACAGGCCTCTCAGGTAGTCCATAAGCTGGAACACTATCTTAATACTCTGGGAACCATTGCCTCCGTAGCACCACTCTTAGGCCTTCTGGGTACAGTTATCGGAATGATTGACGTTTTTACGGTCATTATGTCAGAAGGCACCGGGAATACCAGCATGCTGGCCGGAGGCATATCCAAAGCACTTATTACTACCGCAGCAGGTCTTAGCGTTGCTATTCCATCCCTGATTTTTCATCGATATTTTTCCCGCCGGATTGATGAACTGGTCATATCCATGGAGCAGGAAACCACAATGCTTATGGCCTCGATTTGCCAACCCCAAAAGATCAGTAAGGATTCTGCCCGTGAACAGTTATAAATAATGACTACCCATGAAATTCCGTCGTCGACCTCAGGTTGAACTCTCCATAAACTTAACACCTCTTATTGACGTGGTTTTTCTGCTGCTGATTTTTTTTATGGTATCCACATCGTTTGTTAAGGATTGTCAGAAAATCACTGTCAAGCTTCCCTATTCCAGTAGTCAGGAAAAACCTGAAAACATCGACAAACTCACCATAACCATCACACCGGAAGGAAGTTATCTCATCAATGGGATATCTTTGCCGGATAACCAGCCAAAAACACTTGAACAGGCTATAAAACGACGGACACAGCATAATCAGGAGATTCCTGTTATGATGAGCGCTGACAAAACCACACCATGGCAAGCGGTTGTAACCGTCATGGACATTGCTGGTCAACTGGGCATAGTAAACGTGGGTATTGTTACGCAATCAGCGACATCACAACCCATACCCGAGGAAATCAACCAGGATTCTACCAGTAACAGATAACGAATATTAGGCAGGAAGAGGTGAAAAAACAGTTAAAACAGTCGATTTTGTCCTCATGGTATGGCACCGGTCATTGGACGCACTTGCTTTCCCCTTTGAGTCGGCTATTTAATACTTTTGCGCAAAAAAGACGCCATCACTATGAACAAACGGATCGTTGGCAACCTCCCATACCGATTATAGTCGTAGGCAATATTGCTGTAGGTGGCACAGGAAAAACACCGGTCGTCGCAGCACTGGTCGACATCATGAAAAATCAAGGCTATACGCCGGGTATTATCAGCCGTGGATTCGGAGCAAAAGGCCAGCAGTATCCGGTCAAGGTAACGCCCTATAGCGCTCCTGATGATGTAGGTGATGAACCTGTTATGCTGGCCCGCCAGCTTAATGTGCCTATCGTTGTTGATCCGGATCGCGTCTCCGCTGCCCGGTGGTTATGCCAGCATACCAACTGCGATCTGATCATTACCGATGACGGATTACAACACTACAATCTCATGCGACATATAGAAATTGTCGTTATTGATGGTCAGCGCCTGCTGGGGAATGGAATGACACTGCCCGCAGGCCCTCTCCGTGAACCCGTCAATCGACTGAATGAAGCCGACTTTATTCTGGTCAATGGTCAGCCTTCCGACCATCTGCCCATTCAGGCATTTGACTGTTTTTCCCTGAAAACGGATCAGCTTATGCCATTAACGGCAACAACACGTCCTATTCCTGATAAAGAAAAAATTCATGCGGTTGCCGGCATTGGTCACCCCCAGCGTTTTTTTGATACATTAAGCGCTCAGGGCTTCAACGTAATACCCCACGCTTTTGCAGACCATCATCACTTTAACCGGCAGGATATTTGTTTTCATGACGATCTTCCGGTAGTTATGACCATGAAAGATATGGTCAAATGTCTCTCATTTGCCAACGATAATCACTGGTATCTTCCCGTTCAAGCCCAATTGCCGGATAATTACGGTCAGAAAATAGTTGCACTGCTGGCACAACGCCTGCCCCAGTGCCAGAATACAGCAACCAGATCATAACGAATTTCTGATAACATTCACCTAAAGACTACCATCATTGATGGCTCGATTACGGACACACGGACTATGGATAAAAAGCTCTTTGCCATTCTTGCATGCCCTTTATGCAAAGGTCATCTGAAGTATGAAAAAGAAGCCTCTGAGCTGATTTGCCGGCCATGCGGACTGGCCTTTCCTATTCGGGATGACATTCCTGTCATGCTGGAAAGCGAAGCTCGCACACTGACCACCGATGAACGCCTGAATGAGAGCAGTAAAAAATGACAGCCTGCCCGTTTACTGTTGTCATACCCGCCCGATTTGGCTCCAGCCGGTTACCCGGAAAGCCGTTGCTTGATATTGCCGGTAAACCGATGATTCAGCGAGTTTACGAACAGGCAAAAAAAAGTGACGCAGAAAAAATCATTATTGCCACCGATGACGAACGTATTGGTCAGGTTGCCCGCACATTTGATGCTGACGTTTGTATGACTCGAGCCAACCATCCTTCCGGAACAGACCGGCTGCAAGAAGTCTCAGAACATTTTGACATGTCAGATGATACGGTGATCGTCAACGTACAGGGCGATGAACCCCTTATACCGCCTTCTGTTATTAATCAGGTCGCCCGAAACCTGACACATCATTCCAAGGCAGGGGCAGCTACTCTGGCTACACCGATTCTAAATATTGAACAAATGTTCGATACCAATGTCGTCAAGGTCGTTACCAACTATCAGGGCTATGCTCTGTACTTCAGTCGCGCCCCTATGCCATGGGCTCGGGATACGTTTGACCAAGCTCCTGAAATATTACCGGAAGACTCCTGTTTTTTTCGGCATATAGGCATTTACGCCTATCGTGTTTCATTATTAAACCAGTTTGTTCACTGGGATATGAGCCCTCTGGAAAAGACAGAGCGATTGGAACAATTACGGCTTTTATGGAATGGTCATACCATCCACGTAGATAAAGCTCTCATAACTCCGCCTGCCGGTGTGGATACACTGGATGATCTGGAAAATGTTCGGCATATCATCATGGACGGTACAAGGTCTACCAAGATCCCCTAATTTTCATTTTATCGACAGCAGGATAAACAGACTACAAAGACAATGAGCATTCAGGAAGATATTTCGCTACAAAAAAAAAACACACTGGGGCTAAAATCCATAGCCCGATTCTTTACTACCGTACGTGACCGCACATCTTTGCAGGCTGCTCTTAGCTTTGCTGAGTTCCATCATCTGGATATTGTCATCCTGGGAAGTGGAAGCAATGTGGTTCTTCCACCCACTGTCAATGCACTGGTCATTGAAATGGGCGTTAAAGGTAAACAGATTATTTCACGACAGGAAGACGCCAGCCTGGTTTCAGCCGGAGCGGGTGAGAACTGGGATGAATTTGTTCACTGGACCATCCGACAGAATCTGTACGGACTGGAAAACCTGTCTCTCATTCCCGGTACCGTGGGCGCTGCCCCAGTACAAAACATTGGTGCATATGGTGTAGAAATCAGCCAGCACTTTTACCAGCTGGAAGCCTGGGATCGCAAAAGACATCAGTTCGTCACCTTATCTGAAGAAGACTGCCGGTTTGGGTACCGTCATTCAATATTCAAGATTCAGCAAGATCGATATATTATTCTTTCCGTGGTATTCCGGCTCATCCGTCATTTTTCTCCTGTCCTGTCCTATAGTGCACTGCAAACGACCTTTCAGAATAGAAACAGCATTGAGGCAGAACAGGTCAGACAAACCATATGCAAAATACGTTCTCAAAAACTGCCTGATCCTGTCGTACTTCCCAACGCTGGCAGTTTTTTTAAAAACCCAGTCATTACCGAAGAAAAGTTAACATCACTGAAGTCCCGATATTCTGACATTATTGCGTATCCTCAGTCTGATGGCCGTTGGAAACTGGCTGCCGGCTGGCTCATCGACAAGGCAGGATTAAAAGGTTTTCAAACCGGTAGCGTAGGCACCTATAAAACACAGGCTTTGGTTCTGGTTAATTATGGCGAGGCTATTCAGGCTGACATAATAACTTTTGCCGGACATGTTCAAAACCGGATAAAGCAACTATTCGGTGTTTCTCTCTCCATCGAGCCCCGTGTTTATCCATCCCGTGATACGCCGATCATTCCTGATAAAAGAGAATAAGCTAATATGCCTTCATGGCAATATTTAATAAGACTATGAAAGAAACACATGAAGAAATATCGCTGAGACATTCTGAAGACAATGTCTCCTTGCCCCAAATATGCCGGCAAGAGCGTATTGTTGAGATGGTGCAAAACAAAGGATTCATCAGTACGGACGAACTGGTTTCCGTTTTTCAGGTAACCCCACAAACCATACGCCGGGATCTGAATGAACTTGACCGTCAAGGACTGGTTTTACGACATCACGGTGGAGCTAGCCTGATGGCAAGCAGCACAGAAAATACCGATTATCAGCAACGGAAACAACAGCTGAATGAGGAAAAGCAGGCCATTGCTAAACGGCTTGCCACGCGAATACCGGATGGTGCCTCTCTGTTCATCAATATCGGAACCACTACTGAGGCCGTAGCTCATCATCTACTTGGCCATAGCCGCCTTAAAGTGATTACCAATAACCTACATGTTGCCGCCATTTTGCTGAAGAAAAGCGACTTTACCGTTATTATTGCCGGTGGCGAAGTCCGGAATCGTGACGGAGGTATTGTCAGTCAGGCTACTCGGGATTTTATCAATCAGTTTTATGTGGATTATGCCATTATCGGCATTAGCGGCATCAACACAGACGGGGCTCTTCTGGATTACGATTATCAGGAAGTCAGGGTAGCCCAGGCCATGACAGCCAATGCAAAACATACACTACTGGCGGCAGACCACTCAAAGTTTGGTCGCAATGCTATGGTACGAATGGGAAACCTAAAACATATCGACGCCCTATTTACTGACAGAAATCCACCCGACCTATTGACACAATATATTCAGGAAAGTCATACAGAACTGGTTGTATGCTAATAACATTTTAAGTTTATCCCTAACGCTCTGAAACTTTTTAATATCCTGGAAAACGCCAAAAAAAGCCCGTCTGACTCAACGGGCTTTTGTTATCTCACTGAATCATCCTGCTCTTATTGCTCGTTACTACCCGCTTCTTCACAGGAAACACTGCTTTTTTTCTCCTGAACAGCCATCCGTTTACGACGCAATCTCGGATCATTATGCGCACGACCACGGTGATGCCGCACTGGAGTCAGCACAGGAGGATTCAGAGTCACTGTATTTTCCTGTTTATCTGCTGCTTTTACCTGAACAGACGTTTCATCATTTTTTTCAGCAACAACAGATACGCCAACAGAATCAGCATGTGATACTACCGAAGCCTGATCTTCTGCCGTTTTCTCTACAGTTGCCTTTTTCCCTTCACTAACGGATACGGATAGCACTTGCTCACTGGCTACCGGAGCAGAGAGCTCAGATGATTCAGAAACTGATGTGCTCAACGTAGGCAAGACACCAGCATTTTTTTCAACATGAGAGGACGCCCGACTATCTTTCCGGTGAGGACGTTTTATATGCGCGGCAGACTTATGTCGTGCACCTTTGTCGGATTCACTTTTCTTATGTACTCCCTTTTCATCCTCATCATAACCTTTCATTACTTCTGGCTGATCAGGTGATGATGAAACAATCTTCTCTTCATTAACAACTGAAACCGTCTCAGGTTTCTCCATCCGATCTTTCTTTACAGTTTTGTGGTGATCAGAAATCCTATCCTGACGGGGTTGCGTACCCTGCAAGAGTTGTTCACAGCGGACACTATCGGCAGCCGTTCCACGCTTTAAGTCAACCGCCATGGATTCGACGGAAACTTCACCGGATCTTTCCAGAAGACCCTGTCCAATACTATCCGCCTTTCTTTTACTTCCCTGGCGATGACTGGCAGCCACAGCCTTAGCCATTTCCGTCATCTGGGGTTGTTCTTTTCCTTTATCAGTACTGACTTTTCTGGCATCTACAGAATCTTCAGTGACAAATTTCTCTGTAGCTCCCGATATATTTTCAGATTTTGTTTTTCTCGGCTCACTGGAAGTGGGTTCCCGTTTTCCCTTGATGACGGTTTCTTTTGGCTCCGTCATTTCCGGCAAGTGACGGTCTTTTGAACGAGGAGTTTGACGTTCTGATGATGCAGATCCCGTATCAACGGCTTTAGTTGTTCCGGTACTGCCCTTCAAACTCGGAATAACATCAGCATCATTATCTTTAGCTATTACAGGTACAGGTTTTTGATCAGAACCCGCCGCTTTTACCGGTTGTGATAATGCCTCTGCCTGCTTATCAGCGGCATCGCCGGAAGAATCCACAGAGATTGACTGGACTTCAGCTTTAGGAGGCAACGAAGCAGGTTTCAGGCTCCGAACCTGCTCAGTTTTTCTAGTGTCTTTTTCTTCGTTACGCAGTTTACCCTGATCAGACTTATCCCGGTCAGACAACGGTTTCAAAGCTACATCTTTTACTGCGCCAGTCGTCTGACTAAGGGAACGTTTCCGCTGAGAAACCCTATTATTAGTACGATGCGGTACAGAAGACGGCCGCCTGCGCAGTTCATCCCCAGAATTACTACCTGCTTTTTTTTCAAAAGACTGGCTATCCCCCTGCGCTGTTTCCCTACGGTCGCTATAATCATTTTTTCGACGATCAAAACGCTCTTTATAGCGACGATCCCTCTGAGACTTATCCTGTGGATCGCGATCCTGAAAACGGCCTTCCTGATTATGGATATAACTCTTTTGCTGCCCATGCTGCCCTGCACGGCTCGTATTGTCCTGTCGCTCGGCATAATTACGATTATAACCGGTGTTTCTAGCAGCACTCTGATGCCGTCCTCCTGTATCTACCTTAGGACGACGACTCACTGGCTTTTCTGTTACTGTCTTTATCGTTTCGTCAGAGGAAAACAGCTGTCCAAAGGCCTTAAACAAATAATGGAAAAATCCTTTTTTAGCAATTTTCGCTGAAGGTACCAGAGAACGCTGTTGAATATGTTGAACAGCCGCTTCTGGCTTTTTAAGAGCTGCAACATGGGACGTCGGCGTATATTCTGTTTCTGATTCCTTCTGGTTAAGGAACTCATAGCTACTGACCGTATGCTCTGACATATTATCATCGCGAATACGCTGAACATCATAATGAGGTGTTTCCAAATGCGCATTAGGGATCACAACGATTCGCATATTGTGCTGTTTTTCAATTTTGGCAATATTAAAGCGTTTTTCATTCAGCAAAAACGCAGCAACAGCTACTGGAACCTGTGCCCTGATTTCACAGGTTTTCTCTTTCATGGCTTCTTCCTGCATAATTCGCAGGATAGATAATGAAAGGGACTCAATATCACGGATAGACCCCTGACCAGAACAACGGGGGCACACGATACCACTGGTTTCCCGTAATGAAGGACGCAAACGCTGACGAGACATTTCCAGCAGCCCAAAACGGGTAATTCGTCCTGTCTGAACCCGAGCTCTGTCTGCTGATAATGCCTGCCTGATTCGGTTTTCCACTTCCCTCTGGTTGCGATTATGGGTCATATCGATAAAATCAATAACAATCAACCCCCCCATATCACGAAGCCGTAATTGCCGGGCGATTTCATCAGCCGCTTCCAGATTGGTATTTAACGCCGTCTCTTCAATATCGCTACCACGGGTAGCCCGTGCAGAGTTAATATCGATAGAAACCAGTGCTTCTGTCGGATCAATGACAATAGAACCACCGGAAGACAGCTTCACCTCTCTCTGGAATGCCGTTTCGATCTGAGACTCAATCTGGAATCGATTGAACATCGGGACACTGTCCTGATAGAATTTCAGTTTATTCTGATATTGAGGCGTAACCTGTTTAACGAATTCCAGAACATTTTCATAAATAGCTTTATTATCGATTAAAACTTCACCGATATCTCGGCGCAGATAATCCCGAATAGCACGTATGGTAACATTGCTTTCCTGATAAATAAGAAATGGCGCAGGCCGCTTATCTGAAGCATCTTTTATGGAATTCCAGACTTGCAACAGATAATCCAGATCCCACTGTAATTCTTCCAGTGAACGTCCTAGTCCGGCAGTGCGTACAATAATTCCCATTTCCTGAGGAATAGTTAGCTTACTGATTGCTTCCCGCAATTCTGCCCGTTCTTCTCCCTCAATCCGACGGGAAATGCCACCAGCACGGGGGTTATTCGGCATTAATACAAGATAGCGCCCTGCCAGGCTGACCATAGTTGTAAGCGCAGCACCCTTATTACCACGTTCCTCTTTATCGACCTGAACAATGACTTCCTGCCCTTCACGGAGCACGTCCTTGATGTTGGGTTTTCCGCCAGAGGTGGGTTTATTAACAAAATAACTGCGGGATATTTCTTTTAAAGGCAAGAATCCGTGCCGTTCTACACCGAAATCGACGAAAGCCGCTTCCAGACTAGGCTCAAGACGAGTAATCTTTCCTTTATAGATATTAGCTTTCTTTTGCTCTCTTACGCCGGACTCAATATCCAGGTCAAACAATCTTTGCCCATCAACCAGTGCAACACGCAACTCTTCCGGCTGAGTCGCATTTATCAATATTCTCTTCATAGAGTACCGATTCGTTTCTGCTACTTCTTTGTCGGCACTTCCCGATTTTCATCTCTATTGCCTCTCAGGCAACTGAATCAAGACGATAATAATATTCTTCTTAGCATTTTCTCGTTTCTGCCGGCCTACTCATGGCATTGCATATATGCCATACCTGACAGATCAATGATTGTCATAGTCGCTGTTCAGCATAACTGCTGAATATACTGAAATTGGCAAAAACTGCAAACGGTAAGTTTCCTCTCAGGAAACCTGTCTCCACAAAGCCTGTTGGGATAACGATTCTACACTATTGCCTATTTCAGTTTTAAAATCGGGAACCTGTTAACAGAAGTAGCTCTGTCTATCTCTGCAAAGCCTGTTATTACCATGGCTTTACGCTATTTTTTCATATTGAGATAACTTTTTTCTGAAATCAACCAGACTGCTCTTATCAGCAGTATTAACATGAAGCACCTCTTTAAAAGAAAGGCTATCATAGGCAAAGCAGATATTATCTGCTTTGTCGGTTATTTTTCGTATGTAAAGCTATCTGCAACTCAAAACTGTCTAACACCTAAAAACTGCTCCGTATTTAAAAGCTATTCAATGCATGAATACTGTAAGTATTCACAATACGTTTCAGCTCTAAAACTGCTCGGAACCATGCTCTTCTCAAGCCATAATTCATAAATAACTATACCAGTAATCCACAGGTGCTTCAAATCAACAAAACCTGATAAGATATTGCTATGACGAATCAATTACATAGCTCCAGAATTAATAATCCCAGAACTTACAGCCGTATGCCGCCATCTTCTGATAAGCCTGTCATTCCATCTACCGATTCCCATCCTGTGGGAACATCGGTTCGCTATATTGAGGCCACAGAGGATGATGCCGGCCAGCGTCTTGATAATTACCTGATCAGAATCCTTAAAGGCGCACCTAAGACGCTGGTTTACCGTATTGTCCGAAAAGGCGAGGTCCGGGTAAATAAAAAACGTGCCACGGTCGCCTATCGGATACAAAGTGGCGATACCATCCGCATTCCGCCAGTACGGCTGCCACAGCGCGGGGAAACTATTAAACTGCCACCGGCATTACTGGGTCATCTGGAACAGGCCATCTTGTATGAAGACGATAAATTATTAATTATTAATAAACCATCCGGCATTGCGGTTCACGGGGGCAGTGGACTTTCTTACGGGCTGATTGAGGCTATTCGCCAGATCCGCCCGGGAGATCCTGAATTAGTACATCGACTGGATCGCGATACATCCGGCTGCCTAATGATCAGCAAGCGGCGCAGTATGTTGCGGTTTCTCCATGAAAAACTTCGGGAAGGAGATATGCACAAAGTCTATCATGCGCTCGTCGTAGGAAACTGGGCTTCCAATAAACGAACTATTAACGCTCCCCTGCAAAAAAATATCCTGAGATCAGGGGAACGGGTGGTTCGGGTCAATGAAGAAGGAAAACCTTCTGAAACCCATTATCGTGTACTTAAAAACTATCAGGATGCCTCTCTGGTTGAAGCCAGCCCCATTACGGGCCGAACCCACCAGATACGTGTGCACTGCCTTTACGGTGGCCATGCCATACTAGGCGATGAAAAATACGGTCAGCACATCGATAACCAATACTTCCGTTCAAAAGGATTGCGGCGACTATTTCTCCACGCAGCAAAATTGACCGTACCTCGTCCTGACGGGACATTCTTAACCATTGAAGCTCCTTTACCTCCGGATCTACAAAAGGTATTAAAAAAACTGGATCATGACTAAACCGTATTCACTGATTATTTTTGACTGGGATGGCACATTATCGGATTCCATTCCTAACATTGTCTCGGCACTGAAAACTGCTGCCGTGCAGGCAGGCATAGAACCTGCTCAAGATGATGCATGCCGGGGAGTTATCGGGCTCAGTCTGAAGAAAGCCATCCATACTCTACACCCTCTTGAATCAGACGCTATGATAGATCGGCTGTTTGATCTTTATAAAACAGAGCACCACCGGCTGGAACAAAAACCTTCCCAACTATTTGAAGGGGTGACAGAAGGATTAAACAGGCTACGACAATCCGATATCCGGCTGGCCGTAGCCACAGGAAAACGACAAGTTAGCCTTGACCGCTCACTCAGGGCAAGCGATTGCCAGCATTTTTTTGAACTCACCCAAGCCTGCGATGGTCTACCTTCAAAGCCTCATCCAAAAATGCTGGAAGTGATCCTTGAAAAAGCAGGACTTGATGTTGGAGACGCTCTGATGGTTGGAGATTCTGTTTTTGACCTTGCCATGGCAGAGCAAATCGGTATGGATCGTGTTGGAGTAGGCTATGGCTCACAACCGGCAAAAACATTGCAACGGCACAAGCCATTAATGATTGCTGAACACTTCAAATCATTTATTCATTGGTTAGACAGCAGAGCTGATCAACCGATGCTCATGGAGGCAAAGTAAAATGGATCCGTGGAAAGTAGAAGACAGTTCGTCTGCATCCGGCGAAGACCAAAAAGCCTGGCATTTGCTGGAAAAAATAGCGTTATCGTCCATAAAAGAGCAACGCAGGGCACGCCGGTGGGGCATATTTTTTAAAAGCATGACGCTGTTATTGATGTTTACCCTGGCCGGCTTAATTTATCAGTCTGCCAAAATTAATATGAGCATGACCACAAAATCGGACACCTTTACGGCTCTGGTAGACTTGAAAGGCGTTATCAGTGACGGGGGAGAAGCCAGCGCTGACAAGGTCATCGCCGGCCTACAGGCCGCCTTTGAGGAAAAAGGCACAAAAGGCGTTATCCTGCGTATCAACAGTCCCGGAGGGAGCCCTGTACAGGCAGGCTATATTTACGATGAAATTCGCCGGCTAAGAACACTGCATCCTTCAATTCCCCTGTATGCCACCATCTCAGATATAGGGGCATCCGGTGGATATTATGTGGCTGCAGCCGCAGATGGTATTTATGCAGACAAAGCCAGCCTGGTGGGTTCTATCGGGGTTATCTCTTCCGGTTTCGGGTTTGTGGATGCCATGAAAAAGCTGGGAATCACACGGCGCACTTACACTTCCGGCACCCATAAAGACTTCATGGACCCTTTCCAGCCTATGGATAAAGAGGCTATGAAACACTGGCAGGCGTCACTGGAGACTGTACACCAACAATTTATCGACAGCGTGAAAGAAGGCAGGGGCGATAAACTGACCGATAATCCGGAACTGTTTTCCGGCATGGTATGGAACGGGGAAAAAGCGCACAAACTGGGATTAATCGACGGACTGGGTAGTTCTGATTTTGTCGCCCGTGAAATCATTGGTGCCGAAAGCATCGTTGATTTCACTCCTAAAGATAAAACACTGGAACGCTTCGCCCGAGAATTCGGTGTCAGCTTTTCCGGTGCCATGACCAACGTATTGGGATTAGGCGACTTTTCCCTTCGCTGATTTGCTTGTGCAGATCATTTCAGCATTCTGCCTGACATATTACAGGCAGGGTGCCCATTATTCAGAATCCAGTCTTTTTTTACGCGCCCCTCAATACATCAACCCCTTCCTGAAACAACATTTCATTAAGCTGAATCAACGGCAACCCAACCAAGCTACTGGGATCATCCCCTTCCATTTTTGAAAACAGGGCAATACCCAATTCTTCACACTTAAAACTGCCCGCACAGTCCAGTGGCTTTTCAAGCTGTACATAACGACGGATTTGCTGTTCGGATAAATGCCGGAAAAAAACACTGAATGGCACACTGATTGTTTGCTCATGCCCTGTCACTGGATTCAGTAAACACAACCCGGTATAAAAGGTTACTTTCCGACCACAACAACACATTAACTGTTCAACGGCATTTTGGACAGTATGAGGTTTACCCATAATCCGGCCATCCAAAGAAGCTACTTGATCAGAACCGATAATACGGTGACCAGGATATTGCTCAACTGCCGCACGAGCTTTATTACGTGCCAGCCGTGTGGTTAAACTAACAGGGTTTTCACTGGGCAGAGGTGTTTCGTCAATATCCGGAGAAAATGTATCAAATGCTATACCCAATTTAGCTAACTGCTGTTTTCGATAAGAGGAGCTTGAGGCGAGGAGGAGTTTCATAATTTTCATCATTTATAACCGAACTCGATAAGTGTATCTTACGGCTAAAATTTTGAAAAATCTTGAGAAAAATAGTCAACAACTAATTCTGCACCACTTATTGAAAGATGAGATGAATCAAAGTGAATAGGATTATTTCTATCTATTAACAAGCACTTACCCTTACTACACAAAGCATTATTTGGATCCATAAAATGGACATATGAGTATTGATTAGCAAAATTGTTTAAGATATTATTAAT
>NSIT01000064.1_pt1 | contig 17265 bp, 12 predicted proteins | sample 1450681 | NCBI WGS metagenome assembly NSIT01 (sample SAMN07455404, study PRJNA386592) | invertebrate metagenome | isolation source: Endozoicomonas-like sequences binned from scallop gill tissue | host: Pecten maximus | place: United Kingdom: Lyme Bay MPA | collected 2013-06-01
ATTCGAAGTTCAGGCGCCCAACCCGTTGTACCTCCGAAAAGAAATAGAGTAGCTCCCCGTGATTATGATCGAGAGCTGTATAAAGAACGCAACCTTATGGAGAGACTGTTTCAAAAATTAAAACAATTTCGAAGGATAGCTACGCGATATGAGCGATTAAAACGCAATTATCTCGGGATGCTCCAATTAGCCGCTTCGATAATTTGGCTAGCTTAATTGAGAACGCCCCCTAGGTTGATGGAGATGTTTCTTGGTGTCTTTTGCCAGAACATAGAAAACGGCTATAGCCAAGAGGATGTTAGATAGTGGGAGTGATATCCACACACCTAATACGCCCAGGTATTTAGGCAGGATCCATAATAAAGGCAATTGAACCAGCATATTCCCAACGGTAATGATGGTTGCAATTATGGATCGTGCCATGGCCTGAAAATAAGCAGCTGCTACGACAATAAAGCCATCAAGAAACATGGTAAATAAATGAAGGCGTAAGCCCTGTGTGGTTTCGCTGATAAGGGCAGAGTTTGCGGTATTAAATATTAATGCCAGTTTTTCAGGCCAGATATTGATGAATAAAACGGTTGTAATCCCGCTGGCCAACACAGTCAGGGATGCCAGTTTCATAGCTTTTCGGATATTGGCGTAATCATGGGCTCCCTTGTTGAAGCTGACAATAGGCTGCATACCATTGGCTATCCCTTCTGACATCATATAATAGATAGCCTGAACATAACCGACCACACTGAATGCGGCTAATGTCACGGTTGACCCGTAAACCAGAAACAAGTGGTTATGTAGCGCTAGAACAAAGCTCATATAGGCATACATCGTCAGGCTGGGTAGCCCAGTCACTAATATGGAACCATAATAACGCAGGTTGGCGCCAAGGTCGTTCAACCGGATGCGAAGTTTTGCATGGTGGCTCAGAAAATACCCCAAGCTCCACAGGGTGGTGACGGTCTGGGCAATAATAGTTGCTACGGCAGCTCCTGTAACACCCATGGGAATAATGATGATTAACAGATAATCCAGAAAAATGTTCAGCAGAGCTCCGGTTACGATAATTATGGTGGCCAGCTTCGGGCGCTCATCATTACGTACCATGATAGGAAATCCGGCACCAGCGGCAGCAAAGAGAGTACCGTAACCAATGATTTGTAGGTAATTAACTGCCATATCAAACAGAGGTCCCTCACTGCTTCCCATCCAGTGCAGCAGGGTTTTAGTAAACGTGAAGGTGATGATGGATAATAATAATCCGGTAATCAGGGTCAGGGTGATACCGTTGCCTATCATTTTTCTGGCTTTTCGATAATTCTCCTGACCTTTTGCAATAGAGCAGTGAGCGGCTGTTCCTACCCCAATCATGATCCCAAGGCCAATAATCAGCCCGAAGAGAGGCCAGATAAGATTAATGGCGGCCAGTCCTTCCGCACCAATAGCACGACCAATAAATATACCGTCAATCGTGGAATACAATCCATTCACCAGCATGGCGGCAACAGCTGGTATGGTATAGCGCCAAAAAAGCTTGCTAACGGGTAATCGGGAGAGCTCGCTGTTATGGTCCTGTTTCTCAGAGTTCATGGGAGTCCGGGTGTTCATAAGGTAAATGTAAACGTTTATTTAGGCGAAAACTGCTGGCATACGTTTGACAGTAATCGCTCAAGATGGTGGCAGTCATCGTCGGATAGGGTGTTCCGGATTTGTTCTGTAAATTCGGAAAACAGCTGTAAGTCCAGTTCCATCAGCCGCTGGCCTGACTGGGTAAGCTGGATGCGTATGGCTCGTCTGTCATCAGGATCCTGATGACGGGCAACCAGTCCTTTTTTTTCCAGCTTGGCAATCATATTGCTGGCTGAAGGTGTAGAAACGTGTATGTCCTGAGCTATATCAGACAGTCTGGGAGAATTCAGGGCGTGAATAGACTGAAGGTAATCGTAATCATTGAATGAGATCTTCAGGAACTGTTCTGATGTTTTATAGTTGCGCCACATCTTATTGAGATGTCGATCTATACGGTCAAAGGATTGTGCCAGCGTTAATGTTTTCATTATCTTAATTAGTTAGTTAATCTAATTAAAATTATATCGCTGATACAATGAGCAGGGCAAGTAAGTAGAATGGGATTGGAAAGATGGGGTACTGCGTATGATAAAAAGGGTTACTTGATCCAGTGATGGAGTTTTGAGCGCAGACGCAGGGCGGCCTGTGAGTGAATCTGGCTTACCCGGGATTCGCTGACGCCCAGTACTTTGCCGATTTCCTTGAGATTGAGTTCTTCATCGTAATAAAGCATTAATACCAGTTTTTCCCGTTCAGGCAACTTATTGATGGCTTTAATCAGGTCTGAGCGGAATTTGTCTTCCTGTATATCCGATTGAGGTCCCTGATCGGGCGCAACCGCCTGCATGCGTGATTCCTCGCTGTCGAATAGTTCTTCAAAGCTGAACAGGCGGCATCCCCGTAAGTCGCTTAAAATGGTGTAATATTCGTTAATCCGAAGCTTCATTTCATTGGCAATTTCAGTATCACGTGCATCCCGTCCGAGCTTGCCTTCCACACTGTGAATAGCTTCTGTCACCCGGCGGCTGTTTCGATAGACCGAACGAGGGCCCCAGTCTCCTTTGCGTATTTCGTCTAGCATAGCCCCGCGGATACGAATACCGGAAAAGGTTTCAAAGCTGGCACCTTTGCTGGCATCATATTTTTTTGCGGCTTCCAGTAAGCCAATCATACCTGACTGTATCAGGTCATCAATCTGTACACTGGCGGGCATTCGTGCGGCCAGGTGGTTGGCGATGCGCTTCACGAGAGAGTGATGTTTTTCTACCAGTTGTGTGTCGGTCAGCCCGGTATTGGGTTGAGTATCCATAGATACAGTCATGGCTGGCAATCCTCCTTGATTCGAGCTGGTGTAAAGAATTCAACCCTTCCCTTAGGTGGTAGGGCGGGCATCATAGATAAGTTATGAGCCACAGTAGAAAATGCTTTGGCGGCCTTGCTATCGGGATAGGCATGAAATACCGCGCTTTGACTGGCAAGAGCCTCGGTTACGGCTCTGTCCTGCGGAATGGATCCCAGATAGCACAATATCACTTGATTGAAATGAGCCAGTTTGGACTGGAGTTTTTCGAATTGGTCTTGTCCTTTTTTTCGGTTTGACACTGCATTGACAATAACTGAGAAATGGTTGACACCGTATACGCGGTAAAGCTGGCAGATCAGTCGTACGCCATCTAGTAAGGACAGTGTATCCTGGGTGATGATGATAATGACCTCACTGGCTGCTTGTATCAGGGTGACGTTATCAGGGCCTAAACCTGGGGCCGTATCAATGATCAGTGTGTCCAGAGAGGATGCCAGAATATCTAATTGGTTAATTAACTGGACAGAGTCATTGACACCGGTGGTTTTTCGCCAGGGAATTTCACCTACCGGTGATAATACGGTTAATCCGGAAGGGGCATTAAGTACCCGAATATCCCGATGAACAGGAATGGTTTTATCATCGATAAGCGGTAGGTCGGGATAAAGACCCATGGAAGCTGAAATGTCCGGTACGGAAAGGTCACCATCCATCAGGACAACCCGCTTACCCTGTTTTATCAGTGCCAGAGAAAGGTTTACTGCGATGCAGGTTTTCCCGACCCCACCTTTGCAACCGGCAATGGCAATGACGCGTTTTATTGTGGCTGACATAAACACTCATCCTGAGTGAAAGAAAACGTTCTTGTTATTTACATGCAAGTAATATGCCAAAAATGTAAAAAACATCGCTAAAGAATGATGAAAAACGACTTGATGTTTATACACAGAGATTCGCGCCGGTATTTTTTTGAATATTGCACGATTTTATTTTTTTCTGCGGTTTTTTTGACATAGTTCCTGTATCGGATAAATCGTTTAAATCTTGAACAGGCTTTAATGAATGAAAAAAATGCCTGATCTTTGACAAAAAGACGATGAAAGTCATTTTTCTGCCGGTTTTTGCGATATTTTAATCTTCGTTGTCAGGTGTAGAGGCAGAAGTGAGAAAAAATGACAGGCAATACTATTGGTGTAATGAAATACAATACAATGAATTATATTCACGTATGCGGGGGAGTATATATTGGCTTGGTTAAAACGATATCCCGTTTGCAGCTCATCCCTGTATGTTTAGAGATGAACTGTGTATCTCTGAACTCTATGGAGTCAGCCAGAATACTTCCCTCATCTGCAGGGATATTCACCGTATAAGGAAGTCATCTAGTCAAAAGACAGGGTATACCACTTCCCTCTGTTCGCAGGTCCCCGGCAAGCATGGAGTTGCTTGTTCCTATTATCGGCAATCATGCAGGCATTGGTGGCTGCGTAACTGTTGTCTTCCGGATAGCGGTTAATACTTTCTGTACCGTCTTCACGGTTTGCGAGCACCTTCTTCAGAGACTCTACGGAAAAATCAGCTCCCTGTGTATTCTGTTGTCTGAAAATCTGTTCCAGCCGCGTTAATCGGGTCAGGCTAGAATCGGAGGGGGTGCTGTATTCCATGGCCTGATGCTCCGGTGTCAGACAATGATTAGTCCAACCCATAGGTTGATGGTCGAGCAGTTGCTTGTCGTAATGAAAACCGGTGACTTCATAACGAGTGCCTTTGTTCCGATTAGTGATCCAGTAACTGTGGGAACCCGATTTTGGGGCTTTTTCGATAAAGTGTAAGGCTTCTTCCGGTGTATTGCTTCTGAGCGCGCGATGAATCAGGCTCAGGTAACCCAGCCCGATACCTGAATCCCAAGTTTTAAGGTTGGTCGTGCCTACGCTGATACCACAGCTGTTCATCCCCATAAGGCTGACACTGCCTACAATTTGGATATTCCAGCGGACAGGCCCTTTTATCGGTTTATTCTGGATAGCTACTACGTAATCGATGTCTTCAGGGTTCAGGTCCCAGGTTTGGGCAGCTAACACGCCCTTTTCTGCGGTTTTTCCGGCAGGAATCATGATGGCTGAGCAGCCTTCTGCGTCAGGGCAGTTTCCGCTGAGCATCAGGGCATCACGGATGTCAGTGTAATTAGTGGCAGTATATAGATCCGCCGGATCCATATTGGCTCCGGAAGCAATGGCATTATGTTCTATGAATCCTTCCGGATCCCAGACTTCCAGAAGGGTCCAGCAGGCTCGTCCAGTCGCGCGCAGGGCATCAATGGAAACCTGTGCATTTTCTTCACGGAAATATTTTTCTGCAGCAGCAAAACGCACATTGACCAGTGCCTGTATGCGGTCCCTCAATGTTTCGCCGTGGGCATACCCCATCGCTTCTGCTGTGCCGCTAAAAGTAAACTGCTCCATCTCAATTGAGGGTGTTGTCGTCATCATGTTGTCCGGTATAAAAAAATAGAGTTATTGTTATGTCGAGACTAGGTAATAACAGTTGTATCGGATCTTAGATACAGGATAGCGACAGACAGAAGGGTTTGCACGGGTTTCTCCGTGGCCGGGTAATTACTATTCATTCTGAGGCATTATTGTGGAACAACAATTTGTATGGAATAAAAATAATGCAGCTGATGCCGTATTGATGTTGGCCCATGGCGCAGGTGCTGATAAAAACAGTAGTTTTATGGCAACGATGGCGGATTTGTTGTGTGAAAGAAGAATCAGTGTCGTGCGGTTTGATTTTCCGTATATGGTTCGTCGCCGGGATACGGGGAAAAAATATCCGCCGGATCGTCAACCGGTTTTGCTGAATTGTTGGCAGGCTGTTGTGGCATCTGTGAAGCAGAACACCTCACTGCCGTTATTTATTGGCGGTAAATCCATGGGGGGGCGTATGGCAACGTTATTAGCAGCAGAAAACAAACAGGTTCAGCAGGTCTGTTCTGGTGTAGTTTGCCTGGGGTATCCCTTTTATGTACTGGGTAAGCCAGACAAACCCCGTATCGATCATTTGCGTGATATTTCCCTGCCAGTACTGATACAACAAGGCAGTCGGGATGCCATGGGAAATCGGGAAGAAGTAACCGCCTACAGACTGAAAGAACCCGTGCAAATAGAGTGGTTTGAGGATGGTAATCATGACCTTAAGCCCCGCAAAGCTTCAGGACTGACCCATACCGTCCATTTACAGAAAGCATCTGACAATATTGCTTCTTTTATTAGAAAAGTAAAATCAGAACAGGAAACGATCAGAGAGGAAATGAATTGATGGGTTGTTTCCGTGTATAAAGTACCTTTATGGCAAGGGGAATCCCGCTTGTGCTGTTTTTTCCGTTGCCGTAGCATGGCGGCAGTTTTTTTGTTTCCCCTTTTTTCCTGTCAGGAGAGTTCCCGTGCCGGCTGATTTGCATGTCCTGCGTCGTTCTATTCAGCAATGTATGATGCGTGACCGCTATTTTTTGCGGGGTCAGTTGCGTCGTCTGCGCAAAGATGATGAGGCCGGACTCACAGCCCTGCAGGAAAAAATGAAGCGGTCTGTTGAAAAAGCCATACTTCGTCGGCAGGCATTGCCCTCTGTAGATTATAACGAAAGCCTGCCGGTATCCGGTCGCCGTCAGGAAATAGCAAAAGCGATCCGGGATCATCAGGTGGTGGTTATTGCCGGTGAGACGGGGTCAGGAAAAACCACGCAGTTACCTAAAATCTGCCTGGAAGCCGGTCGGGGTATTTACGGAATGATTGGCCATACTCAACCCCGTCGGTTGGCTGCTCGTTCCGTAGCCAACAGGATTGCTGAAGAATTGCAGGTGGCTCTGGGTCAGCAGGTGGGTTATCAGGTGCGGTTTACGGATTACTCCGGAGACAACACCCTGGTCAAGCTGATGACCGATGGTATTTTATTGGCGGAAATCCAGAATGACCGGTTCTTGAACCGATACGATACCATTATTATTGATGAAGCTCATGAACGGAGCCTTAATATTGATTTCCTGCTGGGCTATCTGAAACTGATCCTGCCAAGGCGTCCTGATTTAAAACTCATTATTACCTCCGCCACCATTGATGTTGAACGATTTTCAAAGCATTTTAACAATGCTCCGGTCATAGAAGTCTCTGGTCGTACTTATCCGGTGGATATGTATTACCGGCCTCTGGATGAGCTGGCGTTGTCCGGCCGGGATGCAGACCAGCGGCTGCAACAGGGTATCTTGTCGGCCGTTCGTGAGATAGAGCAACTGGAAAGAGCGGGTCAGGGTAAGCGTCTGGGAGATGCACTGGTTTTTCTGAGTGGTGAGAGGGATATACGTGAGACCCATCGTTTTCTGAAGGAGGCGAAACTGGCTCATACGGAAATTTTACCGTTGTATGCCCGGTTATCCGCCAATGAGCAAAACCGTATTTTTCAAGGGCATTCCGGCCGGCGGATTATTTTATCCACTAATGTGGCTGAAACATCTCTGACGGTTCCGGGCATTCATTATGTGATTGATCCGGGAAATGCCCGCATCAGTCGTTACAGTGTGCGGTCAAGAGTCCAGAGATTACCGATTGAGCCGGTTTCACAAGCGTCAGCGAACCAGCGTATGGGACGATGTGGCCGTGTGGCCAGTGGTGTCTGTTTCCGGCTCTATTCTGAAGATGATTTTAACCATCGCCCCGCTTTTACGGATGCGGAAATACTGCGTACCAATCTGGCCGCTGTTATTTTGCAGATGCTGCGGATGGGGCTGGGAGATGTTGCCCGTTTTCCCTTTGTGGACGCTCCGGAAAACAAGGCAGTTAATGACGGCTTTAAGTTATTGCAGGAGTTAGGTGCCGTTACCGATAAACGACATTTAACGATGATCGGCCGGCAACTGGGGAAATTGCCCGTTGACCCGCGCCTTGGGCGAATGGTGATAGAAGCCCATAAAAACGGTTCGTTACGGGAAGCACTGATTATTGTCAGTGCCCTGACCATTCAGGATCCCAGAGAACGCCCGGCAGAGAAACAACAGGCATCGGATCAGGCTCATCGTGAGTTTTACCATAAGGAATCGGATTTTTTGACGCTGGTCAATGTATGGGATGAGTGGCAGAAACAGGGGGAAGAACTGTCAAAAAGTCAGTTAAGGAAATACTGTAAAACCCAGTTCCTGTCGTATTTGCGGATGATTGAATGGCAGGATTTGCACCGTCAGCTGGTCATTGCCTGCCGTGATCTTAATTTCCGTTGTAACGAGGAAGCCGCCAGTTATGAGAGTGTGCATCGTTCCCTTTTATCTGGCCTATTGTCAGGTATTGGTAATAAAGACGATGATGCGGATTATCTGGGTGCCCGTAACCGGAAGTTTTATGTATTTCCGGCTTCTGCTTTATATAAAAAGAAACCGCGATGGATTATGGCGGCTGAGTTGGTGGAAACCTCCCGTCTTTTTGCACGGATGAACGCACGAATTGAGCCTGAGTGGATTGAGTCACTGGCGGGTTCGTTACTAAGACGCCACTATAATGAACCTCACTGGGAGAAAAAACGGGCGCAGGTGGTGGCTTTTGAACAGGTCACTCTTTATGGCCTGATTATTGTTGCCCGTCGTCGTGTTCATTACGGGCCCATTGATCCGGTCATTTCCCGGGAGATTTTTATTCGTGATGCACTGGTGGAAAATAATTATCAATCCAGCGGACAATTTCAGACATACAATCAGGCATTAATTGATGAGGTGGTGAACCTGGAAGATAAATCCCGTCGGCGAGATATTCTGGTAGATCCTGAAACTCTATACGCTTTTTATAATGAGTATATTCCCGCAGAGATTGTCAATGGGGTTAGTTTTGAGCACTGGCGAAAACAGGCAGAAAAGGAACAGCCGGATGTCCTTCATCTTTCCCGTGACTATCTGATGCGTCATGATGCCAGTCAGGTGTCCGCAGAAAGTTATCCTGATTGTTATCGTTATCAAGGTACGGTATTGCCCCTCAGCTATCATTTTGTGCCCGGTGATAAAGACGATGGCGTTACAGTGACTGTTCCTGTGCAGGCGTTGAGTTTACTGCCGACCCATCAGTTTGACTGGTTAGTGCCGGGTATGCTGTATGATAAATGTGTGGCTCTGGTTCGTGCCCTGCCTAAAGTGTTGCGGCGTAATTTTGTGCCTGTACCGGATTATGTTCAGGGCGCTCTTGAGGCTATGTCAGTGTGCGATTCACCCTTGACGCAAGTGCTAGGGCGACAGTTGACCCGGATGTCCGGTATTTTGGTACCGGATGATGCCTGGCAACAGGATGTCATTGATCCCTGTTATCACATGAATATCCGCGTGTTGGATGAGAACGGTAAAGAGCTGGGACAGAATCGTAACATGAAGGAACTGCAGGAACAGTTTGCTGGGCGAAGTGAGGCAGGAATTAGGGCTCAGTCCCATGCCATGGAGCAGGATAACCTGACCTCATGGTCATTCGGTGAGCTGCCCCTGTCCGTATCCGGGCAGTTCGCAGGAATGGATATTGAATCATTTCCTGCCTTGGTGGATAAAGAAACATCGGTGTCCATTCGTCTGTTTGAGCATTCTTCTTATGCCAGAGAAAAAAATCGTCAGGGATTAATTCGCCTTTTACGGTTTCGGCTGGGTTCACAATTCAAGTTTGCTGTATCCGTGATGAAGCACCTGAGGCAGACGCAACTGCTGGCCACCCATCTGGTTAATCACAAACAGTTGGTGGATGATCTGCAGGGAGTACTGGCCGATTCGGTTTTCCTGAAGTCTGAAAAAGAGTGGCCCCATAATAAGGAAGCTTTCGAGTCTTTGGTGAAAGAACGCCAGTCTGAGCTGGTACCGGATGCAGAAGCTCTTGATCAATTGTTGTTTTCCCTTTTTACGAAAGCTCAGGCCGTAACACGGGGGCTCAAAGGGCGGAATATTCCTTTTGAGCAGGCACTCTCTCTGGCAGACATCAAACATCAACTGGAAAGGCTGATTTTTCCCGGGTTTATGACAGCCGCGGGAATGGATAATCTTTCACAATATCCCCGTTATCTGGAGGCGATTTTGCAGCGTCTGGAAAAATTGCCAGGGCAACTTTCCCACGATTGCCAGTGGACACAGGAACTGGATGAATTTCAGAAGCAGTTGGTACGAGCACAGGGAAAAAGCCGGAAACAAAAACAGGTGGATACAAAACTGGAGGCTTTTCGCTGGAAGATTGAAGAATACCGGGTATCCTTGTTTGCCCAGCGGTTAGGAACCCGTTATCCAGTATCGGGCAAACGTTTACGCAAAGCATGGAGTGAAGTGGACAGCTAGTTTTTTATCATTTTGGTATCAGCGGTTTAGCCTATGGATATGTCTGAATATGAGATACGTCTGTTGACGATAATCGCTTTTGACACTTTACTTAATCAGTAAGGAATAGGATATTTCTTCGTTTGTTCCCTCTCCCAGGTTGTATCAGTAAATATCAGTTTACACATCAGTTAAAGTTGTTTTAAGACGTCGTTGTAAGATGTTTCTTTAGGCATTGCTTGAATACGATGACAGGGGACGTCGTCACCATGGAAACAATAACAGATAAGATACTGATTATCGATGACGAGACTCTGTCGCGTCATGACCTCAATACGATTCTCGGTTTTATGGGCTTTGATACTGTCGTAAGCGATGCGCAGAAATGGCGTCAGACAGTGGAAAATAATCTGTCGGCCTCAGCTGTTTTTTTGGGGAGCTATTCTTTACCGGCTGAAAAAATGCTGGACGGCATACAGCAGTGGTCTGCCGGTGTGCCTCTGGTGCTTTTAGGGCGATCTATACCAGAATCTCTACCGGGAGGGTTAGGGCGGCAAATTGTCGGAACTCTGGAGACTCCTTTGAAACACTCTGCCTTGTTGTCGATGCTGCATCGTTGCCAGTCTTACCGAGACCATTGGCAACAGGCCCATCAGGCGGGTAGTGATAATCTTTCAGTGGTTTTTGAAAAGCTGGTGGGCAAAAGCGACAGAATCCGTGAGGTTCGACAATTAATGGCGCAGGTAGCTGACCGGGATGTCACTGTATTGTTGACCGGTGAGTCCGGTACGGGAAAAGAGGTGGTTGCCCATCATCTGCATGTATATTCACAACTGAAAAATGGTCCGTTTGTTCCTGTGAATTGCGGTGCCATTCCGAACGAGTTGTTGGAAAGTGAATTGTTCGGGCATGAAAAAGGCGCCTTTACCGGTGCGGTGGCAACAAGGAAAGGGCGGTTTGAATTGGCTCACGGAGGAACCCTCTTCCTTGATGAAATCGGTGACATGCCATTGTCTATGCAGGTAAAACTATTGCGGGTACTTCAGGAACGTACCTTTGAGAGAGTAGGCGGTAGTCAGTCTATTACGGTGGATGTACGAATTATTGCAGCTACCCATAAAAATCTTGAAGCTATGGTCAGGGAAGGGGCGTTCCGTGAAGACTTGTTTTATCGGCTGAATGTTTTTCCCATTCATGTTCCTTCCCTGAAGGATCGACCAGAAGATATTCCTGTCATGATTAATGAACTGGTTAATCAGATGGAGCAACAGGATAGGGGTTCCATTCGTTTAAGTTCTGCTGCTGTACTGACATTGTGTCGGTATTCATGGCCGGGCAATGTTCGGGAATTATCAAATCTTCTGGAGCGGCTGTCCATTACTCATCCCTATGGAGTGGTGAGCGCAGGTGACTTGCCCAAGGAATTTCGCCAGAATGCAGAGGATGTTTCTGAGGACAGTGGTGTTGTGGATTTGTTTCCTGAAAGTATGGAGTTGTCTGTATCAAGACCTTCTGATGATCTGGCGCTGTTACCAGTAGGTGGCCTGAACCTGAAAAAATATCTGGCCAACCTTGAGCAAAGCCTGATTCAGCAGGCATTGTCTGACAGTCGTGGAGTGGTGGCCCGTGCTGCAGAGAAACTGCAGATCCGCCGTACAACGCTGGTAGAAAAAATGCGTAAATACCGGCTTCAGCGGTATCAGGAAGAGGTTAAGGAATAATATTTGAATCATCAACTATAGTGTTTCATAGTTTATCTTTATAGAGCATTTTTATGCTTTAAGACTATCTTCAATATTTTATATCTGTTCAATTTTTTATGACTCACTTAAAAGGTATTTTATTACTTCTGTGCATACTTTACTTTTCGTCTTGTGTGGCAACTGAATGGCAGCAAGAGATTGACCCAAAAGAAATATATTTTACTCATTCACGTATAATGAAATACTTTTCCTGTGGTCGAAGCGTTGATCATACGATACGACAATTGCTTTCCGGTTCTTTATTAGTATCTGAGATTCCAAAAATAACAGTGCGATTTGATGGTATATATTATTACAGTGAAAATAACAGACGTTTATTTGTGTTTAAGTCATTGAGAGAAAAAGGAGTGCTTAATAGCATTGTGGTAAGAATTAAAGATATTCCTGATACAAGACGAAAAAAAAACAAATATTCACCAGAAAAATACAGTTTGCATGCTCGGTATAAATAATCGGTTTATGTAAGAATTTTTAAAATTTATTACACTGATTTTCAGTAAGTCAGGACTGGCTGAAGTTTAGGTTATAGGTGTTATGAGGAGTTATATGTATGTGTTTTTTTATGGTTTTTATTATATCTCCGATGTAAACTTTTTTATTCGTAGTACGTTGTACCGCTGGTCCGTCTAATAAAGATATATGGCTACCTGTGGTCTTGCTCATGGTCTTGCTCATTTGTCAGGCCGATTTTTTTTCAGATCAAGTTGGTGTGGATTATTTTTTTTGACAAAAATAATCCATTGCCTCCTTTATGTTTAATAAATACCAGCCTGTATTTTTATATTCTTTTGGCTTATCAATATAAATGCCAAATTTTGTCTTGGGCCAGGCAGCATCCAGCTCAACTAGCGTCTGACTCCTGTTGCTTTCCAGTTTATGCCCAATATGGGGCGGAGCATAATTTTCTGCACGGGCATAGCCCAGTATGCCATATAAGGCTGGGTCAGCGTATTGGAAAACTTTATCCCAGTCCTCGTAACCTGAAAGAATAATTCCCTGTTCATGTCGCAGACGGTTAATCAGTTGTGTCTGTTGGTGGGAAATAAACATATGGTCGTGCAGTGGCTCTTTTCGGTGGCAGTCACAGCACAGCACCTTCAGATTGGCCGCAGAATTGTTGTGCTTGATGCCGTTGGCATGATGGACATGCAGCAGCTCAGGATAATCTGACAGGTCGAGATGGCAGTGAGAACAGGTAAAATGAGCTGTGCGCCGGGTTCTTCTGGAAATCTCCTTCCAGTTGTCCGTATAGCCGGTGCCTGTGCCTGCCAGTCCTTCAGGCATATACTCAAACAGGGAACTGTAGGTAGAGAAAAACTCACCGATATCAAACTCCCGGACGATCCGGTTGCGTTCGTCAATGCTGGCATGGTCTGCGCCTTTGTAATTCAGATAATTCAGGCACTGCTTACAGACATTCAGTTTTACTTCACCGGAAATAGCGTTCCCTGTGGTGCCATCTGTGCCATAAATATTAAAGGTGTCCGACAGGTTATTAGTCACCATATAACGGTTGTATTTGCCCTGGGATCGCATTTCCTGTAGTTTCTTACAATCGGCAATATGGAATTTATTACCTTTTCTAGGCGTTTGAAGAGCACCGCTGACCCACTTGCTATGATCGGGGATATAAAGAAGAACCTGACTGCCATCGATGCTAAGCAGACCATTTTCTGCTTTTACTTCTTCTAGTTTGGCTTTTCTATGAACGGGGTTTATCGGTGGTGGGTACCATACCTCACTAGAGGTAAAGTCTGATTTTTCTGCTCCCATTTTTCGCACATTAGCCCATAAGTCATCAAAATTAACCGATAGTTTCATTAGTCTGTTTCCAGAATCTTTTTAATTTGAATATCTGCATTGGTGATGACCCGAAAGCTGACCCGACGGGATTTTGCCCGGTCTTCCACTCCCTGCACGTTGTAGATAGGCTTAGAAGAAGACAATCCCACTGCCGCAATATGAGACTTAATCCAGTTCCGGTACGGTACGCTGCTTTTCAGGTTGTAGATATATTCCAGTACCGAGCGGGTTCGCCCCTGAGACAATGCCATATTATTAAAATAAGCTTCCTGATCGGTGGAATAGCGGCTCCAGACACTACTGGTGTGGCCTTCTATGCGGACTTCATTAATGGACGGCTGAAATTTTTCCAGCGTTTTCAGGTAACGGGGGAAAAAGTCATTCAGTAGTGCTTTGTAGGTACGGCTTAATTCAATTTCTCCGGTTTTAAACAATACCTCCGGTGATTTGAAGGTAAACGTTAGCGTGTTTTCATCAATGCTGGCATCCCAGTGTTGCAAATCGTTTTGAAACTCATTGTTCAGGGCATCATAAATGGCCACCTGATTTTGTTGATAGGCAACAGCGACATCCTTGATTTTATTCCGCTCCATAACGGCGCTGCGCATAAGGGCAATGGAGATAAACAGAAATACCATCATCAGGCCAGCCATCAGGTCAGAGACCGATAGCCAGTGGGTTTCTTCCTGCTCGTCGGTACTGGTTTTCAGCAGTGGGCTCATGCAAATTCTCTGCTTTGTTGGGTTACTTTCTGCATTTGCTGAGTGAGTTGAGTGTAGTCTTTAGTGAACTGACCGCTGATTGATGTGAGTGCACCGCCCATAGATTTCATGACATTGTCGATTTCTGTTTCCATGGTCTGGTCAATGGTTTTAATTTTTTTGTCCATAGACTGAGTTGAGTCTGTAAATATTTTTTCCAGTGTTTTATCAAGGCGGGCTAACATTTTATCCATCTCGTTGGCCTGATGGATCGTCTGATCCTTAATGGCTTTGGATAATGATGACTGCATGTCCTTAACGGACTGCTGGAATGTCTGGCTGGTTTTGTCGGTTTCTTTCATTAAGAGACTACTGGCTTGTTTATAACCTTCGTTAAAGGCTTCACCACCGGATCGAATATCGGCTACAAGTTGTTCTCCGGCTTTTTTATAGGCTGTGCCAATATCCTTGCTGCCTTTCTCAAGACTTTTTACCATTTGCGTGCCTGCATCAGCGATATTCTGATTGACGGTTTTACCGTTTTTCTCCAGTCCGTCTACCAAGGTTTTACCGGTTTCAGCGTATTGGGTATTCAGGGTTTTGCTGTTGTTGAGTAATGTTTCAATCAGGTTTTTTAGATTGAGATCCATTTCTGTAAGAGCTGTGGTGAGCTGCTTTTTGACTTCTGTACTGGCGCTGGCTGTGACGGTTGCCGCTTCATCCAGCGAGCTCCGGGCTTTCTCAACGGTTTCTCTGTAGTTATTTGCACTGCTGTTAATGGTGGTTTTCAGGTTGCTGGTGCTTTCCTGCACGCCTTTTGCCATTTCTTCGCTGGCTTGTTTCGCACCATTAACGGTCGCATCGATCTGTTGGCGAATTTCCGGCAGGGCATCTACGGCTTTATCCCTGATGCCTTTGAAGGCATCGAGATGTTGGGACAGCTCATTAATCTGCTGTTGGTTGACTTCCATTACTTTGGTCAGACTATCCATCGCTTCCGGAATGGCTTGTGTTTTTTCACTGATGTGGGCAACAGAAGATTCTGTCTGTGAAATAGCTTTTACGCTGTGGTCGTATTGGCCTTTCATTTCTGCCAGTTGCTGTTTGTAGTTATTTTGCCAGTCAACCAACTCATGGACGGCGAGATTCAGTTGCTTGAAGTTTTCACCAAATTGTTCGGTGAGGTTGTTATTGAAATCCTCAATAACCGACTTTAATGCTTCGATGACTTGCTCGGTGGCCGATTTTGACAGCATATCGGCAAAATCCTGTAGTTTGATCCATAGTGAGGCCTCGAAACCTTTAAAGGCTTCCTGTTGAGACTGAGTCACTGTATGGGTAGATGATAAGGTATTACCAATAGCTGACAAGGTTTCACTGAGCTGTTGTTGGTGTTTATCCTGTGAACGATTATTGTCGTTCATGTCAGAACGCATTAACTTGAATTGTCCGACAAGGCTGGAATCATTGTTACCACCAATAGCTTTTTGCAGATTTTCGATACCTTCCGCCTGTTGCTCAAGGGTTTTGTACAGTTGGGATATATCGGTGTCATTGTTGCAGATGGTCTTGCACAATCGGGCAATACCCTGTTGTTGTTCCTGCATGACGCTATAAAGATCTGCTGCTGTTACGTCATCTGTCGAAGGGCCGTTATCTTGTGTCTTGCGACTGAATATTCCTGTAGCAACGAGTAGTTTGTAAATAATAGAAGATAACATGCCGGCCAGGCTGGTTATAAAGGCTGTTTTTAGCCCTTCCAGTAAAGGGCTGATGCTTTGGTCGATATGAGCGGTATCAAACGACAGTAATCCGGCAACGATGCCCATAAACGTACCAAGAATACCCAAGGATGTGAGCAGGGTTGGGGTATAGGTAGTGAATGCAGGCAACTTGTCTAATATCTTGCATATGATAGCGACTACAAAACAAATAAAGATGACGCCTAAAAAAATATCCGTCAGGGTATCAGCTCCGGTAGAGCTTATAGCCGTCTCAATAAAAGTTGCTGGCATTAAGTGAAGTCCTTGTCATGGTAGTAAAAATTGGATTTCATCATATCATTTTAGAGCAGGAGAAAAATAATAAACACTGAACGTTTGACTCGTTCATAGGTAGTATTTGCCTTACGCTTTACTTGTGATGGATAACTATAAAATTTATCCCTTACTGCTATGCCTATCAATAGCCATTAGAACAAGTCACAACCATAAAATGAGGTATTTTATTTTTTTGTTTGTTAATTGATCTTTTTATTGCATCAACGAGTTGCTGTTGTAATGAATTATTTTTCACGGTTGTCTATCTTCATCAAAATTATGGGAAAAAATTCGGGGCAGACAAGATCCTCTTACCTTTCATTTCCTTCAAAAAAACAGCATGGATTGTTCCGAAACCGTAAGGGCTGAAACGCTTCCTGATCGGATGAGGTAGCCAGCAAAACCCTTCTTCTAGAGCCAAAAAACGTATGGATCGATATGAGAGAACCTGTTGAATAAATTTTTATAGGTAACCTTATGGGAAAGGTTGTTTTTGCGAGATATCAATCCATCTTATGATAGGTAGTTAGAAAACTTTTATTCGTAAGAAAATATAAGAACATGAAAGAATTTTAACTCATAATCTTTTGACTTTGCTTTCCTTCCTTTTACAATCGCAATTTGTGGTTAATTTTTGTCGGTCATTACAAAAGTATATTGAATGAATTTCCGACAGTTATCGGATTAAAACCTTAAAATATGAATAGATTTTGAGTGTTGAAGGGTTTCATTTTTTGAGTTTTTTCGTATAGAGCGGATAATTTTGTAAGATATCAGC
>NSIT01000065.1_pt1 | contig 17237 bp, 15 predicted proteins | sample 1450681 | NCBI WGS metagenome assembly NSIT01 (sample SAMN07455404, study PRJNA386592) | invertebrate metagenome | isolation source: Endozoicomonas-like sequences binned from scallop gill tissue | host: Pecten maximus | place: United Kingdom: Lyme Bay MPA | collected 2013-06-01
GTGATAAAACAGAAAAGAAATTTTCAGGTCGAAGAATCAAAAGGGGCTTGTATAAATCCAAATCAGGACAGCTCATCAATTCAGATGTGAATGGTGGTCTGAATATCCTCAGAAAAGAAATCGGTGATGACTTCATACCGGATATCATAGCTGATAAGGGGTGCGTGAATCACCCCATGACAATCAATCCATTGTCATTAGAATACGGTCTACGGACTGTAGAAGCTCCTGCTGTAGCTGCCTAGCAGTTTAGCGGGAGTTATTCACTAACATTATTCTTTTGATAGAACTCAATAACCTATCTTTTATTTTATGTTATTTAAACAACTGTTATTTATTATTTATCTCAGGGGGTTTTTATGGAGCTAGTCTGTCCGGCAGGTAATTATCCATCACTAAAGGCAGCTGTCGATAATGGTGCGAATGCTGTTTATATCGGATTTCAGGACGATACGAATGCCAGACATTTTGCCGGGCTTAATTTTAATGAAAAAAAAGCGAAAAAAGCCCGAGAATATTCTCAATCAAAAGGCACTAAATTATTTATTGCCGTTAACACCTATGCACAAGCTGGCCGATGGAAACAATGGCAGCGAGCTGTAGATATGAGTGCCGATTTAGGTGCTGATGCCTTAATTGCTGCCGATATTGGCTTGTTGGATTATGCACACAGACACCATCCAGAGCTCCACCTGCACCTTTCCGTTCAGGGCTCAGCTACCAACCAAGACAGCCTCGCATTTTATCAGCAAAATTTTAACATTACCCGGGCAGTACTTCCGCGGGTGCTTTCCATGAAACAGGTAGAAACCTTGGCTGCCAACAGTCCGGTCCCTCTGGAAGTATTTGGTTTTGGCAGCCTTTGTATTATGGCTGAAGGCCGCTGTATTCTCTCTTCTTATCTCACAGGAGAATCGCCTAATACGGGAGGGGCCTGTTCTCCGGCCAGTGCAGTACGATGGAGCGAGACATCAACCGGCATGGAAACTCGTCTTAATGGAAAACTGATTGACCGTTTCAGTCAGAACGAACAAGCAGGTTATCCTACACTCTGCAAAGGGCGATTTTCTGTAGAAAAACGTATCTACCACGCTCTTGAAGAACCAACCAGTCTTAATACGCTGGATTTAATTCCTCATCTGAACCAGATAGGAATACAGGCTATTAAAATTGAAGGCAGACAACGTAGTCCCGCTTACGTAGCTGAAGTCACAAAAATATGGCGAAAAGCTTTAGATCGATGTAATACAGATCAAACAGCAGAATTTATTCCCTCTCCAAAAGACCAACAACAGCTTAAGGCATTGTCAGAAGGCCATCAAACGACGCTTGGAGCCTATAATCGCCCGTGGCAATAGTGTTATTAGCAGCATTTATATTAAAAACCTCAATCGTTATGGAAGCAATACTATGAAAATAACACTGGGTCCCTTGTTGTTTTTTTGGCCACGTCAGACAGTTCTGGACTTTTATAACGCTGTTGCGGATTGTCCGGCATTCAGTCGGGTATATCTGGGAGAAGTCGTCTGCTCGAAAAGACGGGAAATTAAGGAGAAAGACTGGCTTGATATTGCACAAAAACTTCAGGATAGCGGCAAGCAGGTTAGCCTTTCTTCCCTGACGTTACTGGAATCCACTTCAGAATTAAAACAAATCCGACATCTTTGTCAAGATTCATTATTTGAGATTGAAGCCAATGATATGGCTGCGGTCTATCAGCTTTCATCTCAACAACAATCTTTTTCTACCGGCCCTTCAGTCAACATTTACAATGGACATACACTGGCTTATTTGCAGTCTATCGGACTGAAACGATGGGTATTGCCTGTTGAGCTGTCAGCCCAACATCTTGAAAAGATTTTGACAGAGGCGGATGATCAGGGGGCGTCAGAGATAGAGACAGAAGTCTTCAGCTATGGCTATGTGCCTCTGGCCTATTCTGCCCGATGCTTTACGGCAAGAAATATGGGCGTCAATAAAGACCAGTGCCAATTTTCCTGTATTCATAATCCGTCAGGCATTCCATTAAAAACACAGGAAGCAGAATCCTTACTGACCATCAACGGCATACAGACCATGTCCGGCGTTCCCATTGATCTCAGAAATCAATGGAAAATTATGGATCAAAAAGGCGTACAAGCCATGCGATTGTCAGCGCACTCTTTTGATATCATCCGAATGGCAGAACAGCTGGCAGATAACATTTGTTCAGGAATAACAAATCTCTTATCGTTAGAGGATTCCTGTTGCAATGGCTATTGGTTTGACCGGTCCGGGATAGAAAAGATAACCGAGGTCATTTAGAAAGCAACAGTTAAGGAATCATGGTATGAGCTACTACGATTCCTAACCATAGTTATGAAAAATATTTATTTTCGAATAATCTGCTCAACTTTTTCCTGCACTTTATTCCCTAAGGCAAACAGAGTTCGCAACTCAACAGGAAGCTGCTCAAGTTCGACCCCATACAGCAGGTTTTTAATACCTAACCCTAGCTCCGTATCTCCCTCAATCATCAGCTTGCGCTGAAAAAACAGGGTATCCGGATCCTGCTGGCGAGTCACTAATAAAATAAATGCACTAATATTGCCCCGAAATTCAACATCACAGGGTCGGGTATCGCATATTGTCAGCCGAGATCCATCAAATCCCAGACAAGTACTGACATCTATATCCGCAATAACAAGCCTGAGCCAATGCCCGCTCAAAAAATCAAAATCGCCTTCTTCGATAGATGCCTTAAACAGACGGTTCAGCATTGGTGCCAACGGCAAAGCCAGCAATTTATCCGGAATAAGACGAATGGGCAGGCCCAGCAATGAAGGATCAGGCAAAGGAGGAAAGCCCGGTATCATAATCACTCCTTACAACCCCTAATTCCGGGGAAAATAAATAACAGTTAATGGTTTTATTAACATGAAAAATTTATCCGGTAAAAAAACCCCTAATAACCGGATGCTATCCATCATATTACGGAAACCGGATCAAATCATCTCCAGCCTCAGGTATTCTTTAATACACTGAGCATTCAGTCCATAAAGCTCATCCAACAATCTTACCTGCAAGGTTCCCGGTCCAGGGCACTCTACCGCAGCCCGTTCTCCGGAAATCCCCAGACACGCCAGAGCTGATACTGTTGCCTCAAAGGCAGTGCTGCTGGTAGCAAGAAAGGCACCGATTAATGCTGTCGCCGTACAACCGGTACCGGTTACACGAGACATCATGGGATGCCCATTGGTCAATTTTGCCAGCTGTTTCCCATCAGTGACATAATCGGTTGCTCCCGTTACAGCAATAGTCATACCTTTCAATTCAGCCTGTTCCCGAATGATATCCAACGTGGTATCACTGCTGCTACTGCTGTCTACCCCTTTTCCTCCTGCCTCTCCTTTAAAAAGAGCCATAATCTCGGAGGCGTTTCCTCTCACAACAGAGGGACCAACGGCTAATAATTGCCGGTTGGCTTCCAGACGAAAAGCGGTAGCACCGGCACCCACAGGATCCAGAACCCAAGGCTTTTTCAGCTGACGCGCCTGTTTTACTGCTCGCATCATACTGTGAAACCTGCCTTCCGTAATGGTTCCGGTATTGATGACCAGAGAATCGGAAAGAGACACCATATCCGCAACTTCTTCAATGGCGTGAGCCATAATTGGTGAAGCACCAATAGCCAGTAAAGCATTCGCCGTAACATTCATCACCACTAGGTTCGTAATATTATGAACAAGCGGTTGCCGGGAACGCAGGTTATCAAGACAGGTAGTAATATCTAACGCCATGACACACTTCTTAAGAACGTCTTAGAAAAACGGTAATATACCAGAAGAATTCGAAAATACACCAAGCCCACTGATAGATTTACACAACCCCATAAAAAAACGGATGACGACTCTATTAGATCAGATCGGCATCCGGTGCATCATAGCAGATTCTATTATTTTTATATGGGATAACTACACATAAGGCTGTAACTTTCTCTGGATATCCCCTGGAAGATCACTGATATCCAACTCCTTTGTTTTTTCTGGTGTTACCCCTTTTGCTTTCAACTCATCCGTTACCCTATCGAAATATTCAGGATCAGGATATCCAAAGTTTTGTGCTCCACCATTTATTCTTGTTTTATGATGGATATCATTCCAGGTAACTACGTTTTCTTCACCTGTTGTTCTGGAATGCCCCACCGTAAAAGTCAGTTGGTTATCCCACGCCAATTTCAACAGTGCCACAACCAGAGCGCCTTTTCCATCTACAGTATCAGGAATATAAGCAGTTCTCTTTGCGCCATTGAAAGGCTTTCCGTGATTCAGATGTTCATGAGTCTGAGTTCCAGCATATACTTCATACTTGATTACAAACGTTCCACAACTCTCATTTCCTGCGCAGGCTAAATCTTTTCTATAAGAAACATTCATATGCCCTTTCGGACAAGGTCCTTTTTTTATAAGACTAACACCTTGAGCATTTTCTGCTTTTCCCGCTTCCTGATTAATTTTAATTATGCCTACGCCGGTCTCCAAGCAATTAAACCCCTTATTATTATTTTGCTCAATCATAGACATCATGGAATATACAGAAATATATTTCTTTGCCCCACCAACCTGATATTCTAGTATTTCTCCTTCTTTATGACCGTTAATTTCCTCCATTGTAACTAAATCTGTTATCTCTTCTGATACATTCTCTATCTCTTCCTTAGGTGTGATTTTTATAACTCCCTGCTTAATCACATCAGAAAGCATAAACTTAGCTTTTTTTAGCATATCCTGATCATCACACATCAGTTTGCTAACATTGCTCATCCTTTCCCCTGACGCCATCTTTTCTAATGCTGTTTCTCTCTTTGCTTTAGCTTTAGCTTTAGCTTTAGCTTTATCGTTCATCGGCTGCACCGATGATGGCGCAAGCGGTTGTTGTACGGCTGTCTGACCTTGTTGTGTTCTGACCATATTAGCAGGATATTGTATTTCGGTAATACCTGAGTTGGGATACCGGCTCAGTCCACTATCAACTCCGGCACTGATTCTTGCATGTACTTCCTGAGGTCTTACTCCTGGCTTTATAAACTGCCCTGCACTGAAGCCACATAAACGTAAGATAGGGAGTTCTAAATCAGATCGATGAGCCGCCCGCATTTGCTCATTATGTTCGTTTATTGCTTTTACCATATTTTCTGCTGTTTGCTCTACGGCATCCAGATAGTCGGTTTTATTTTTAAAATCACTGCCTTTCGGAGGAACAACATAGACCATACACCGGTTATTTTTATCACCATGGGGACAGCATTCGTCTTTAAAGACATCAATAAAAACTGAACCGGTTCCGTTTGTTTTACCCGGACACAATTCATCATGGTATGTCGTAACAGCCTGTAAAAATTTTAAACCCGGCTGTTGACTATGACTCATGCTTTTCACAGATGTTTGTCTTATTTGATTTCCGTGAAAATGTCCATATTCCCGACGGACAGCACTCCCCTGAACCCTCGCCAGCTCCTGCTCAAATCCATAATTAATAGAGGATCCACCCACATAAAGCCCCTGATCACCCGCATTAACTGACGCCATAGGGCCTGAGACTGCATTCTGACGAGCAAAAATTTCACTGAACGCCCCCCCATTCACTGCAGGCAGATGGGTTACGGCAACACCGTTTGGCAAAGAAAACGAGGGCGCGACAACTCCTCCGGCTCCTCTGCTAGCCGAAGCTCCTCTTTCCATAGAGTCTCGTTGAGAGTGAGGTTTAGTTTCAAATTTTCTTTTGGATAGCCCTCCCATTCCACTTTCTGCCTGATATGGATCATCGGATAGGTCAGCTGCCCGTTTCATGTCTGGTTCAGGGTTGTCAAACCGCCGGTTACGTCTACTAGGGGGAGGGTTCGAAAACCCGTTGCCTCTTAACTCTTTTTCTATACCACCCGCCTGAGATGTCGATGGATGACACACAATATTAACAACACCTGACACCCCACGAAGACTTGTAGATGCTTGCGCACAAACTTTAATAGCCATGTCAGTATTTGTATTCTCGCCACCCCCTGCCCCCATAGGCGAGACAAAGAATTGCTGATTATGCTGAATTGTATTTCTAGTATGAAATAACTTCATATCCTGATAAAATTTTTGAAGGCTTTTCTGTGTCACATTCCTTCTGTCAACAGGGGCAAGAATGAGGCATCCTAAATTGAGCGAGTTAGGCATAGGAATATCCAGTGCCATTAAAGAACCATATTTGCTGCCCTTTAGCATAAGCCGGGTAAGATCAATGATGTTACCATCAGAAGCTTTTAATTCTTTTTGAAGTGCGCCAAGTGCTGACCTTTCAGGAATAGTCGACTGGTTATAATTTCCAGACATTAACGCAATATGCCCATATGACGATTCCGAAGGATTATTCTTTAATGCTGCTCCAATATCTTGTTTCTTTATATTACAAAACAAGTTATCACACCGTAATGACACACTGCTTCCATCATCAGAAAGCACCGATGATTTAGGCCTGGATGGAAGTGCCGCAGAAGGCTGAGAAGGCTTAGAAGGCTGAGAAGGCTGAGAAGGCTTAGAAGGCTTAGAAGGCTTAGAATCCAGTAAACTGAGCGCTATGGCTTGGTCCAGTGCTTCTTGTTCCCGACGAGAGGTTCTCTGATCACCCGAATTATTTCCCTGCTGGAATCGTTCAGCCTTGCCAGGTCTTCCTGTCTTAGGACGTACAGCACCCGCTGAGGGGGGCGCTGGAGTTTTAGCTGCTGGTTGAGGTTGAGGTTGAGGTTGAGGTTGAGGTTGAGGTTGAGCTGGAGCTGGGCTGGAGCTGGAGCTGGAGCAGCAGGCGTTTTCTGAGCTGAATTCGCAGGAGGTTGTTTAGCAGGAGGTTGTTTAGCAGGAGCAGAAAGTGCTGATTGCAGCGCTTTTATTTCTCGTTCCAGAATATTCTTGGCTTTGTCTGTTGTTATTTTTTCACCTGACGACTGATCTTGGGTCACTCGCTTGAATTCTTGTGCAAACGCTCCAACTTTAGCATTTTTTGCAGGATTAGCATGGGGCCCAGCAATGGCAACAGCCCTCCCATCAGAGGCTCTCACAATAACCTTATTCTTTGGCATACCACTGATTTCTTTTTGCAAATCCTGCATTGCCTGCAAGCGTGCCGCCCCACCATTTCCACCAACTCCACCCATTGCCATGATCGCCTATCCCCTTAAAATTCTATTTGATGGTCATCGACCATCTTGTAAAAAAATGAAGAGAAAATACTGCATAAAAGCACATGCACAGTAACAACGTTCACTGGTTAAATAAGTCAACAGACTGGTCTCCAACCAAACGCTGCCACATGTCAGGCCAGAACGAGGATTTAATCGGTGCTCTGGGCAATTGATAAGGTATTGACGGATTTTTCAGATAATCCGCATCATCTTCAACAGAAAAAACAAACCGGAAGGGATAATAGCCCGCTAAACCAAGACGCATATCCGTTACCATCACCTGATTTCCCTCCCGATGAAAACGCAAAAATCCTTCCGTAAACCAATCCAGCTTATCCATCAGAGCTGACTGTCCGGGTAAATCCCATATGCCTTTTTCTATAAAATGAAAAGAAGGTTCATAACGTTTATCGAGCAGAGACAGAACCCCTTCACTGTAGCCATTTTCCTGACGGATCAAAACCCTCCACAACACCGTATTGAAAGGTGTTGGCATAACTAACATATCAGAGGGCTCTTTTACTGAGTTCTTTACCTGATGTATCACTATGGCTTGAGCGACCAGAGACCAGCATAAATACAAAGATGAAACCACCAATGCTGCAGAGCATACATAAAAGCGCAGCTTCCTGTTAAACAGGCTGACACCCAAAGCAATCAATAAAGGAAGCGTGTAGATTGGATCAATAATAAAAATACTGCTTATTGCCACGACTATAGGCATGGGCCAAAAAATCTGTGTTCCGTAGCTAGTGAAAGCATCCAGCAAAGGATGCGTCAGCAAGCTCATGGCAACAATAAACCAGACCCGGTAAAAAGAGAGTGATGAGCTCAGTAAATGATGGAAAAGTCGTGCCAGCAACCATGACAGAGGTAACAAGACGAAAACAGAATGAGAAAAACTGCGATGATAAACCATCGCTTCAATAGGATTATTGTACGGAACCAGAACATCCAGGTCAGGCAAGGTTCCTAAAAAAGCGCCAAAAAAAGCAATTCTTAACGCCCCTTTTGCACTTGCCGCTTGTTTACCTGCCGCACAAAGTGCAACAGTTGCACCTAATGCCGCCTGGGTTAATGAATCCATTCATAGCACCTCCGGTTAATGACTGATCATTCAGTATCATTAATCTTCTGAACTTTTCACACCTTGCCAGTATTGTTCCATCTCGTCTATGGATAAAGAAGAGAAATCCTTTTTGTCATGATTCACCCGTTGTTCCATTTTCGAAAAACGGGTAATAAACTTCTGATTCGCGGACCGAACCGCCCTATCAGGGTCCACATTTAGATGACGGGCATAGGCAACACAGGCAAAAAACAAATCCCCTATTTCTTCTTCTATGTGATCTTGCTTCTGTTCAACAACCGCCTCCCGGACTTCCTGAAGTTCTTCCTGAATTTTAGCCGTTACGTCCTCGGCCTGATTCCAGTCAAAACCCACCTTGGCTGCGGCCTTTTGAATTTTTTCGGCTTTTTTCAAGGATGGCAAGGTGACAGGTAGGTCTGCCGGTAAAACGGAAGACTCAAAAGATACCGAACGGTTCTTCTTTTGCTGCTCTCTTTCGGTTTGCTTGATGCGCTGCCAGCTTCCTTTAATATCTTCTTCAGAAATTCGATCACCCTGATAGCTTGACGTTAGCACGCCATCCGGAAACACATGAGGATGGCGGCGCACCATCTTTTCCACAACTGAAGCAACGACATCATAGAAGTTAAATAAACGCGCCTCTTCCGCCATCCGGGCATGAAAGACTACCTGAAATAAAAGATCGCCCAGCTCCTCACGCAGATTGTCATAATCATTGCGGTCAATAGCTTCCAGCACCTCACAGGCTTCCTCAAGAGTGTAAGGGGCTACAGAGCGAAAAGTCTGCTTTATATCCCACGGACAGCCGTTTTCCTTATTTCTTAGCCTGCACATCAGGTAAAGCAAATCACAGATATCTGTCACTGGTTTTTCCCTTTAGTACTCTGTTCCTTACGATAGCGCACGGCTTCTATGACATTAGCCAACTGATTCACCTTAGCCAGAACACTTCCCAGTTTCTGAAGACTGTTCACCTCAATGGTTAACAACATGGTAGCCAGATGATCCTGCTTACTGGTTCGGGTCTGAACCGACAAGACATTCACTTTGTCGTTCGCCAATACCACCGTAATATCCCGTAATAATCCAGAACGATCGTAGGCCGTTATCATCACTTCCACAGGATAGGCATTTTCCTGTTCAGTTCCCCAGTTAACCTCAATAACCCGTTCCGGCTCACGTTCGTGAAAAAGTAGGGCATTGCTGCAATCCTGACGATGAATACTGACTCCGCGCCCGTTCGTGATATACCCTACAATAGGATCTCCGTAAACGGGCTGGCAGCACCCGGCCATTTGAGTCAGTAAATTACCAACCCCCTTGATGTTAATGCCACTGTCTGTTTTTTTTTCTGTGCGGGGTTTCAGACGAATCTGAAAGTGTTTTTCCTCATCAGGCTCTACCTGTTTTTGTGCCAGGCCAATAACATGAGCCAGCTTGATATCTCCTGCACCAATACCAGCAAACAGATCATCGGTATCGTGCATATTAGCTGAACGGGCCAGTGCTTCAAAATCAACACTGCGCAACGCCATCCGTTTCAGTTCAGCTTCAAGCATATTATGCCCATCGTGTACATGGGTTTCCCGGTCTTGTTTCTTAAACCAGTTAACAATTTTAGCTCTGGCACGGCTGGTTGTTACATAACCTAAATCACTGTTTAACCAGTCACGGCTGGGATGCGCATTTTCTGCCGTCAGGACATCTACCTGATCACCGGTTTTCAGCTTATGGTTTAATGGAACAATACGGCCACCCACTTTGGCTCCCCGACACTTTGCCCCGACTTCCGTATGAATACGGTAAGCAAAATCAATGGACGTAGCCCCTGTCGGCAAATCAACAACGTGACCGTCCCGGGTAAACACATAAATCCGGTCCGGTTCTACATCCGCCCGCCATTGATCACCCAGGCCATCAAGGTCATCCAACTCTTCATGCCACTCCATAACCTGCCGCAGCCAAGAGATTTTTTCTTCATAGCTATCATTCTTGTTATTAACGTCCGTACCCTTGTATTTCCAGTGGGCACACACTCCCAGCTCAGCCTCTTCATGCATCCGCTGGGTACGAATCTGCACCTCAAGGGTTTTTCCTCCCGGACCGAAAACTGCTGTATGAAGCGATTGATAACCATTTTCTTTCGGAGTGGCAATGTAATCATCAAATTCTTGGGGAATATGATTCCATAATGAATGAATCACGCCCAGTGCCGCATAACAATCCCGGAGTTCATCCGTCAGGATACGAACTGCACGAATGTCGTATAACTCCCTGAAATCCAGTCCCTTCCGGTTCATCTTACGCCATATGCTGTAAATGTGTTTCGCCCGACCAAACACCTCTGCATGAATGTTTGCCTCTTTTAATGCTCCCTGTAAAGTGGCTACCACATCCTGGATATAATGTTCCCGATCGATGCGTTTCTCATCCAGCAGTTTCGCTATTTTTTTATAATCATGGGAGCGCAAATGACGAAAAGACAGGTCTTCCAGTTCCCATTTGATATAACCAATACCCAAGCGGTGCGCCAGTGGCGCATAAATTTCAAAAACCTCACGCGCCACACGCTGCCTTTTTTCTCTGGGGGCGTTACGGACAGAACGTATAGCACAGGTTCTTTCTGCCAGCTTAATCAAAGCGACCCGGACGTCATCAATAATAGACACTAGCATTTTCCGGACTTTTGCCAGCTGGTCCTGGCGTTGTCCTAATATGTGACGCCTTGCCGGATTCTGTATGGTACTGATCACCGCCATACCTTGCACATCACTGATTAAGCGGGCTACTGTATTTCCATAGGTTTCCCCAACCACAGCCAACGTTATTTTCTTTTCCCGCACTGCACGATACAGTACAGCAGCAGTCAGCGAACTGATATCCAGTTTGAGCTGGGCAAGAATATCCACCATATCCAGTCCCGTTTTAAAACATCCGGGACCTGTCGGCCAGTCTTCACTGTTTACCGTCTCTAATGATTTTTTTTCAGCCTGCCGACTCATCTCACAGGCAGATAGCAACTGTTCGATTTCAGTCTTACGATAACACACATGCAGTGGTTTTACCCACGCTTCCAGATCGACAGAACCATCACAACGAACCGGCTGATCTTCTCGTACCTTAACCATGTAGCTTTTCCAGTACCCATTTTTAACGCACTTTTACAACTGCTTATGACCAATCCAGCAGGCCAACCTGATGACACGGCAAAAGGATATAACCCTATAGGTTACATCCCTTCCAACACGCACCAATACGCTATCACTTGCCTTTGATTAGCGCTGAAACAACGCCATTGATTCAATATGCTCAGTCTGAGGAAACATATCCATAATGCCCAACTGCTTCAACGAAAATCCCTGCTCTTTCAACAAACCAGCATCTCTTGCCAGCGTAGCCGGATTACAGGAAATATATAAGATTCTTTCAGGCAGAGCTACCTCCAACTTTTTAAGGAGCTCCCGGGCTCCTGTCCTTGGCGGATCAAGAACCAGAGCATCGTATTGATCCCTGCTCCACTGATTGGATAAATGGCCTGTCAGGTCGCCCTGAAAGAAATGGCAATTATTAATGTTATTATGAACAGCATTGTTTTTTGCCCGCTCAATAGCACCGCCACTGACTTCAACACCAGTAACCTGTCTGGTGTAACGAGACAAGGGCAGGGAAAAATTTCCCAACCCACAAAACAGGTCAAGTATATTGTCATGACTGTCCGGCTGTAACCACTTCACAGCCTGGGCTACCATCAATCGATTCATAGAGGCATTCACCTGGGTGAAATCTCCCGGCAGAAATAGCAACTCCAATTGAAAATCAGGTAAAGAATAACTCAGGGGCAACGAATCCGGCGAATACAGCTGTACAAGTTGTCCTGAATTATCCTGAAGCCATAACTGACATTGTTTATCCCGGGCTCTGTCTACCAATAAACCTTTATCTTCGGCAGATAACATACGGGTATGGCGTAATATGACAGCAGTAATATTCTCCGCCTGTATAAGTTCTGCGTGGCTGACAGCCGTTTTTCCTTTCAGTTCCGGTAAAATTTGCTGGAGCCATTTAGGCAGATTCTGAAGGGATGGCACTAAAACAGAACAGGAATCGACAGGGCAAACAGCATTGCTGCCTTTTTGACGAAATCCCAAACGAAGACCTCCTTTACCCCACCGAATAGCCAGACGACAGCGGTGCCGATACCCATAGGGAGTGGATGTTAAAGGAGCAACAACTAGCTCAGGTATAACATCGCCAAATCGTTCCAGTTGCTCCAGAACAATACGCTGTTTACCTTTCAGCTGACCCGTATGGGACCAGTATTGCATACTGCATCCGCCACAATGAGAAAAAGAAGGGCAATCCGGTTTACAGCGTTCCGGCGATACCTGCAAAACAGCAGTAGTTTTGGCATTCACAAACCGGCGGTGCTCTTCCTGTATTTTTATCTGTACCTGTTCGCCTTCAAGAGCACCTTCAACGAAAAACGCTTTTCCCTGATAATGAGCAAGGCCTCGTCCATCATGGGACAAGCCCGTAATCATCAGTGTTTCTGGTGGTATTATTCGATGTATCACCGGCGCTGCCGGCTTCCTTGCGCGCATTTTACGCACTGATCCGTATTTGATCGAACGACAGGTCATTGAGTCAAAACCATAAAAAAAACAGGCGCCCAGTTTACAGTTTTTAGGGATTTAAATCAGAAATTCTTTTATAGAAATCATCAAGTTTCAGGCAACCTGATGACAAAAAAAAACAGCTTCAATCACTGGTAAAACTGCTGTCACGCTCCAATATGACAAACGCAGCAGCAATATCCGTTTCATCAGAAATACTCACCCATGTGCTTGTTATGTGATTTCTCTCACACAGCTCACGGGCATAACCAGAAAGCACCAGCTCGGGTCTTCCTGCCTCATTATGACTGACCTCAATATCCTGAAACGATAATTGACCGATCCCAGTTCCGAAGGCCTTAGCCGCAGCTTCCTTAGCGGCAAAACGCTTTGAAAGAAAAGCAGCTTTCCGTGCAACACAATGAAATGCTTTCAGTTCGTTAGCTGTCAGAATCCGCCGGGCGAACACATCCCCCCGGCGCTCCAGGGCAGCCGCCATCCTTTTAATACGAACAACATCCGTGCCTATCCCTGTAATCATCAGTGATAACAAGACCTTTTCAACAGAGATTTCATATCCGTCACAGCCGCTTTTAATCCGGTAAACAGAGCCCGCGCAACAATACTGTGCCCAATGTTCAATTCATGGATACCTTCTATGGCGGCAACGGCTTCCACGTTCTGATAATTAAGACCATGGCCGGCATTCACTATCAAACCTTTACCTAAGGCATATTCTGTTGCCTGCTCAAGACGGGATAATTCTGCCTGAAATGCCTGAGAGCTATCAGCATTTGCATAAGCACCCGTGTGTAATTCAATAACAGGGGCTCCCGATGCGACAGCAGCATCAATCTGAACTTTTTCCGGATCAATAAATAAAGACACAAGAACCCCTTTAGCATCAAGCCGTCGTACTGCTTCACTCACATCAGACTGATATGTAACAACGTCCAGCCCCCCTTCCGTAGTCAACTCCTGACGGCGTTCAGGAACCAAACACGCATAATCCGGACAAAGCTCTTCAGCAAACGCAAGTATCTCCCGGGTAACCGCCATTTCCAGATTCAAATGTCCCTGTATCACTTCCTTAGTCAAACGAACATCCCTTTCCTGAATATGCCGCCGATCTTCCCGCAAATGCATGGTAATACTGTCAGCACCTGCCTCCTCTACCAAAATTGCCGCCTGAACCGGATCAGGATAGCGCCCCTGACGCATCTGGCGTAGCGTAGCCACATGATCAATGTTAACTCCCAGCAAAATACGACGCTGACTATCTAACATAATACTCATTCTCTCTTGATGACTATTTGTTTCTGTTACGATAATAAGATTTCGCTATTTTTCTGTATCCGGACACTCACTGACCTTCACTCGACACTTATCGTTTGGGCAAGAGGCCTATTTTCCTAATGAGGTTTTTGCCTCATAAACAACGACCTACTGCTAAGAGGGCGATGCCCTAAAACAGGAACCAGCGCCTGGCGGGTAAATCGTTTGAACCATCGATAATACCCAGGATTACTGAAATCACGTCGGGACATAGCCAGAAGCACTTCAGCAGGATAGTCATAGGACTTATCTCGCTGATCTGTTAACGCCTGAATCGAATAAAAACCCTGCTCAGGCTGAAAATGATACAGCGTATCCGGCTGTAATGGATCACCCGTAACATCATAATCCAGTGTAGGGGCATACCCTAACTGAGACAGCAAATCCAGCTCAAACCCTCTCAAATAAGGTTCTTTGTTTTCTTCAGCCTTTTCTGCATTGGCCAGTTGACGAATCGTCCGCTCATATAAACTGATGATTCCACCCGCCGACTGACCCGGCAGTAACGCCCGCAACACCACTTCATTGATATAAAAACCACAAAACAGAGCTCTGCCATTCAATGTCAATGGTCCACTTCCCGGAGAAAAAAGATCAGGCTCTATCGCTACCAGTTTTTTTAGTTCCTGATGACCTTTCCAGGATAACAACACCCGACTAAACGGCTGCAGTAATGCTGCACGGCTATTTTTACGCTGACGAACTCCATTGACTACCATGTCAATTCGCCCGCTACCTGCTACCAAATAGGAAGCAATAACCGATTGTTCCCTGTAAGGCCGACTATGCAATAGCCAAGCCGGTTGCAATCCTGCCATTATTCTCCACAGTCATAACCAAGACTTTGTAATGCCCGCTCATCATCGGACCAACCGCCTTTCACCTTCACCCAAAGGTGGAGCATCACCTTACTGTCAAACATTTTTTCCATATCGATACGGGCATCCTGCCCGATTTTTTTCAGCCGGCTGCCTTTTTCCCCGATCACAATGGCTTTTTGCCCACTGCGTTCCACCAAAATCAACGCACTGATATTCAACAAAGAACCATTTCTACGCTCTTCATGGGAAAAAGCTTCGATTTCAACAGCAATCTCATAGGGTAACTCATCACCCAGCTGCCGCATTACTTTCTCTCGCACCAGTTCCGCAGCAAGAAAACGCGAGCTGCGATCCGTCATTTGATCGTCCGGAAAAAAGTAATCTCCTTCAGGCATCAGTTCAGCCACCTGAGCGTCCAGACTATCAAGATTCCGGCCAGAACGTGCTGAAAGAGGAATGATCGCCTTAAATACGGTTTTTTTAGCCAGATCGTCAAGATAAGGAATCAGTTGCGTTTTATCCTGTAGCCGATCAATTTTATTGATCACCAGAATCACCGGACGACGTGCTTCCAGAACCCGATCGTAGACCAGCTGATCTTCTTCTGTCCAAGTCAGCCGGTCTACCACAAAAATAATAACATCCACATCACACAGAGCACTGCTGGCAGCCCTGTTCATGTAACGATTAATCGCCTTTTTCTGCTCTTTATGCATTCCCGGGGTATCCACATAAATAGTCTGAATACCTTTTTCCGTTTTAATGCCCAATACCTGATGGCGTGTGGTTTGTGGCTTACGCGATGTAATGGACAATTTCTGCCCAAGAATATGATTCAATAATGTGGATTTTCCCACATTAGGTCGTCCGACAATCGCCACATAACCACAACGGGTATTTGACGGCAATCGCGACAGAGTATTTTCTGACATAACATCTATCTCAGCGGTTGCCTCAGCATCCACTACTGCATGATTAATAAAATCCGGCAAAGCCATATTTTCCTATACCCCAAGCATTTCGAGAGCTTTTCTGGCCGCCTGCTGTTCTGCACCCCGGCGGCTGGAACCTTCTCCATGACTCACTTTTTTCAATCCTTCCAGCTCACAAACCACCGTAAAGAACTGCTCATGGGCATCACCTTCAATAGCCGTCACACTGTATTTAGGTAATGACTGCTGGTGCCCCTGCAAAAACTCCTGCAAACGGGTTTTAGGGTCTTTGTTCTGCTGATCCTCAACAGACAAGGTAGCTAAACGACTGGTAAACCAGCTGAGGATGCGCTCACGGCACACAACCATACCACCGTCCAAAAAGATAGCCCCGATAATCGCTTCAATAGCATCCGCTTGAATGGACTCTCGGCGATACCCTCCGCTTTTCAGCTCACCAGAACCCAAGCGCAACACATCACTCAAATGAAATTCTTGACCAAATTCTGCCAGAGTAACCCCCCGCACCATACGAGCCCTCAAACGGCTTAACTGGCCTTCCCGTGCTTTAGGAAACTGCCTGAACAGAGCTTCTGCAATCACAAAATTAACAATAGAATCGCCCAGAAATTCCAGCCTCTCATTATTTCGACGGCCGCAACTACGATGGGTCAAAGCCAGATCAAGCAGGCTTTTATCGGTAAACGTATATCCCAGACGCTTTTCAAGCCGGGAAAGATCATTAAAATTCACGAATAATATCTGTTTTCATCAAGTTTAAAAAAACACCGGCAACTGAAAAGACTCTGCATCTGCAGGAAACAGCCTTTATCGGTTATAACCTCTATCTGATCTGACTTTCACAACATATCATGTATAAGAACAATGAATAAGTTCAATCAGGCAGGAAGCCGGCAAAGAAACCGAGTTTGCTATTATATCAAACTCGGCCAATTAATAACTCTTCTGATACGATATAACCAGAAGCAGTTTTATTTAGGGTTCATACGACCCCACCTCAAAAAAGATTTGCCCGTATAACTTTAACGCTATTAGCACATTATTACTGGACTACTGAATTGCCCCGTTATTTTTGATATTCGGAATAGTTGTCCATTTAGGCCAGTGCATCCAGATATAAACAGCTTTACCAACAATATTTTTCTCCGGAACCAGTCCCCAATAGCGACTGTCATTACTGCGGTCCCGGTTGTCTCCCATAACAAAATAATAACCTTCTGGTAC
>NSIT01000066.1_pt1 | contig 17171 bp, 11 predicted proteins | sample 1450681 | NCBI WGS metagenome assembly NSIT01 (sample SAMN07455404, study PRJNA386592) | invertebrate metagenome | isolation source: Endozoicomonas-like sequences binned from scallop gill tissue | host: Pecten maximus | place: United Kingdom: Lyme Bay MPA | collected 2013-06-01
GCCTACGGAAGCGACTGTTATCAATACAACAGAAGTTATTGATGTAGGGGAATGGAACCATGTGGTGCTTGTCAGGGAAGCAGGTCAGGATCCCACTATTTATATTAATAGTGTTTCTTCAGGTTCAGCGAATAGAACCTCCCGCTTTTATACCGGGGAGTCGATTACCACCGATTTGACTTTGGGTATGACGAAATATAATACCCAGATTAATCAGGATTATTTTGACGGTGAGATCAGTGAGTTCACTATTCATAACGGTGAAGTGAAATCTCCGGCAGATGTTTTGACCAGTTATAGCTCAGTTTTTGGCAGTAGTAATAATTTGACTATAAAAGAAGGCGGGAGTGTAGAGTTCGATTTAACCGCGCAACTGGTTGATATCGACGGTTCAGAATCTTTGTCTCTAGTGCTGGAAGGAGCGCAAGAAGGTATTGTTGTTACCGATGGTAATCATAGTCATATATTAGAAACTGATCACTTTTCTGTTGATGTTAGTGGTTGGGATGTTGATCATTTAACAGTTCAATCACCCGCCGGTTTTTCCGGTGAGTTTGTTGTTGATGTTAAAGCTATTTCATCAGAAGAAGATGGAACTTCAGCAGAAACCTTGAAGCAAATCACTTTTAATGTGATCGCCAATGCTGCACCAGAGACTGCTGATGCCAGTTTTATATTAGAAGAAGATGGCTACCATATCTTTTCTGCTGCTGAGTTTGCGTTTACTGATACCAATACAGAAGACAGCCTGCAGTCAGTAAAAATTACCCAACTCCCTACTCAGGGACGTTTAACCTATGAGGAAATTCTTGTTACAGAGAATCAGGAAATTCCTGCGGATCGAATTTATAACCTCCGATTTACCCCCGCTGCCAATGCCAGTGGTGAAGGTTATGCAGACATTGGGTTTACTGTGAGTGATGGTGAGGTAGAAAGCGCTGAAAAAACTTTCAGTTTTGATGTAACGACAGTGAATGATGCGCCGACGGCTGCCAATAAAAATATAACACTTGTTCAAAATGGTATTCACCAATTTACAGCTTCACAGTTTGGTGTGTGGGATAAGGAAAGTGGTACGGAAAATCTTGAAGTCACCATTACAGGCATTAATGGGGATGGTACGCTTTATAAACTTTCTTCAGAAAATAGTGAAGGGAGAACGACTGTTGCACTGAATGGTAAAGACTATTACGAAGTGATTTCTGGGGATACATTCAGCAGAGCTGAGCTAGGTGAATTGGCATTCAGGAGTGGAGTAAAAACAGGCAATACGACAGACGCTAGTATTGATTTTAAGGTCACTGATGTTGAGGGATTGGATAGTGAAACGTATTCGATCAATATTGATGTAACCCTGATTGGTGATCAAGAGGATAATATTTTAACCGGAACTGCTGAAGACGATCTTATTTCTGGTGGTGCAGGTAATGATATTCTGACTGGTGGCGAGGGCAGTAATATTTTCTCGTGGAGTTCTTCAGATTCTGGATCAGCAGCAGAACCTGCTGAGGATACCATTACTGATTTTCAGGTAGGACAAGGTGGGGACACATTGGATCTGAGCGATATATTGGCCGGTGATATAGAGCCTCTTGAAGATTATCTGGCGTTGAATTTTGAGAATGGTGATACCACATTGGAAGTCAAGAGTGATGTTAATAGTAGCGCTACCCAAAAAATCAAATTGGAAGGCGTGGATTTGTCTTCTTATGCTGGTGCATCAACGGATGCTGAAATTTTAAATAACTTGTTAAATGATGGAAATCTTCAGGTCGACTAGAGCGAGAAGATTTAAAGTGTGCAGTTAATTGACAGGGATGACAATCTTATGCCTCACAGATCTGATGGTGTGCATGGGCAACCCCCATCCAGGGATTATCAACAGAGGCATAGGCATTCCTCGGATGAGAAACAGCCTCGTGGCCGGCATAAATATCGAAGGGTTCAACAGCATCGGTCAGATCGGCCAGAGAAATATTCAGAGTATGATAGTCGTGAGCGTCTTCTTCCTCCAATAGGCGAGCGTAGAATAAGGCCTCATGCGCCTGCGCAGTATGTCATAAAAGGCGAGTCTCGTAGTAAAAGTCATTATCCTCCTGAATATATGGAGAGCAGAAGGTGTGGTGATTATGCACCACTTCAGGAAGAAGACGCTGGGGTTCTTGAGGATAAGTTCACAGATCCGGATGATGCTAAAACGACTGATGCGAAAAAAACAAGCCGGCAAAAAAAAGTACTAGGAACCGCCGCAGGGGGAGCAGCTGTTGGTGCTTGTGCAATAGCAGGAGCAGTAGGTTATTTATTCTCGCCTGAAGAGCATACGTTCCAACCGCCACTGGGTGAAACGGAAGAGAAAGAGTGGGCTATTTTCAGTGAAATGTTACAGCCTTTTAAAAACCTGCCGGAAGCCCAGCGTGAAAAAGCCGTGCTTATCTTGATGCAGGATCGATTAAAAGAGCATATGACTTATGGGCTCGATGAAAATACAGAAGGGCAGAGTGAATTTATTTCTTCACCGTCTCATATTCTGGCGGATGGTGGTAAGGGAATTGATTGTGATGATTACACGATGATGTGTGAGCGTTGGGGGGAGATTGCAAAAAGTGAAGGGTTGCTACCGGAAGAAGCTAATCTATACTCTTTATCGCTTCAAATGCCCGAAGGGGGGCATGTCGTATTTGTTTATGAATCACCACCTGACACTCCGGATGAAATGCCAGAGCGTTATGTCATAGATACTTATGTCGTAGAAAAAATAGCGGACAATAAGTTCGAAGCGCACTTTGGTGATGATTATGACATTAACAATGATGACCTTACTTCATTGCATGAATATATAAGCAGTACGGGAGCATCTTTTAATGTTGAGAGCTACGGGAAAACCGAAATTGGATATAATCCGCTGTCAGATGATGGCGCAAAAGTACGCATTAATGGAGATGTTTTTGACGAAGAGTGGAGAAGTCAAATTGTCAATGATAACTCTATTGGTGAGAGTATCAGTAAAGATAGTATTATCGATATTCAAAAAAACTATATAGATGCCTATGGTGAACCAGATATAGATGGTTTCGATGCGTCATTGATTCGTGAGAAAATTGATTTACTCGAGGCAAAAAAATATATAGGGACTGAAATATGGCGTCCATGGGTCGATGATAATGGAGTAAATCGTTATTCTATAGAGGAAATAACGCCGGAAAAATTGGGTGTTACGAGTGGGCAGGCAGAAAAGTTGATTGGGGAGTATTCTGAAGGTTTGGGGCGTGAATTTGTGAGAGAGGATTTTTATCCACCAACAGAAAGCAATAATGAAATGGTGCCAGATTCCAGCGATATTGAAGACCTAGGAAATACTGCAGAGAGCACAGTGGAAACAGCAGCCAGTACAGCAGACGATGATACAAATATATCTGAAAAGTTGGGATTGGATTTAGATAGTTTTACCGATCCTATAACTGTTGGAGCTGATGCTGGTGCCGCTTTTCTGGAAAGTGCATTAGTAACGGCTATGGCAGCAAAAAAACTGTATACCGTCAATAAGCGAAGAAAAAATATTGAGCGCTGTTATGAAATAAAAACAGCGTGGGAAGAGAAACAAAAGTTACAGTCGCCCATCCGGGATGGAGGGGATTTATCAGCAGATAGGTCTGAGCAAAAAATGGCGATAAGAAGTATGGCAACTAAAGACAGTGCGGATATAACACCCGAAGAAATGAAGTTGATTTGTTCAAGCATAAGGAAATTATTGCTTGTTAACTATGATGAAAACAGTAGAAAAACAGTAAAAAAGCTGAAAGCAACCGAATTGAATTTTAATCTTCATGGACAATCTTATTTAGAATCTGGTGAGGAAAGAAAAGAAGTTAATGCGCTGTTAGAGCCTTTTGGGTTTAAAGTTTTGGAAAAAGAAAATAAAACGCATGGAAATTATCGTTTATCTGTTAATAATAAGCGTGTTAATGATTTGTTAAGTAAAAAAGTTAACTCTTCTGTTCGAAACCAAGAGGTGGAAGATAGTTGTTTGACTGAAAAAGAGTTTTCAGATTTTTCTGAACTGTGTTTTATGGAGGGGGAGATAAGTGAATCCTTTCAGGCATTTGAAAGAAAAAGCATAGATAGTTTTTTTTCTGATGGTATTGATAATACTCAAACAGAAGAGGGTTCACCAATAATACATATGCCTTCTTTTGAAGAAGAGGAATCTGATAGCAGTAACAGTGAAATCACGGTGCAGCAGATGGATTGCTTAAAAGACATACTTAAAATGGATCATTGCTATGTGGATGCTGAGGCTGTAGAACACTTGTTGGAATCGCTTGATCAGCTGATGAATAAAGATGATATACCTGATGACTATATAACAAAGCTCAATCAGATGAAAAACATAGCAGCTCAGTTTTCAGAAAAAAAGAAAAAATCTGATAATAAAAATTCCGATGACTACTTATATTTTAATGATAAAGAGTTGATGAAAAAGTTTGACACTTTGTTGAGTACATTTGGTATTAAAGTAAGTTACCATACAGATAAGATCCTCGGGCGGTTTCGCTCCAGTGCTCATGCTGTATTGCATAAAGTAAAAGTTGACAAGAAGAAGTTTTTTAGTGTCCTTAAACAACAAAATCTGATTCCAAAAAAAGAAGCTATGAGTGATATGATAAGAGGCAGCAGTGGTGAAATTTCCGCATTGCAAACACTGAAAGGATATGATCGATGGAAAGTCTCACAGCATAAAACCGATAGAAATATTAAGCTGGCATCTGCCGTTGTGAGCCCACTGCCTGTTATTGATGAAGTTTTAAAGTCAATTGCTTACTTTAATGAGTCACGATACAGGCAGGAAAACAAAACACAAATGAATAAAAGACTGAATGAAAGTGAAGAGTTTGTTCAGGATGTGGGTTTAAGCCATCAGGAGGTAGATGAAATTATCACTTTACTTAAAAAAGCACGTAAGTCGAAGCAGGCATTCATGGATATAAAAAGAAATAAAAATATTGCTAATGGAACAATTCACACCGTAGCAGCCGCTGCTGATTTGCCATCTAAACTGGCAGGACCTGTGGGAGTAGGAGTAAAGACGGGTGTTAAGCTGGGTGCTAAAGTAACAGCAGGCATAGCGGCCTCTGTTCATCGTGGAAAAAAAGAGAAGGCACTGAAAAAAGCCGATGAATTTGCCAGTGAAAAAACGATCTATAGTCACTATAAAGATCTTTATCTGGATGCAATGGCAGAAGGTGATGAGTATAAAATGCAATCAATTGTTGATTTAGTAAAATCAACATTTGGTGTATCTAAAGAAGGCTTTAATGGCTTGATCAGAACAAATCTGGTAGAAAATAATCGTTTTAAATTAAGTTTTTCACATAAGGAAGTATAATGAAAGCGTACTAAAATAAGGTTTTATTTCGGTACGCGTTTATTTTCTGGAGTAATTAAATATTTTTATAATATCTATTTTTTATTTTTAATGTAAAGTTCACTAGCAAGATTAATACGGGCACTTCAACCAGAGGTCCAATAACACCGGCAAAAGCTTCCGGAGAATTCAACCCAAATACTGCAATGGCAACAGCAATGGCCAGCTCAAAATTATTACCTGTGGCTGTATAAGCAATAGACGCATTTTTATCAAAAGGCAGTTTCATTTTTTTTGCAGTAAAAAAGCTGATAAAAAACATGACAAGAAAGTAAATTACCAGAGGAATCGCAACCATGATGACCTGTTTTGGCAGATCGATGATCATTTCTCCTTTTAAACTGAACATCAACACAATAGTTGCTAATAAAGCAATTAACGTGATGGGAGAAATAGCAGGAATGTACGTTGTCGTGTACCACTGCTCACCTTTTCTTGCGACCAGTATTTTTCGCCCGAGGAAGCCTGCCAGAAATGGAATTCCCAGATAAATTAAAACACTGTGTGCAATTTCTGTCATGGAAATATCAACTAATTGGCCTGTAAAACCAAAGAAAGGCGGCAATACGGTAATGAATAACCAGGCAAAGAAACTGTACGTGATAATCTGAAACAGGCTGTTTAATGCAACGAGAGCTGCCGCATATTCCTTGTTGCCACCACCGATATCATTCCATACCAATACCATGGCAATGCATCGTGCCAGACCAATCAGGATGACCCCTGCCATTAAATGGGGATAGTCCCCGAGAAAAATCAGGGCTAATACGAACATTAGTACCGGTCCGACCAGCCAGTTCATGACCAGTGATAAAGTAATTGCCCGGTAATCTGAAAAAACGCTCCCCATCAAGCTGTAATTTACTTTGGCCAGAGGCGGATACATCATCAGTATCAAGCCGATAGCCAGTGGAATATTGGTTGACCCTACTGAAAGGGATTCATTAAATTGAGTGATAGCCTCAGGGAATAAAGTGCCGAGGCTGACACCAGCCAGCATGGCCAGAAATATCCATAGGGTTAAAAACCGATCAAGAAAGTTGAGTTTATGTTGCATAGCTATTCCCCTGAGAAAACTGTTTATTATAAATCGTCGAATAACGATAAGAAACGGAAAATATTGCGCGCTTTATATCGTCTTTTGCCGATCAATATACAAGGTTTGATTTTTTCTTCAATCGTTATTTAACGATAAAAGGTTAAAACAGAAGGCTTGTCTGTGTATTGTTTCTGTTAGACGCGAAAACAGGATTATCTTTGGTATATCAGCTGAGTTTTTGTTCTATCTTGCACCCATACAGCTTTTTGCTTTATTGTTCTTCGTAATTTTGCGCTGAAACAGGAATGCCCCGTGCCGGAATGTCTTAAAAATCTGGATAGTGTTTCTTTTAACGAAGTGGAAGAAAAAGAGCTGGCTGTTTTAGCGAAAGCGATAGGACATCCGGTTCGGGTTCGGCTATTGAAAATCATGGCTCGTAGTGGATGTTTAGGATCTGACCTTGTGGGACAGGTAGGTCTGGCGCAGTCAACAGTATCTGAGCATCTTAGGATTCTCCGGGAAGCAGGTCTGGTGCATGCAGAAGTCAGGCATCCCAGAACCTGTTTTAGTCTGCGTCCTGAAGCTTTATCCAGAATGCATGAGTTGTTGAATCATTTGCATGTGCTTTGATAGGAGTACTGATACAGTGAGTATTTTAGATCATCATGATGAGTAGGGTGATTCTTGTTAGAGGAAATTAATAGAAATAAAGGTTGGTGGTAGGTAGCCTGATCAGTTAATTATGTTCTGGACAGGTATTTGCCAGACCGTTAATGAAAGATTGCTGATCTCAACGATATGAAATTGGGTAAAACCTGCGGAAAAAATTTTATCAGCCATATCCGTTCAGGGTATTCTGAATTTACGAAGGTGTTTCAAAAAAACTAATGAGCAATTTAAAAGATAAAAAGAATGAATTTTTTCTGGGGAAAAAGCGTAAATCATTTTAGATATGAACCCACAATCGTTGAAAGTACCGATGGAGTAACACAATAAGTGCAACAGGCTAAAACTTGAAATGTGAGACAGCTGTCGGTAGATTTCTAAGTTGTCACACTCTGGAATGAACACTCAAACCAAACACTACAAACAGCTGACTCAAGACAAACGCTACCCGCTTCAGGCTTTATTGCAAAACGATTTTTCTCAGACAGCTATTGCCGTTACGCTGGGAGTAAGCAAGGGCACGGTTAGCCGGGAATTAAAACGTAACTCGGATCCCAGTAGTTATTAGTTATTGCCCGGAAGCTGAGGAAAAACGTAAAACAGAGCGAAAAATCAATGCGGGTAAGACAAAGAAAGCGAATACCCAACATCGTAACATTATTGAGAAAAGTCTGTTACTGGGCTGGTCGCCGGAAAATATCAGTGGCCGAATGAAAATTGAGATACTTGAAAAGGCCATCAGCCATACTACCATTTACCGCATGATAGAAGAAGACAGGATAGCTGGCGGACACCTTCACGAACTGTTGCCACGCTTTGGTAAAACCCGCTGGAAGGGAAGCAAGCGTAAAGCAGGCCGGTCACTGATTCCTGATCGAAAAGATATAAAGGAACGCCCTGAAGTAGTGGAAAAACGGGAAAGTCTGGGGGACTTACGAATGGAATCATACATCAGCATTGGCCTAAGAAGCTGTTCATGATTTTTTTTCTCTTTCATTATTCGGACAATGAGACAGACGTACCCCAGTAATATCAGCCGTGAACAGTTTGAACCTATTCTTCCAATCCTTAAAAGCGCTCGGAAAACAACCAAGCACTGCATCATTGACCTTTACAATGTGTTTTGTGCTGTGATTTACCTACTCAAAATTGGTTGTCAGTGGCGCATAATCCCCAAGGATTTTCCAAAATGGAGAACAGTTCACTCTTATTTTTAGCAATGGAGTAAACCCTGTAACGATGAAAAATCAAGCCTGCTCGAGCAAGCTTTAAAAAAATCAGGTTGGTGGGGTCAGGACTAAACAGGGGCGACAAGAGAAAACGAGCTTCGCTATCGTCGATGCCCAGAGCGTTAAGAATACAGCTTATGCGATAGATAAAGGTTATGATGCCGGAAAGAAAGTATCTGGAATTAAACGACACATCGTTGTTGATACACAAGGATTACCCCACGCAATTATTATTACTACAGCCGATGTAAATGACAGATCTGGGGCTCTGAAGGCTTTCGAAAACAATAAATTAGCCTTATCAAAAGTGGAGTCGGTGTTGGTTGATGGCGGTTATACAGGTCAGCCTTTCGCCAGCGCTACTGATGGCATATTGGGTGCCTCTGTACAGGTGGCAAAAAGGAGCGAGCTTTATACTTTTTCAGTCATCCCGCAGCGCTGGGTTGTCGAGCGCTCATTTGCTTGGATCGAAAACTGCCGCCGTTTATGGAAAAATACTGAGCGTAAACTGAATACGAGCCTTCAACTTACGCATTTAACCTTCTTAGCACTTTTGTTGAGAAGATTATGAACTGCTTCTTAGCCTCTGAGTTACCGTACTGCTTCTTTGCCATAACAAAAACCGTCCAGTATTATCTCTTGCAACCAAGAGTAATGCCGGACGGTTTTAGTATGCAACTTTATTACTTGGTATGAATCTTTATTACTCACTCACAATTGAGAATATTCTGCAACGAATGCTATTCTACCGTTACCGATTTTGCCAGATTTCTTGGTTGATCTACGTCAGTACCTTTAATGATCGCAACGTAATAAGAAAGCAGCTGTAATGGAACCGTATAAAGAATAGGGGCTACGATTTCCGGCACTTCTTCAGTATGAATAATCTTGATGTTGTCGTTTGATTTCAGGTTAGTGGCTTTATCGGCGAACACATAAAGCAATCCTCCCCGCGCGCGTACTTCTTCCATGTTAGACTTAAGTTTTTCCAACAAGTCGTTATTAGGCGCGATGACAATAACCGGCATATCATTGTCTATTAATGCCAGTGGACCGTGTTTCAGCTCGCCGGCAGCATAAGCCTCTGCATGGATATAGGAGATTTCCTTTAACTTCAGTGCTCCTTCCATGGCAATAGGATATTGAGTACCTCTGCCCAGAAAAAGACTGTGATGTTTTTCAGCAAACTCCTGTGCAATGGCTTCTATTTCTGTTTCCATGCTGAAAGTTTTGTCCATGATGGACGGAAGGGCTTTTAAAGCCGCCATGGCATTAATTTCCTGTTGATCATCCATGGCATGAAAGCGACCAATGGCAGTTACCATCATTAATAATGCTGAAAGTTGTGTGGTGAACGCTTTGGTAGAAGCTACTCCTATCTCTGCACCGGCGCGAGTCATAAAGGCGATGTCTGATTCTCTTACCATAGAAGAACCAGGAACGTTACAAATAGTGAGGGACGCCATATATCCCTGCTCTTTTGCCTGGCGTAAAGCAGCTAATGTATCTGCCGTTTCGCCTGACTGGGAAATAGTGATAAAAAGGCAGTTATCGGGGACAAAATATTTTCTGTAACGGAATTCGGAAGCAATTTCTATACGACAAGGAATTCCAGCCAGTTCTTCAAACCAATAGCGTGCTACCATGCCGGCGTGAAAGCTGGTACCACAGGCAACAATCTGGACACATTGAGTTTTTTCAAAGATCGCCTGTGCTGATTTTCCTAACACAGAGAGATTAAATTTACCGTCCGTTAGTCTGCCTTCTATGGTGTTAGTAATGGCTTCCGGTTGCTCATGAATTTCCTTCAGCATAAAGTGGCGATAATGACCTTTATCTCCGGCATCATGTTGAATTGTGCTTTCCTGTATTTCCCTTACGGCTTTTTGTCCATCCTGGTCATAAATATGAACAGCGGTTCGGGTGACTTCCGCAACATCACCTTCCTCAAGAAAAATAAAACGACGGGTGACAGGGAAAAGGGCTATCTGGTCTGAAGCAATAAAATGTTCGTTAATGCCTACACCAATAACCAGAGGACTTCCTGAACGGGCAACCACCAGTTTGTCCGGTTGTCTCGTATCCATAACTACCATGCCATAAGCACCTTCAAGCTGCTGGCTGGCTAATTGAACGGCTTCCAGTAAGGATTGAGTTTTTTGAAGTTCCTTGTGGATTAGATGAGCAATGACTTCAGTATCGGTTTCAGAAGTAAAGACATAACCTGCTTCCTGAAGATGCTTACGTAATGTGTCGTGATTTTCGATAATCCCGTTGTGAACTAGGGCTACATGTTCAGAAACATGGGGATGCGCATTGTCTTCGTTGGGTTCTCCATGGGTTGCCCAACGGGTATGGGCAATGCCAGTGCCTCCGGCCATGGTATTTTTAGCCAGTGACTTTTCAAGTTCGGCCACTTTGCCGACTTTACGAAGTCGGTTCATTTTTCCGTTACCATCGATAACGGCCATACCTGCGGAATCGTAGCCTCGGTATTCCAGGCGATGCAATCCTTCCAGCAAAATAGGAGCAACATCCCGTTGGGCGACAGCTCCGGTAATACCACACATAATGTGTTGTCCTGTATTGTAAAATGAATAAAATTGTAGGGTCTTTTTTAGCAGGTTTTGTCGACTTTTTTTAGTTATTTATGCGATAAAACCTGATGACATACTATTGAAAAAACAGTTATTTTTTAACGGGACGCTGCCATCCTTCTATGGTTCGCTGTTTTGCCCTGGCTATGGCCAGTTTGTCGTCAGGAACATCTTTAGAGATGGTTGAACCGGCTCCTGTCGTTGCTCCAGTACCCACAGAAACGGGTGCAATCAGGGAGTTATTCGTCCCAATAAATGCATTGTCACCGATATGAGTCTGATGTTTGTGGGCGCCATCATAATTACAGGTTACCGTTCCTGCACCGATATTGACGCCTTCTCCCATAACAGAATCACCGATATACGTCAGGTGATTGACTTTGCTGTGTTGTCCAATAGATGATTTTTTGATTTCAACAAAGTTCCCTACTCTGGCATGGTTATGCAAGTGTGCCTGAGGTCTTAGCCTTGAAAATGGACCTACTTCGCAGTGGGTATCAATGGAAGCCTCTTCAATAACGGAATAGGCTTTTACGAGGGTATTATCGCCAATAACGGCATTGCGGATAATACAACCTGGCTCAACTGTTACATTGTTGCCAAGTGTGACGTCGCCTTCAAATACGACATTGATATCAATAACGACATCCGTACCTGTTTTAAGGTTGCCTCGGATATCAAGACGCGCCGGATCCATAAGAGTAACACCGTCTGCTAACAGCTGCTCAGCCATTTGTTGCTGGTAACTTCTTTCCAGTTCAGCCAGTTGGGAAGGGCTGTTAATGCCCTGAATTTCAATGGCTTGTTCAGGGTGAATGGCAATGACAGGAATGTTGTCTTTCACGGCCATTGCAACGATATCTGTCAGGTAGTATTCACCTTGGGCATTATCATTCTGTAGCAGATCAATCCAGCTTCTTACATTATGGCCGGGAATAGCCATAATGCCGGTATTAATCTCATTAATTTGTTGTTGTTTCGGGGTAGCGTCCTTTTGCTCAACGATGGACTGAATCTCATCCGCGTTGTTTCTGACAATGCGTCCATAACCCGTCGGGTCCGGTAAATAAGCGGTTAGGATAGCCAGACGTTCACCATTACATGCCTGTACCAGCGATTGAATAGTGTCTGACTTAATCATAGGCACATCGCCGTACAGTACCAGCAGTGTGTCGGTATTATTTAAATGAGGCAAAGCCTGCCGGACAGCATGTCCGGTTCCTAGTTGTTCTTTTTGCAGGCACCAGTCAACGGATGGATTGCCAATGGTTTGTTTCACGGTATCCGCTCCGTGGCCAATGACAATACAGGTTGATCCCTGATCAGAAGCAGGGCGGGCCTCCTGGGCGGCAGTGATTACATGGGCCAGCATGGGTTTGCCCGCCAGTTTGTGCAGTACTTTGGGCAGACGGGATTTCATACGGCTTCCCTGACCGGCTGCCAGTATCAGAATATCAGTTTTCATCGGTTATTTTCCTGCGGGATATTCCTGTGCTTGGAATGTCAATCCGGATTCGGGCTGGCCAGACGATGGATATCAGTGATAAGCACTGAACAGGCTTTCTGTAACCTCGAAGGTTGCTGTTTGTGTCGCCTTTATTTGAGGGATGGCTGGCCAACGGTGTTATAAGGTTCTGTCATTCCCTGCAATGACATCTTTTCTTCTGTGACATATTTTATGACAGAATATAACAGCTATGTTTTAAGAGTATCTCTATTTCGTTAAAAGACAAGACCTTTTGTCATAGGATTATTGACAACAATGCATATTGAGACGCTGGAAAAGCTGGGATTATCGTACAGAGAAATAACGGTATATCTGGCACTGCTTAAGCAGGGTAATGGTTCAATCCGAGAAATCGCTGCAGAGGCGGGTATTAACCGGGGAACAGTGTATGAAACCCTTAAGCAGCTGGCGAATAAGGGGGTCGTAGGTTATTTTCCAAAAGGTAAACGACGTACGTTCTGTGCTGAACCGCCGGAAAAGTTATTGGATCTGGCAGAAAAGCAGCGAAACAATATTGAGCAGGGTATCAGAGAAATGAAAAATTCAGTGATTCCTTGGTTGAATCATTTAAAACCGGATTTTAATCCGGGAAATGTCCGGTTTTATGAAGGAGACGGTGGTATAGAGCTGGTCTTAAAAGATATTCTTGATACGGTCTCAGAGCAAAAAAGCAAAAGCTATAGTGTTTTCTCATCGAAATCCATTCGCCAGCATTTGTATCGCCCTTTTCCTAACTACACCCAACAGCGTATTCGCAGGGGAATCAGTGTGAAAGTGATTGCTATCGGAGAAGGCGGAGAAGATGCTGAATTATCTGAACGACGATGGATAAACGTCAAAGATCGTATTGATGCCAGTTATATTGCTATTTATCCACCAAGGGTTGCCATGATATCTCTTGCATCCATTAATTATCCGGTAGCCGTAGTGATTGAATCTGCTGAAATAGCAGCGGCTCAGCACATTATTTTTGATACCTTATGGAATGCCTTGTGATTCTATAATACTTGTTGTTTATTTTGTGTTTAGTGTTTTTATGTGGGTTTTATGACCCTTATTTTCTTTGATGCTTTTTTTATCGTTTTTTTGTTGTTTTGTGGCTATCTATACGATTTTCTCTTCGTATATATCGGATGAAAAGCAGGTAATTCTGTATATTAATAGACGGATAAAAGCTATACATTTCTCACCCGAAGGATTTCTTCTTTTAGAACCTTATTAACAGGTTTTAACAGCTCATCGCTTTACGCCCTCATGGTGAGAATTTTATGAAGTATTTGCGTTCCCTGTCTTTATGCTCCGTTGTTGCAGCTGCCTCTCTTGCTTCCTGTTTCGTCTCTTCTGCCAGCGCTGATTATCAATACGGGTTTGGTAATGTCAGCATCAATTATCTGGATTGGTCCCAAGGAACAGAAAGCCGTACTCACGAAACAAAAAAAGATTTTACTTATTTGGAACTGGAAGGTGGTGCCGGATTCAGTTGGGGTGAAATTTATGGTTTTGCGGATCTGGAAAACCCGACTAAAAGTAATGAAGAAGATAACGGCAATGGACGCCGTGTTGCCATGAAAGGCACCATCCGCTATTACTTGGGGAATACGGGATTTAACTTGTACGGCCATGTGTACGACTTGAGCAGCAATGGCTTTGATGAGCAGAACCGCTTATTGGGTGTTGGCTATAACTTCGAGAAAAACAACTTTTTCTTTAAACCTTTCCTAACAGTCAATAATACTAATAAACACGGATTTGGTGATTTTAGTGGTTTTAATGGTTACGTTGCTGGCTGGGTGCTGGGTTATAGCTTCAAGATAGCTGATCAAAATATGATGGTCACTAACTGGCATGAGTACGAATTTGACCGTGATAAAGAATACAGCGATGGTGAAAAGAACGGTGTTAACGGAGCGGTAGCACTTTGGTGGAACGCAACCCAACACATCACGGCAGGCGTGCAATACCGTTATGCTTATAACAAGTTGGGTGCCAACTGCAATCAGAATGCCATGATCTATAGCCTGAAATATAATTTTTAATAGTCATTGTCACTTTATGAATCGCGGTTTCAAGTAATAAGTGCAGATAAATAAAAAAGACTGGCAGCAGCCGGTCTTTTTTATTGGTGTCGTTTTTTTTAATAGAGAATTCGGCAGCGAATCGTTCCATGAACCTTGCGCAGGGCTTTCAGGGCAATTTCACTATGATTGGTATCCACATCTATGACAACATAACCTACCTCGTTATTAGTTTGCAGATATTGGGCACTGATATTGACCTGATTCTCCGAAAAAACCTGGTTGATGGCGGTAAGAACACCCGGAACATTCTGGTGTATGTGCAACAGCCGGTGTTTATTAGGATGAGCAGGGAGAGCAACTTCCGGAAAATTAACAGACGACAGAGTTGTTCCATTATCACTATACATAATAAGCTTTTCCGCTACCTCACGTCCGATGTTTTCCTGAGCTTCCTGAGTGCTTCCTCCAATGTGAGGCGTCAGGATGACATTACTGAATCCCTGTAACGAACTGTGAAAGGGATCCTGATTGCTGTCAGGTTCTTCCGGAAATACATCAATGGCCGCTCCCCGGACTTTTTTGTTGTGCAGTGCGTCGGTCAAGGCCTCAATATCCACAACCGTTCCCCGTGAAGCATTGATTAAAATACTTGCCGGTTTCATCCGGTTCAGCTCTGCGACGCTGATCATGGATCGGGTAGCCGGTGTTTCCGGAACGTGCAGGCTCACCACATCGGCTGTTTGTAACAAAGCTGGTAGGCTATGCAATTGGGTGGCATTTCCCATAGGTAGCTTATTGACAATATCGTAGAAAACAACTTTCATACCCAGTGATTCTGCGAGAATACTTAATTGGCTGCCGATATTTCCGTAACCAATGATACCCAGTTTTTTACCTCGGATTTCATGGGCACCAGTTACACTTTTCTGCCAGATGCCCTGATGGCTCAACTGGTTTTTTTCTGTAATACCCCTGAGCAAAAAAATGGCTTCTGCCAATACCAGTTCAGCCACCGAACGGGTGTTGGAATAAGGAGCATTGAATACCGGGATGCCCCGCCGAGTAGCGGCGGACAGATCCACCTGATTGGTTCCAATACAAAAACAACCCACGGCGACCAGTTTTTTTGCCGCATCAAATATATTGTCCGTCAGTTGGGTTCGGGAACGGATGCCTATAAAACGGGCAGAAGCGATGGCTTTTTTTAATTCTTTTTCAGGCAGTGCGTGATCGATTGCCTGAATATTTTCATAACCTGACTCTTTTAACAGGTCAGTTGCTGATAGATGTACACCTTCCAGTAACAGGAAAGGCAAGTTGTTTTTATCCATGGATTTATCGGGCATTGCGGTTACCTGCTTAAGACGTTTTTATATTATTTCATTGAGTTATTGCCGGTCAGCAGGATAGGCTATACGCCAATGTTATTCAGCAAATCCATGATTTCCCGCACCATCTTGGCGAGTGTAGGGTATTCATCTTCCAGTCGGATGGCTTCTTTTTCCAGTTGTTCATTAAATGTTTCCACAGGAATATTGCCTTTGGCTTGTTCCAGTGCGATTTTTATCTCATCGGACACCTGATTTAATGTCCCCTCCGTGCATTTGTCGGCGGGTTGTCCTTTCAGCATGTCATGAAGCTTTTGTAACCGGATCTGAATTTCCTGTGACATAACGAAGCCCTCGGGTTATGGCGGATATTGTTATCATTAAAAACCGCTTTTCATTCTTCATGTAATATAGTGTCAGCAGCCAAAAACAGCCATAGTTGAATGAAGATATTTTGTATGGTGCTACAATGAATAGAAGAATTAATTGGGCACCGGATTGACTTGAAGTAACTATTTTTTACCTGCAAATTTTCCAGTTTGTGTGTTAAAAAGCATCACTCCTTTAATTAGGATGCTCCTGATTCCCAGCTCTATTTAAAGGGTCTGCCTCAGGTTAGAAAAATGATACTGAAAACCTATTAATCAAAATGGGCATAGAATTTTTCCGTTATAGCAGTGTTGCATGCCGGGCATGTTGTAAGGTTTTTTCCGCAATCTTTGCAGCAGACTAAGTGCCCACATGGGTAAAATACTATGTCCTTTGGATTATTTTTACACTCGCAGCATATGAATTGCTGAGCTAGGAGATAATTTTCATGCACTAGATTAATATATTCTAAAGGCTGGTTTTTGCGTAGAAAGTTACATGTAGGAAAACTCAATATATGCTCCTTCCATGGATTAGCATCAGGTTTCCACTGATTACATTGTGTGCCACAAGTAAAACAACAACATATATCGCTATTGCCCGTGTAATAAAATCCAGCACGAGCAATATCTTTTACTGATGGAGTTTCTGGACCAAACCAATTAGTGAATGAATTTATCCTGTCTGACAGGTTCGAGTATGCAATAAATTTCAAGTCACTGCCGCAATGCAAATATCGTACTGAATCAATATGGACTGTAAAGAATGACGCATCTTGTGGAAAAAATTCAGAAGCGTTAATGCTTTTTTTTAGTTGTTCAAGAGTGATGATCTTGAACGGTGGGCTGTTTTTAGGCGAGTACATATTGTTTAGACTGTTAAATAATACTACAAAAAGAAGCAATAAAAAGATTCTCACTGTTACATTACCCCATCATTAATTCAAAAAGTTTTCAATTAAGAGGTGCTGTAGGTAAATAAGGATAGTCATAATAG
>NSIT01000067.1_pt1 | contig 16986 bp, 18 predicted proteins | sample 1450681 | NCBI WGS metagenome assembly NSIT01 (sample SAMN07455404, study PRJNA386592) | invertebrate metagenome | isolation source: Endozoicomonas-like sequences binned from scallop gill tissue | host: Pecten maximus | place: United Kingdom: Lyme Bay MPA | collected 2013-06-01
AAGTAAATTACATTGGATATTACAAAAGAAAAAAGAGCTTATTGATACAATAGCAAAGGTAGATGTTCCCCTTTCAGTGGAGATGAAAGAGCTTTTAGATCATTTAAAGTAAACACCTTGAACCATTTTCCCTTAGCTGACCCGTCGTTAAATTTCTGGAAGACGGTATTCCACTTACCAAATTTAGAAGGAAGGTCTCACCATGGAATTCCAGTACGGATGCGATAAAGCATACCTTCCACGGAGATCTTGAGATTAGGCTTGTTATTTATACGAACTTGCTTGAGAATTGGCTGAAGCTTCAACCAGTGCTCGTCACTGAGCATGAGGCAGGGCATAACAGGTTCTTATAGTGTTGGAACCGGAATAATACGAACCTGTGAGCCTTTCTCAAGCCTACAAAGAAAATCTCAACAGCCCCTAGAAGCTTTCCAAAAATCTGTCCATAATTTTCTTAATAAAAGTACCAGAAAGGCCAAATTCATAAATTAAAGATTTGTCTTCAATTTACTCTCAGTATTCTTCCATAAACGACGCCAGTTTTTAATCAGAAAAACGAACGTCGACAATCCAGCGCTGTGGTATGACTGCAACTGTGTGTAATTCGCTTCTTTTGAAAATTTACAATATTGCTCCCAGTAAATCATCAGTAGCCTCGGAAAAAGGTTTGCCAGTGTAACCACCATTAACCAAAATTGACTCTATTTTGGGCAAAGTAGGCTTGATTTTTTTCGAATGCTTCAAGAGCGCCTTTCCGATCGGTTACATCAGCAATTGCCACTGTGATTGGCTGCGGTAAGCCTTGAGTGTCAACAATAATATGTCGTTTTATCCCTGATATTTTCTTTCCTGCATCGTAACCTTTGTTCAGTGCATAGGCCGTATTTTCACGCAACGATACAGAAACTGGTTTTTGTATTCCTACCCTGTTTGGTTTGTGTTTTGCAACCTGATTTTTTTAAAGCCTGCGAAAGCAGGCTGGGGCTTCATTGTCACGTGGCTCACTCCATTGCTGAAAATAAGAGTAAGCTATTCGCTATTTTGAAAAATCCCTGAGAATCATACGCCACTGACAGCTACTTTTTAGTAGATAGAGTACAGCACAAAAGACCTCATAAAGTTCAACAGTACGAGGTTTAGTTGTTTTTCGAGCACTTTTCAGTATGGGAAGCATCGGCTCAAAACTGTTCACGACTGATATCGATAGGGTACGTTTGTCTCATGTGACGAATTATCAAGGATAATCAAGATGATGAACAACTTCTACGCTGCACAATTTGAAATGGAAGTCTAGGATTAACACTATCCTAACTAAAAACGGTTATGTTCCCCTAAACGGTTGAAGCTCCCAATACTTTGCTAAAATAGCAATCATTTTTTCTATCGTTAGTTCGTAACGCCCTGATAACATACGACGCCAACCAAGATAATGAGAGAGGTATTTTGTCGCCACTCCATGAAAAACACCTTGAATCCATTGTTTTAAATGGCTGTGTAGCATTGATATGCAGGATGTGAAACACTTCCTCCCGTACATACTGTCCTGCTGAAGTTGTCAGCTCTTTAAAAGGAAAGCCTAATTTTCGCGTCAACGATTCATGGGCGAGCGAAGCATCGGCATAAACCAAAGCTTCTATTGAAATACGGCCTTTCAAATCATCAACCATTCCTCTGCCACCTTCATTTTTAAGACCTCTGTCCACCGTATTAACTTGCCGGTCGCGGGCGACCATAACGGGACTTCTTCGCGCTTTCACTTTTTCTCTAACGCGCCTTCCGGGAGCTCTTGGTAATCCATCACGCTGACCTTTGAAAGATTCCCAGAAAAAAGTTTCATCCACCTCTATAATTCCTTCAAGCTTTTTTTGTCTGGTCATTATTGACGATCTGCCATATTTTATGTCGCCAGAGAAAGGCGGTTTTCAATGTGATCTCACAGATTTTAGCGGCCTTACGAAGCGTGGTGGAGCGGGTCATTTCTTTCTGGTAACGCGACCACCGTCCACTATGGTTATGACGCAATCGGGAAAGAGGTGTCTTTGTGAACGCATTAAAAATACGGTGGCATTGTTTTGCCTGCCCGAATGCCGTAGCGCTGGACATCCAGCACCTTGCAATAAGGACAATAGGGATCGCGGGAAAACCGGCGTTCAATCTGATTTTCAAGATCATGGCAGCGATCCGGTTTTGTAGGAAGCATGAAATAACCTGCTGGAGTATCCCAAATTGCTGTGGAGACAATGACTTGATGTCGTGGAGAAGTTGTTGAACCTGTTTATTTTTCATTATCAGGCTCCTTCTATAAGAAAGAAATAGCTTCAGCTTACTCATTTCAACCGTTTAGGGGAACATAGCCCTAAAAACAATGGATATCAAAAATGAAACATACATCCCTATTAAAAATAAATTTTATAAAAAAAATATATTATTTGCTTTTTATTCTACCTGCTCTGTTTTTTTTATCGTTAACAAATTCCATTTGCTTTGCCGGAGCAAAAGACACATACAACTATATTCATTATTATACCGATACAACTACTGGTCAGGAAGAAGAAAAGACTTATCAAGTCCTACCATCTGAGAAAGCCTCAGAAAATAAAGATACAGAAAATTATATTTGCAGTATTTGCTTTAATATATTAAACACCCCCACAGTCTACTGCGAAAATGAGGGAGACACTTTTTGTCGGAAATGCTGCGAACAAAATGGAAGAAATCCATGCCCCAGTTGCCGAGATCAGCAAAACCCGACACAAATAACAGATTTTTCAGCCAAGCAAACCATTAACCGCTTCTCTGTTTATTGCCCAGACTGTCATATCAAACTAACTATTGAGAATATACCGTCACACCAAAAAATGTGCGTAGGAACTATATGTGCTCTATGCCATCAAAATATCCCTTCATGTAAATACACCTCTCATTTTCAAGAACATATGGATGCTGATCCAAACCAAAACTCTCCTTTTATTGCCGCAGTCAATTTTCTAATCCAACGATGTGAGTCACTAGAGATAGGGCTAGTAAGTCAAAATAAAAAAATAAATCAATTATTAATGAAGCCGCGAATTTCAGGCAACCACTTCCCTGAAGAAGATATGCTAACTACTCTCACACCGGAATCAAAAAATCAAAAAAAAGAAGATGAATTTAATGAAAAAAATAAAGACTTATTAAATGATATAAAACATACATTTAATAAAAATATAGCCCACTCTACGCCAATAGATATGGAATGTTTTTTAAGAAACGTCTCTAACTATTTTGATATAAGCGATGCTCAGGTATGCGAAATAAGAAATAACCGGACCAATTTTTTCACATTTTTGCATCAAGAAAGAAAAACACACATGTTATTAACAGAAAAAGACGGCTTCCTTAAGGCAGTAAGTAGCGCAAACCAGTGGCTTTCAGATAGACTGGTATATTCCATAAATCAATTACAAGAATAATCTATATTTGGGTATTTTTTACTCTCTTAAAAACAACTGGAACTCAGTACTTAACAAGGTATGATACCGGCAACATCATACCTGTTACCCATAACTAAGAGTTGACATGCAACTGAACACTGTAGAAGAACTGATTGAGGATATCCGGGCAGGGAAACCCGTGATTCTTATGGACGATGAAGAGCGTGAAAATGAAGGCGATATGCTCATAGCTGCTGACAAAGTAACACCCGAAATCATCAATTTCATGACCCGGGAAGCCCGTGGATTACTGTGCCTTACCCTGACAGGCGAGCGATGTGACCAACTGAAACTGCGTCAGATGACCGAAAAGAACGCCAACACATCAGGGTTTGGAACACCTTTCACGGTATCCATTGAGGCGGCAGAAGGAGTCACTACCGGCATTTCAGCCTTTGATCGGGCGGTGACGATCAAAACGGCAGTGAATCCATCCGCCGGAGCAGATGATCTCGTCCATCCCGGTCATATTTTCCCGTTACGGGCTCAATCCGCAGGTGTACTGGCTCGCGCAGGACATACGGAAGCAGGCTGTGACCTGACTCGACTGGCTGGTCTCACACCAGCAGCTGCCATCATTGAAATTATGGCAGAAGACGGTACTATGGCACGCCGGCCACAACTGGAGGCTTTCGCCCAAAAACACGACCTGAAGATAGGTACCGTTAAAGACCTGATTCATTACCGAATCCAACAGGAGCAAATGGTTACCCAAAAAAACCGTCAAAAACTGCAGACCCAGTTTGGCGAGTTTGACCTGACCGTCTACGATGATATCATCACCGGCCAAACTCATATGGCACTGAGCATGGGAAATCTGTTGCCCGACGACCGGATACTGACCGGTATTCATACCGGCGATACGCTCAATGACATGCTGGCCGTGACATCAAGACCTTATACACGGCAAGTCCTGCAGGAAATTGCCCAGACAGGATCCGGCATGTTGGTTATGCTCGATATTGATGGATATCAGAAACCGGAACAAATTATTGGAGCACTCAACAGAAAATCCATTAAAACCCACGATGACTTGGCACTCCGTACCTGTCAGAGAGTTGCTTCTGTTACGGGGATCATCAGGGATATGGGTGTTAAAAAATTACACCTGATCGCAGGATCGGTGAGTGATGAAATGCTCAACGGCATAAAACAGCATATAGCTGACATTATCTGAGAACACTCAGGACCTTTTGTCAAAATTTTTATCAAAAAGGCTGCTTGAAGGAATAGTTATGTCCATTAAGACAATTGAAGGTTTACAACAGGGGGCTGGCAGCCGATTTGCTATCGTCTCTGCCCGTTGGAATTCATTTATTGTGGAAAGCCTTGAAAAGGGTGCCATAGATACACTGGTGCGCCACGGCGTTGCGGAGAGTGATATTACTATTATTCGTTGTCCGGGAGCTTTTGAAATTCCTCTGACATCCGTCAAGGCAGCAAAAACACGACAGTTTGATTCTGTTATCGCTTTGGGTGCCGTGATTCGTGGCCATACTCCACACTTTGAATATGTAGCAGGCGAATGCGTTAAGGGTTTAGCTCACGCAAACCTTGAGCAGGAATTGCCGGTGATCTTTGGGGTACTGACTGTTGACTCCATTGAGCAAGCCATTGAACGTGCTGGTACCAAGGCAGGAAACAAAGGCACCGAAGCCGCCATGGCTGCCATTGAAATGGTATCTCTGATGAAACAACTGGAGGCTTGAAGTGCAGCCGGCCAAACACATGACACACCAACATATATCCAAACCGTCAGCCCGTCGTCGTGCCCGCCAGATGGCCTTGCAGGCACTCTATCAATGGCACATCAGCCACAATTCTATCGGCGATATTGAGTCTCAGTTTTGCGCCAACAATAACATGGAAAAAGTCGATACTCCCTATTTTCATGTCTTGTTGCACGGGATTCCTTCACAGGTCACGCAACTGGACGAGACCATGCAGCCCGTTCTGGATCGCCCGCTCACTCAACTGGATCCGGTTGAACTGGCTACCCTTCGGATTGGCTGTTATGAATTACTGCACCAGAAAGACGTTCCTTATCGTGTTGTGATCAACGAAGCCATTGAACTGGCAAAACGCTTTGGAGCTCAGGATTCCCACCGCTATATCAACGGCATCCTCGATAAACTTGCCCCGCAACTGCGCCAGGAAGAAGTCCGGACACAAAAACAATAAAAAGAGCAACCGCTCTTTTCTGTTGTCGCTCCAGTGATACCCTGCAACTAATTGTAGATATTACGTCTCAGGCGTTTCAGAATTGGTATTTCGTTCATAAATTCCAGGGAATTTAAACAGGACGTCTTATAGCTATGGGTGAATTTGAGCTGATTGCACGTTATTTTAACCGTAACGTGCCGGATGATACGCTTATCGGCATCGGTGATGATTGTGCGTTGTTTACTATTCCGGACGGAATGCAACTGGCTCAATCTATGGATACCCTGGTTGAAGGCATTCATTTTCCCGAAAATATCGATCCTCAATTGCTGGGCTATCGCTCCCTGGCAGTTTCCATCAGCGACCTTGCCGCCATGGGAGCCAAACCTCACAGTTTTACTCTGGGTCTGACGCTGCCTGACAGTAATGAACAGTGGCTTCGGGGATTCAGTGACGGGCTCTTCTCTCTGGCAGACAGTCTCTCTATTCCCCTGATCGGGGGGGATACGACCCGAGGCCCTTTAACCATTACAATCCAGGTTCAGGGAACTGTTCCTCAGGATACAGCATTAAGACGCAACGGCGCTAAAGCCGGCGACCAAATATACGTCAGTGGATATCTTGGCGATGCAGCAGGGGCTCTGCCTTATGTCCTATCCCGTGAAGAGCAAAAAGCAGAAAACAATGCTCATATCCAGGCATTATTGCAACGCTACTATAAACCGACACCCCGATTGGCACTGGGTCGCTGGTTAAGAGAAAACGGCGCTACGGCAGCACTGGATATTTCAGACGGTCTGTTAGGTGATCTGAATCATATTCTCTCTGCCAGCCATAAAGGTGCAGAACTGAACCTGCAGACTATCCCCTGTTCTCCTAACTTAACAGCACTGTATACAACCACTCAGGCAAAAGACCTGGCCTTGCAGGGAGGGGATGATTATGAGCTGTGTTTTACTTGGCCTAAAGAGAATAATCTTATACTACCTTCTTTTCTGTCCGACTCAATTTTCGTCACAATGATTGGAAGCATCACTGAACAAAAAGGCATTCGTGATACACAACAACATTCCCTGGATGCCTGCGCTTACACTCATTTCTGACTAAATTATTCTGTACATCTGGTGACCTTATGAATATGCCTCCGTCTTTTTGCAGTAATCCCATCCATCTGCTGGCTCTGGGATTTGGCAGTGGACTTGCACCCAAAGCACCGGGAACATTTGGCACACTAGTTGCTATCCCCTTTTTTTGGCTGTTAAGCCATCTGTCCATAGAGATGTATCTGGTTGCTCTGCTTATAGCTATTCTTGCAGGCATCTGGCTGTGTGGAAAAACATCCCGTGATATGGGGGCACACGATCACCCCAGTATTGTCTGGGATGAATTTTGTGGTTACTGGATTACCATGTTTGCCACACCCGCCAGTTGGTCATGGATTATCATTGGTTTCCTGCTATTTCGCCTGTTTGATATCTGGAAACCCTATCCTGTTTCTTGGCTGGATAAAAATGTACAGGGCGGCCTGGGAATTATGGTGGACGATATGGCGGCCGGTCTTATGGCCTGGATTGTCATTCAGGGATTACAAATATTGTTTTAGTTGTTGTTCGCCTGCTGTCCGGCAGACTGGTATAATTATTTTATTTTCTTGAGGAAACAGTGAGTGTCTGTTCGTTTTATTGCAGCATCACGCCTGCCCACTCCCTATGGTGAATTCAAAATACATGGTTTTGAGGACTCAGAAACCGGCAAAGAGCATATTGCCCTTTCTATGGGAGATTTATCATCCGGAGGTCCGGTATTAGCCCGTGTTCATTCTGAGTGCCTGACCGGTGATGCCTTATTCAGCATGCGGTGTGATTGCGGAGCACAATTGCAGGCAGCACTACAGAAAATTTCAGAAGAGGGACGAGGCATCTTACTTTATCTTCGACAAGAAGGCCGTGGTATTGGCCTAATCAACAAAGTGCGTGCCTATCATTTGCAAGATCACGGCCTGGACACCGTAGAAGCCAATGAAGAACTGGGTTTTGCCCCGGATCTTCGTCGCTATGACATGTGCAAACCTATGCTGGATTATCTGGGCGTCAAACGCCTTAGGCTGATGACCAACAACCCGCTGAAAGTGGATGCCTTAGTAGAACTTGGCATTGATGTGGTCAGTCGTATACCTCATGAAGCCGGTCAAAATCCTCATAACGAACATTATCTGGCAACCAAAGTCTATAAAATGGGACACCTGTTTAAATCACCAGAAGCCCATTAAGGTGACCGACCTTTTAAAGGGCATCTATGTAATAATACTGATACCGCAGCCTATTTAATTTCTTGTATGTGGTACGCCATATACAAGAAGCCATTAGACTTTCTCGTAAAATATTACCTTATTTTATCAACCTATTTATTTTTTTAGTCTATAGTATTTTAGCTATTAATAATTATTAAAATAATTTCTACCGACAGCATCGATAATATCAAGAAAATAAACTCTGCTACAAAAAAGGGAGCATTATAAAAAGGTTGCCCTATGATTAATTTATCTGGAAACGTCCTGCATCAAAAAATAATCCTTATTTATTGCGCCTTATTCTTATTTGCAACAAAACATTGCCATGCTTATCATGAAGACGGGATCATCACTGATACTGAAATATCAAAACACAGCTATTCATGCAAAATACCTCCCGCTTATTTATTTATGGTTTCAATACAAGATACAGAAGTGGATTTTGACTTAAAAGTTCCGGAACACTATAAATGGGATAATCAGACCAGACAAAAAAATATTAATCGTTTTTCATTAACAAAACCTGAATGCATTCCATGGTATGACGCTACAACAAGAGTCTGCGGTTATGTTATTCTCGTTCCGGTTGAAATCCTCTCTGATAATATTCAAAAAGAAACATCGGTATCACATTCATTCCCTGTGACAGTTGTTCCGAAGGAACCCAAAAAACCGACTTCCATCTCATCCGGTTATCTCGCATCCTTTATTCAATGGAGTGACACCGATACATGGGTAACCGTTTTTTTTCAAACCCATGAAGGCCTTCACAATGTTGATATTAAAACCGATGCCTTTTTGATAGAACACAGAGCATTCTCCACCGTCCCTGCTGACCACAAGATTCTTGTGTATACGCCTAAACCCAATAACGCCGTATATAACATAACCCGACAGCCGGCTAGACAATGCCTAATAACCACTGATTTCTGTCAAGCAGACATTCCTCCTCTATCTGACTTTCTTTCAAGAACCCTATCTTGTGTTTTTCAATACACAGATAAAAACGAACAAAAACAGTACGTGCTTACATCCCTTCAGGGGCAATACACCATCGATCATGAAAGCTTTATACCATTAACAGAAACCCATCTTTCCCAAAGTGACGACCTACAAGAATCAACAGCTGAATTTTTGGAAACCGACGGAGGAGGGACGGCTGATATGGAAGACATGGATTCCAAGGAAATTTACAGGTACGGCACATTTAAGACAACACAATTAAATCAGTCTTTTAAACTGGCTCAACAAGGTTTTTATTACGATACCCATAACCAAGAACTGATATGCTATTTTTGCCAACACAAGGTATCCAATATAACTGCTACGAGCCTTGAATTGAATACACAACAACAATCAGAACTGCGTAAACACAATACAACAACCCCCTGTAACTATAATACTATTATTAATCAAACGAGTAATAACTCTGGTAGCCGAACTTTCCAATGCGGTGATAGTGTCACAGATGAAAGCATCCGTGAACAAATGCAGGCATTAAGCCTAAACAGAACATCCCATAAAATGGGATCTTCAGAAACAACTTCTCAAACACATGAACGACTTAGGCAGGAACAACAGCAACAGCAACAGCAACAGCAACAGCAACAGCAACAGCAACAGCAACAGCAACAGCAACAGCAACAGCAACAGCAACAGCAACAGTATGAGTATGGTTTTCTTTTAGCTAACAGCCATAGCAAAATATTCGTGGATTACGACGAACGATACAAAAGTTTTCCCAATGAAGCACATCGATACTTTGCCAACAAAAATATCACCATCCAACAAATGGCTAAGGCAGGCTTATATTTTGCAGGGCACCCCGATAAAGTGAGGTGTTTTTTTTGTGGCCGAGGGCTTACTAGCTGGAAGAAAAACGATAATCCATGGATAGAACATACTAGATGGGCTGACAACTGCTCTTTCCTTTATTTTAAGAAAGGCACAGATTTTATTCAAAAAGTAAAAGACAATATAAATCGGAAATGCCTATCCCCCCATCTATTATCACCGGATACAGGAGATATTAAAACAACTTTATCAGCACGAATAATAGACCAACAGACACCTTATCATTCACACCATTCACAGCCGCCTCAAGGTATAACTCATGATCAAACTTTTACTCAACATCGACGCAATCAGTCACTTCAGCCCACACCACAGAGCCTGATAATAACCAGACAACAACTTCCGCTACCTGATAACAAAGGGTATCACAGTAATATTACGCCTTCGAAGTCCACTAATAAATACTTGCCCATTACTGTAAGGATAAGCAGTTTTCAGGGTTGGCATCACCGCCCTAAACAAACCCCAAGACTAATGGCAGAGGCTGGTTTTTTCTATAATGGTTATGCGGATTCTGTAACATGTTTTATCTGTGGAATAGGGCTATGCTGCTGGGAGGACAACGATGACCCTTGGATCGAACATGTTATTAAAAACCCTGATTGCCCATACGTTAAGTCTGTAAAAGGTGAGGAATTTATTGCGCTGGTTATCGGAACACAAAAAAAACCTGACTCATTGCAGAAAATCTCCGTTAATACCCCTTCTGAAGATTCTTCAAGTACCACTGAAAGCCGTTCGGATACACAGGTTTATGAACAAATAAGAAGCATGGGTTTCTCTCAAGAAAAAATCGATTGCGCTATTAGCCAACTGACTGATTCTAATAAACCTTCCTACACGAGTGAAGAGTTGATTGAAAAGATCCTGAATATGAAAGATGAAACAGAAAATTCTCCACATACACCTGAAGCAATACAAAAAGTATTTGACCAAAACAATGTGGCCACAGAAAAAATCGAGCCTACTGTGCCTGATCATCCAGAAATAAATACAGATACCCAAAAAACTTTAATTGAAATGGGATATTCACAATCTTTAATTAATGAATCGGTGAGAAGATATTACGCTTCTCATCCTTCCACTAAAAAAGCACCAAAACCCACAGATCTTGCAAGTATTATTATGGAACTCGAAGATATACAGACAAAAGACGATAACCCGTCTACTCCTATCAACAATTTACCACCGACACAGTATGAATACACAAGCCTGCAGCAAAACAATCAGCTTCTTAAGGAAGAAAACCTGCGACTCAAAGAAAGGAATGAGAAGCAACAGAACTGCTGTAAAATATGTGTCGATAACGAGATAAACGTCATTTTTACGCCCTGTGCTCACACATTCTGCTGTCTGGAATGTGCGCGCCAAATTAAAAAATGCCCTATATGCCGCTGCAACATTAAAGAAATAATGCGCGTCTACTTCCAATAAATAGGACTAAAAGACACACTAAGACTTTTGTCTAAAAGACCACCGGCCTTAGATTACGGTAAGGTATGTCTATCAGCTCAGACACAGCCAGCTATTAACGGCTAGAAACCCCAGAATAATAAGGAGTAACAATATGATGGATTCAAAAACACTGGATAAGAGAATACTGGCTCCTACCGAGATGCTCATACTGTCTTTGGCATTCACTACTGTAGGTGGTGCATTACATTTCTTAATAACGCAGTTAAGTATATGCCTGTAAGATACTCCGTATCATTAAAAAAGAAACTTTCTGATTTGTACGGCAAGTTCATTCGGGGTAACCGTATGGTTCATGGCAACCACTAACTTTCCCTGCTTATCCACAATATAAAAACGGGAAGCGTGAGCCACGGAATATTCCATACGAACCCCAGTAGGATTAGATCGGTCATAAAAAACACCGTATTGCTCACTGATATCTGCAATAGTTTCCGGACTTCCTGATAGCCCAATGATATTGTCATGAAATTGTGCTGTATAACGAGCCAACTTACTGAAAGAGTCTCTCTGAGGATCGAGGCTGATAAAAAACCCCTGTACCTGAGCCTGCTCTTTTGGGGTAAGTTTGTTTAATGCCCGTCCCAATACCGACATAGATGCTGGGCAGACCTTAGGGCAGGACAGATAACCAAAATACAGAATCACCACACGCTGTCGATAATTCAGCAACGAAACTGAACCACTGGCACTGTCCAATATAAAATCGCCACCAAGCTGAGATAATCCCGGTGTTGTCTTACCCAATGGTTTAGTCGTTCCTGCGAGATAAAAAATAACTAATACAAGACTCAGCACAATAATAACCAAAGGCAACTTATGTCTTTTTATAAAAAAAAATCCATACTTCATGTCACCTCCGAACCATATCCCCATAAAAAACATCAGGATGGCAATCCAGCATCATGAGCGCACTTATTGATATCACAACGACAAGGGAAAATAAAAAGATTCTTCTGGCCCACAGACGAGGTTTCTGCCTGTTTTTTTGTACAGCCAGCAGAAACCAGATTCCCCCCAGTAAAGCCATAAAAACAGAGTACATACTACCCACATAATGTTGTTGAGCTAACAATAAGGCCACCAATGTAAACGCCAGGATATAAAACACCATATGATAACGCATTACCTGAGGGCCAGCCCTCACAGGTAATACAGGAATACGAGCATTTTTATAATCATCAAGACGATGAATCGCTATGGCATAGGCATGAGGAATCTGCCACAGGTAAAAAGCCAAAAATAGTATTACCGCTCCGGAATCAAGCGTTCCTGTCCCTGAGCAGTATCCCATAACCGGCGGACAGGCTCCGGCTATTCCACCTACTAACGTACTGAAAACGGAACAGCGTTTGAGCCAAAAGCTATACAATCCCACATAAACTGAGAAACCCAAAATACCGGCGAATACGACGATTTTATTCGTCATCAACGCTAATAGTCCAAATCCTGCAAAACCTAGTAATATGGCATAACCCAACACTACAGGCTCAGATATTAACCGTAGCACCATCACACGTTGGCGCGTACGTTGCATCAGACCATCAATATCCCGGTCAATCCAGTTATTCAATACGCAGCCCGAAGCAATGACACAACCTGTACCAACTGTCATTGCCAGAAAACACGGCCAATGGATATTTCCCATAACTGCCATAAAGTAACTGGCTGTAGCCACAACCAGATTACCTGCAACAATACCGGGCTTAATCACTGACAGAAAATGCTTTATCACACTATTGTCCCATCATCATATTATGGTGGAGATGCTCCATAATCCATACGGAACCAATAATCAGTATGACCACGACCAACACAACAAACACAGCCGATAAGCGATTCCAGTACTGCTCGGCTGTTCCATTCATATGCAGAAAAAAGACCAGATGAACAACAATTTGAACAATGGCACACAACAAGATAACAATAATGGTTCCAGCAGAGGCCAACAGCTTTCCCAGCACAACCGCAAACGGAATTGCTGTCAGTATCACCGATAAAATAAAACCGACTGCGTATTCCTTTATGCTTCCATGAGCACTGCTGGACTGTAAATCCCTCATTACAAAACGCCCGTCAGATAAACGACACTAAATACACAAATCCAGATAATATCTAGAAAGTGCCAGAACAAACTCAGACAAGACAATCGTGTCTTATTATCTGCTGTCGCCCCGTTGCGCCAGAAATGGACAAACAACACAATAATCCACAACAAACCAGCAAAAACATGAAATCCATGGGTTGCCACTAAGGCATAAAATGCAGACCAGTAGCCGTAGCTTTGATAGGAGACACCAGCCTGCATAAAATGATGAAATTCATACAGCTCCATGACTAAAAAAATCACTCCCAATAAAAAAGTGATTATCAGCCAGGTCACAACGGCTTTCATATGACACAGTCGGAATGCCAACATAGCCATACCAAAGGTAAAGCTGCTTAATAACAATACGAAGGTTTCACTAAGAACAAAATAAAGGTCAAACAGATCATGAGGCGTTATGCCCGGAATAAAACGGTTACTGAGCACAGCGTATACAGCAAATAATGAAGCAAACAAAATGCAGTCACTCATCAGATACACCCAAAAACCGAACAGGGTTGTATCTGATGAATCATGCTGCTCACCGTAATCATCCGCAGCTGTCAGCATTTGACCGACGCACACCTGACTCACTACCGCCATACTGCCATTGCCTCCACTACAGAAGTTTGCCTCAGCATCTGGTGTCTACCTCACTTATTGAAAGTGACTCTGCCAACCTAGTATGAGCCTGTTGTATCGATGCAATTTCATCAGGAAAAATAAAATAGGACTTATTGCTGTCAAGGGAATAAGCAAGCCATGAGGCCAAGATACCGGCAACACCCATAGCCACCAGCCACCCGATATACCAGATAGCAGCGAATCCTATCATCAGGGAAAAACCACCTATCACAGCACCGGCCCAGGTGTTTTTGGGCATAGTTATGGATTGGTCTGTATCAAATTTCTGATAATCTATACCATGTATTTTTCTATAGTAATGTTCATCGCGGTCATGAACAGAAGGAATAGTAGCAAAATTATAGACCGGTGGCGGTGAAGGCACAGACCATTCCAGCGTTCGTCCTCCCCAGGGATCACCAGTAATGTCAAAACGTCCCTGACGTTTTTTCAAGCTGCTGTATACCTGATAAAACTGAACTAAAATACCAAAAAAAATCACTATGGCACCCACAGCGGCCATCCATAAAAGCGGTGTCCAATCCGGATTATCGTAATAACTCAAACGACGGGTCATACCGTTAAAGCCCAAAGCATACAGCGGCATAAAGGCAATAAAAAAACCGACTGTCCAAAGAGCGCAGGCCAGCTTTCCTAATTTTTCATCCAGCTGAAAACCAGTTGCCTTAGGAAACCAGTAAGATAATCCGGCAAAGTAACCAAAAATCGCTCCACCAATAATGACATTATGAAAATGCGCGACCAAAAACAGGCTGTTATGCAGCACAAAGTCTGCTGCCGGCACAGCGAGCATAACCCCCGTCATTCCACCAATCGTGAAAGTAAACAGGAAGCTGCAAGTCCACCACATAGGAGAACTAAACGTTACCCGCCCTTTATACATAGTAAAAAGCCAGTTAAATATTTTCACACCGGTGGGAATAGAAATAATCATGGTAGTAATGCCAAAAAAGGCATTAACGCTAGCTCCGGACCCCATCGTAAAAAAATGATGCAGCCAGACAATCATGGACAGCACAGTAATCACCGCTGTTGCCCAAACCAGTGATTTATAGCCAAACAGCCGCTTACGGGAAAAAGTCGCTGTCACCTCTGAAAAAATACCAAAAGCTGGCAATATCAAAATATAAACTTCCGGATGTCCCCACGCCCAGATCAGATTGACGTACATCATCTGATTGCCACCCAGATCGTTCGTAAAGAAATGAGTCCCCAGATAACGATCCAAAGTCAATAATGTGATGGTGACCGTAAGAATTGGAAAAGCGGCAACAATCAACACATTAGAGCAAAGAGAGGTCCAGGAGAAAACAGGCATTTTCATCAGGTCCATGCCCGGAGCCCGCATCTTTATGATAGTCACTAGAAAATTGATGCCGGTCAGCAAAGTACCAATCCCTGATATCTGAAGAGACCACAGCCAATAGTCCACACCCACCCACGGGCTGTACTCAATACCCGATAAGGGCGGATAAGCCAGCCATCCGGTAGCAGCAAACTCTCCGACAAAAAGAGAAAGGTTCACCAGAACCGCACCGGCTACAAACAACCAAAAACTGAGGGAATTCAGAAAGGGAAAAGCTACATCCCGAGCACCGATCTGAAGGGGCACAATCAAATTCATCAGCCCCACAACCAATGGCATTGCCACAAAGAAAATCATAATGACGCCATGAGCCGTAAACACCTGATCATAATGTTCCGGGGGTAAATAACCGGCGCCCTCAATGTCTGCCTGCGCCAATGCCTGCTGAGCACGCATCATCAGTGCATCAGAAAAGCCACGAACCAACATCACAAAAGCCACAATCACATACATGATTCCGATCTTTTTATGATCGACAGATGTCAGCCACTCATTCCATAGATAGAGCCATTTTCTTTTTTTAGTAATAAAAGCCAAAAGAGCGAGCCCGCCCAAAACAATCACAATCATGACAGGCAAAATAACCGGATCATGAACAGGAATAGCGCCCCACGTTAATTTACCGGTCAGAACATCTGGAGGCGTCACCATCACAGTATTAGTAGACATTCTGCTCACCGGTGTATTTTTCTATAACTTTACGAAAATGCAGAGGGTCAATATCCGCAAAATATTGTACCGGATGGTCTTTGGACCGCTGGCTCAATATCCCGTAAGATCCATCATCCATAACCCTCTGCGACTGCCTCACCTGCCCCAGCCATCGCTCAAAATCATGGCCGGAAAGTGCTTTAGCAGTAAATTTCATACCGGAAAAACCTACCCCGCTGTAATTGGCAGAAAGCCCTCTGAAACAACCCGCCTCACTAGCCATTAAATGTAACCGATTTTCCATGCCTGCCATGGCATAAATCTGGCTGCCCAATTGAGGGATAAAAAAACTGTTCATAACAGTGTCGGACGTCACCAGAAACTCCAGCGGGACACCCACCGGAAAAGCTACTTCATTGACTACAGCCACCTGTTGCTCCGGATAGATAAAAAGCCATTTCCAGTCCATGGCAATGACCTGAATGGTCAGGGTCTCTTTGTCTTCCCCAAGCGGCTTTCTCGGATCCAGTGAAAAGCACGTTACCGTAGCCATCAGGGCAAGCACGATAATAATCAGGCAAGGTATCAGCCAAACCGCGCATTCAATTTTTGCGGAATATTCCCATTCCGGCAGATATTCTGCTTTTTTGTTGGTATAGCGATATCTCCACGGAAAGTAAACGGACATAAAAAGAGCCGGAATAATGATGAGAAGCAATAGACTCACCACCCAAGTAATTAACCGTCCTTCCTGCGCCCCCAAAAAGCCTTTTGAATGGAATAAAACGCTGTCGCATCCACTTAAAATAAGCATGACAGGTAACATCCATACAAAAGACCCGATTCTTTTAAAAATCATACATAAACAGAGCTATAAAAAAACCATATTTATCATTCTGATAAACTAACCGTGTTTTTTAATAATAATTAGTTATTTAAAAACCATAAAACGATCTAAAAAATCTAAAAAAGAGTAGTATCTAAT